>Ga0265297_10005648_pt1 | contig 18846 bp, 5 predicted proteins | sample Munlanlwell13791_FD_192502 | JGI IMG/M metagenome (GOLD analysis project Ga0265297, IMG submission 192502) | Leachate microbial communities from a municipal landfill in Southern Ontario, Canada - Leachate well 137-91 | ecosystem: Engineered > Solid waste > Landfill > Unclassified | place...
GAGTAGGAATGCCGGCAAACAGGTATGTCCCGGTTGAAGTGCGAAATATTGTTATAAAAGAGTTTGGGAACGTTTGCAGCGCGCCGGGTTGCGAGAGACCGGCGGAAAATCTTCATCATGAAAAAATATTTGCTATTGATCAATCCCATGATCCGCGATTTCTTAAACCTTTATGTAGAGGGCACCATGAACTTGTGCATTTGGGAAACACCTCGCATACTGAATAACGCGCAAATGCTTGGTAATGCTATTTTTTTGCCGTACTCTTTTTAGAAGAGCCTTGTTTAAAATTTGTTGAATTGTTAAATTTTATTTTAGACAGAGATTTTGCATCTTTTTCAAGTTTTTCCATAATCGCAATGAATTTTTCAGCAGCTATTCCATTTTTAAAATGCAATCTGCATCCTTTAGCATTTTTATAATATTCAACAGTGTCGTCAAAAGATGATTTGACGGCTTTCTTTTTGCAAACTCCTTAATTTTTTTCATAGTTTATAATTTTAGAAGGTAGTAAGTAATACTAAATCTTATTTTAAATATCGTCAAAATTTTTTAAAAAGCCCTCTGATTTTTCAGAAGGCTTATGCAGTCAGTGCACGATAGTTTCGTCATTATTATTATATCATGCCGGCAGGTGGTGGAAGCAAGGGGAATCGAACCCCTAACGATATGTTTGACGAAACCATCGTTGCGCCTGCTGCCCCCACATCGAGTCGACAAAAAGCACGATAGCAAAGAGTCATGAAAAAATTTTAAAATAATCTTAAATTAATCCGCGGAGATTTGATAAGAGCCCCGCCAAGTTTTTTTATGACTTCTTTTTTGGAGAATTTGCGAAAAGTGTTTTACTTTTTTTGCGGGATTGCCAATAATTTTATTTTTTTGGTGCGTAGTTTTTAATGCACCATCTTGCGCCGAGGGCGATTCCGACCGCGAGCATTAAGGCTGCCAGTACCACGAAAACAGGGGAATACATATTTATTTCGCGGGCGCCGTCGTATGTACCTGCTGCTGTGAGCATGCCGAGGTTAGGGTCGAAGGCATGAAGAATTCGAAGTTTTACTATATTGCAGTGATGTTTTTTTGATATGGTTTCCGCTGCGGCTGCCTGACCTTCTGTGTTATCCGCTGAGTTGTTTATTTCCGCTGCGCCGTTTACTTCCTTAACTATAAATGCGCCGTAATAATTTTTTGCTTCGGCGTCCGCGGGGATATTCATTTCGTACGGGATAACTGTTTTTTTGTTCGGTTCAATTGTATAGAATTCTCCCTGTGGAAGAACTACCCAGTCTTTGCAGCATTCATAAAGATTTGCGGTTGTTGCAAGGCCGTTTTCGCGCACGTCGTCCTCATCAAGATTTTCCAGCGTTATTTGTATATTTTTTGGATTTGCAGAAGGATTTTGTATAACTATCTGGCCTTTGATCGTTTCGCCCGGCGTACCTGTGTACTCGATTTTTGTTGTGTTTGCAGACTCATCATCAAGCGCAAGCACGAATGTTTGCATATCGCTTGCGGGAGCAATATTCATTCCGAGGATTATCACCATCGAAACAATTGTGAGCGTGAGCGATCTGATTGTTAGCTGCATCGGGGTCTGCATATGTTTATTGTTTGAGAGACTGGCTTTATGAGCTTTTGGTTTACGCCTTTATGGGGCAGTGTATTTAAGGAGTTGTGTTTAAGTTGATAGTTAATGTCATTGCGTAGTCGCCGGCAGGGAAAGAGAAGTCCGCACCTGCGGCGGTTCGGATAATCAAAGTTTTATTTTCGAAGTCGCCCGCATTAGTGAAGGTATATAAATCCTGAGAAGTTGGACCTGTTGGAATAAAGTGGTAGCAGGGGCGGTCGGTGTTGCAAGTGGTATCCGTGTAAGTTCGGTCTGTATCGTAAGCAACGCCTGCTGCAGTACCATCGTCGGTTTCTACATTGCCAATATTTTCCGCAAGAATATAAAATCCGTGTTCGCCCTGATTTGCAACGTAGGGGTACCCGGAGTTACCGGCATTTAAAAGATAATCAAAATCCGTCTGATTGTATCTGCGCATGTCGTCAATTTGTTCAACAACAACAGTATGATCAAAAGGTGTTCCGTAAAGTTCGATTGCATAAGGATCATAACCCATGAAACTTAAAGTGAATTTACAGTCGCCGTATGCGAATGCGTTTGTATTGGTTGGAGCAAATTCATCAAAATTTGGGTTTCCGCCTGCAGTGTCGTATTTTGCTGTTCCGGTTACTATGCCCCAGTCGCTGTCTGTGCCGTCGGCTGGGTCGCCGGAGCCTGTGTCTTCGCGGTCGCCGGGCTGCAGAAGAGTTAAAGTTGCATCGCTTGAGCCTGACCACTGCCAGTTTCCGAGCACCTGCTTCCAGCACCCGTCCACGGTTATATCGGCCAGCTGGCCCTGGTCTACCTGAAGGGTAACGTTTACTTCGGTGTATTCCTGTGCTTTTACTATTGAAGGAAGTATCATGGTTGTTATTGCAACCAGTCCGATTAACCGAAGTACTAATTTTTGTTTTTTATTTATTTGCATTCTTTTTTGGTCTTAATAGTATGAAAATCACAAGAAGCACAACTATAATTCCCGATCCGATTCCGACTATCCATAATGTGTAGTCCGGCGGAAGCGGTTTTTCGATTACTTCTTTTATGAATGTTTTACCGATTTCGATCTGCCCGTCTTCGTTTATTACAAAAGGAGTTTCGGCTGTTGTGATTGTTGATTTGTCCAGGTCGAGCGAAAGCATTGCGACGTATCCGCCGGGTGCAAGTTTTGAATAATTCCAAGGCGTTACATATGTTTTATCGCGGTTAGGCATTGAATTGTATTTATCGTTGTTTACCAAAATTTCTTCGTATAATTTTTCTTTTGTTTCCTGATCGGTGATTACAATTGTTCCCGTTGAGGCAATGTGAGTGTTGCCTGTGTTATGAACTTCGGCTGTGAATTCGACGGCTTTGTTTGGATCAAGAGGAGTTTCGGAAGGTTCGGTTGTTGCGGTTTCTTCGGTAGTTGCAGTTGGGGTTGGTTCGGTGGTGTCGGCGTCAGCCGTTTTTTCGACTTTTTTCATTTCATAAGATTTAAGCTCGACTTCCGCTTTTAACTCCCCGGGAACCTGAAATAAAACAAGCTGGGCAACGTTTGCTTCAACCGTTAATGCGCCCGGAGTTTTTCCTTTGTCGGGCGACTGTCCGGAAATAAAGACTGCGCCGTAGTATCCCTGCGAAGGAGTTTCGGCAGGAACGGTGATTGTATATTTAATTTCTTTACCCTGTTTGGCGGGAACTAGCACATTGTTTTCTTCGAATTCAATCCAGTCCTGCATGGAGTAAATATTTTTTTCGTCCTTGGTAGGGTAGAACTGAACGGATTCATCTTCGCTTACAAAAAAGTCGGCTTTTGCAAGAACAACAATCTGATTCTCATCAAGAGTATTCTGAACAATCACAGATCCGGTGGTTGATTTGCCCGGTTCCGCGCTAAGGCTTACTCTAAGCGGCGTAACGCCTATTGCGTATACAGCCTGCGGAATAAGAATAGTAGCGATTGTAAGTGTGAGGATAAATTTTATCAGATTGGTTTTCATATTATTTTATTAAAATTTTATTAATTTTTAATGAATTTTTTATATAGTTTTTATTATAATTTGATTATCGGATTATTAAGATTTTATTAAGGGTTCGTTGTCATTATAAACGCCATACCCAGGTTATAGCCAGCTGATACAGTTGTACCGGCGTCAACGTTTACAAATATGTTAAGTGGGAATGTTTGTTCAGTTAACATAGTTCCGGTACCTGTAATTATTTGCTGGATTGCAGAGTAAAGTTCCACATTGTGATATTTATCAGCGGTTGCAAATGTTGTGCCTGTACATGGAGGAGCATCACTTACCGGTGTGCCTACCGTGCTGCCTGCAATGTTAAATCCATAAGCTTCTGTTGCTGTATCCCCCGATTCGTCCAGGTCACATGTTGTAGTATTATCAATAGGATCAATATCGTTTGTGCCGTCTCCGAATGCAACTGCAGCGTCAATTCCTTCGGCTTCCGTCATGCCGAATTTAATTTGCCATGCACCGGTGTTGCCTGAGAGAACGCCCATTGTACATGTGCCTTTTCCGAAGCGTTTGCCGTTTTGATTTTTAATATTATCAGTAGGATTGTTTGCGTCTTTGATTGCGAAAGTGTTGCCTGCACATATCGGATATATATCGAAATAATTGTTGATTACGAATTTATTCTGGTCGTTGTAGTCCGCGTGAGACCAGAGGCCATCACCGTTCAAGTCCGTGAATCTTACTCTAAAATAATAAGTGTCTCCCGGGACGATTGCGGTGCCTGCATATTCAACATCCGCGGAGCGTTCGCCGTCATCAAGTGTCCCCGGAGTTGTGTTCCTGTCGGTGATTGCGCCAGCGTAATCCCATTCCGGAGATGCAAAAGTGTTGTTGTTATCAACCTGAATATTTATATTTACAGCTGATTTTGCGGGGCTTGCATTGCTCTGATAAATCGCGCTGAAAACCGGAGTTAAATCTCCGACTGCTTTTGCTGTTGGTTCTACGCCCGTTCCCTTGCCGGCTATATAGCTCGGCTCATCGCCGCTACCTGCCTTAATTACAGAGTTGTTGATATATAGAGTGTCTGGTTTGTCGGGCTTTGAGTTTGCATTGCTGCAAAGTGTTGAGCCGGATTCCGATGAGCTGCTTAAGATATAACAAGCAGTATTAATTGTTAGTCCGTCTAAATCGGCTTTTGCAGTGTTTCTAAGTTCAACTCTGTCGAAAGAAGAATCCGGAGAAACAATGTCGGTTATATACGAACCTGCTAATGCTTTATTGTTTTGATCGATTATTAAAGTGTCGTCAGAATTATTTGAATCTCCCAGATATACAATTGTTCCCGCTGCGGCATAACTTGTTGTACCGTTTGCTCCGCCAAATGCTTTTACAGTTCCGGCTGTTGCTTCGCCAAAATCGTATGTTGCAAAATCAGGATCATCCAAAAGCTTTGAATCAATAACAACTCTTCCTCCTCCTCCAGGGTATGTGCCATCACCGCCAAGTGCGGTTATTGTGCCGGTTCCCGTAAAAAATGCGCCGGTTGCAATAGGGATCTGGGTGATAATTACAGTTCCTCCGGAGCCTCCGCCGAATGAGCCTCCGGCAGCGCCGTTTGCGCTTATTTCGCCGTTGATTGTAACATTTCCGTCTGCAAATATATTTACTCCTCCACCTCCGTTTGCACTAGAAGCTCCTGCGTTTTCGCCTCTCATTCCGTAAACCGGATTTGTTTCTTTTGTTGTTCCGTAAGTGGCTACGGGTGTTCCGCCGGAATCAAGTCCGTGGCCTGCGTATGATCCGCCGCCTGTACCTGTGCCTGTTCTGTCGACCGTGCTAACTTCGTCGGAATCAATATATCCACCAGAATTAACAGTTAAATTGTCCGCGTTTATATAAAAATTTGTAGCTACGCCGGCTGATGAGGTTACATGGCCGCCGCTGTTTACAGTTAGATTTCCCGAATTTAAAAGTCCATCCAAATAATACATTCCATTTACGGTTGTATCAGAGCCATCCACAGTTACAACGCTCCTATCGGCATATGCGTTTGCGCTGCCTGTAGTTGCCGTTGAGCCTGATGATGAACCTGTAATAGTTTCCGCTGATGAGAAATTTTTTGTAATAGAATAAATCGTTAAAGTGCCTGTTGCACCCGCATCTGTATCAACTAATATTTTAGCAGTTGCTCCCGAAGTTCCGCCTGTAATAGTTTCACCGATTGTGAAATTAGTTCCGCCCTGTGAATTATATGCAAGGGTGTCAACATAACTTTGGTCTACCGAGCCGGTAGCCGCTACAATTAAAGACGTGTAGCACCTCATAGTGCCGTCGATATTGGCGCCACGGTTGTGATCGGTACTGGTTCCCGGGCTGTTTATCGTACAAGTGCCGCCAAGATAAAGTTGTCCATAATTTGCCGCATCAGTGCGTTCAATATTTAACTTGCCGATATATTGTCCTACCATCAGCCTTGTTGTTGTAGCGTCATTAATATATCCGTTGCCAAGTGTTGGATGTGATTTTATTGATAAATTACTGACTCCGGTACCTGCATCATAATAACCGATGCCTATTTTACGGTTGGCTGCGGTAGCTAAATTTATAGTTCCGTAAACATTCATTTCGGCATTTCCGGCTGCCGTGTTGTAAGCTCCGACATCTATTGCGCAGTCAGTTGCGTTATAACATCCGAGCGCTGTTCTGCCGTTGATTGTTATGGTCGCGTCTTTAAAAATGTTTACCTTTGAAGTGGTTCCTCCCGTCGTACCTTTTTGGACTGTTATACCTCCTGCCATTGCAACATCGTTAGCGATTTCTATGGTCGCAGTTGTGGCTGCAGGGAGCGTATATATTGAGTCTGCATTCACGCCTGTTAGGGTTACTGTGCTTGTTGCAACGTTTGTACATACAGCCGCAGGATAGTAATCGCCTATACATAAATATCCTCCGCTTAATGAAGTTCCGTTTGCATGAATAGAGTGTGCGTTAACAGTACCGGCAACTTCAGCGTAAGGATTTACTCCCTGTAAAAGAATCGAAGGCGAACCCGTTAAAGTTAAATTTGAATTATTCCCGGTAATTAAATCACAGTTATCAGCTATAGTTATTCGTTGGGCGGTTGTTACTGTTCCGTCGACTGTAAGGGACGGATATAAGCCTGCAGGAGTTGAAATGTCATCAGCGGTAACCGTTGTGCCCCATGAGATTGAGGCCCCTTCAGCTATTGTCATTGTTCCATTTAATGCCGTACTGCTTCCTATGGCGGTAGTCGAACCGGCATTGCCGTTGAATAATGCTAGACGAGTAGCGCTGGAATCTGCACTAATATTTAAATAACCTGCTACAGAAATTTTATCATTATTGTTAAAAGTTCCGTAACTGTTCATTCCAAGTTCATAAAATGAAGCTTTTGTGTTTCCGTTCGTTCCCGCTTCCTGGTTGAATACTGCAATTTCACCGGCCGTACCAGGCCTCAAAAATCCAAGATACGATGTGGCGGTAAAAGTTGCAATAGCGTCAGGTTTATTATTGAATATGGCGCCATAATTAAAAGTACCTGTGGTGCGGGAAAAACTATTATAATTGTTAATTATTCCTCCTCTGTATGAGTCCTGGTATCCTTGGTTCAATATTCCCGCTCCGTTAAAAATTCCGTAATTATTTAAAACCGGAGTGTCGGTTCCGGTGTTGGGCGCCGCTCCATAAACAGTAAGAGAACCAGAATAGGTCATTGTCCCGGTTGAATTGTTGTTTAATACAAGATTTTTATCTGTGCTTGAATTCCCTACATAAACACTTGAACCAGTAATGGTGCCGTCATTTGTTAACAGGGCTTTATCAACAATCGAGTTGCCTGAATTTAAAGTTAAAACGGTAATCTCCATAGATTTGGTTGCCGCATTGGTTAATTCTCCTCCGTTTCTAATATAAGCATAGTAATAACTTAATGTGCCGTTGTTGTTTAAGGTTCCTCCCACATTTGAGCTATCTCCAACATATAAGGAATACTGGGGTGGTGAAAGAGTGCCGCCTTTTAATATTCCGTTATTTGTCATCAAGCCTGTAGAGAATACATACAAATTTTGTATTGTTGCGGTTTGAGATGATGCATTGGTGAATATACCGTTGCGATAAATATAACTGTTCCCCGTTTCCGTTACTGTCCCGTTGTTATCAAAAACACCCCCTTTAAGGCCAGCGCTTCCAAGATTAATGCTTGTTCCTGTTAATGTTCCATTGTTTGTAAATGTTGCCGTAGTATTGGTTCTTGCGGTAACGGTTCCAATATCCGCATCCATATAAGCGGTAGCTCCGACGCCGGAAATATCGGTTCCGCTTCCGACTGCTGAAGTTACCGTAATTGATGAATTTAAATTATCATCCGCTGTTATTATAAAGCGAGGCGATGACCATACGCAGGTTTCAAACGCTCCTGTTACATTCCTGATTGCTGTCTGGATTCTTGCTGCAACATCCGCCATTGATGCTACTATGGCAGTGACAGTTCCACGGCCTGTTTCCGCGTCCATATAAGGTGTCGTTGAATTGACACCTGAAATATCGGTTCCGCTGCCGGTAGCTGACGTTACTGTAATTGATGAGGCTGCTGTAATTATAAATTGATTAGTCGACCATACGCATGTTTCAAGCGCACCTGTTGCCGCTCTGATTTTTGTTTGTATTATTGCCGCAACATCATCCATTGAGGTTACTGTTGAGAAATCTATAGCTGTAATATCTCTCTGAGTTCCATCTATCGTTATTCTAAAAGTACCATTTGTAACCGCTTTCCATGTGTTGAAATCTGAAGTCGCCAAAGTGCCTCCGGCTAATGAGGCTTTGAAATTAATTCCCGTAATGTTTCTTACTGTTCCGTCCAAGGTAATACTAAACGAACCGTCTGCTACAGTTTTCCATGTGTTAAAATCCGAAGTTGCAGCTGTTCCGCCGGTTAAATATGCCGCGGTTGTTTCGCGGTACACATTTAAAGTTGTTATTGCCGATGATTTTGTTATGTAATTTGTATAAGTTCCCGGAGTGTAAATGTTTGCCGTACCAATTGTAGCAGTGCCATTGTTATTGAATGTGGAGCCCCAAGTTGCCTGTGTTCCTACGTTTAATGTTGTTGCAGTTATTGTTCCGGTGTTGTTGAATATTGCGGTGTTTCCGGCAACTGAACCGACTCTTACAGTGGTGCCGTTTAATGTGCCGCTGTTATTAAAAGTTGTATTTCTGATGTCAATCGTTGATCCATAAAATGTACCGGAGTTCGTTATAGAATTTGTTGTATAAATGTTGAATGTACCAAAATTTTCACCTGTAGGATTAACATAATTTATAGCCCCTGCGTTTGAAAAAGTGGTCGTATTGTCAATTAATACGGTGCCATTATAAGATCTTAAATATGAACCTGCATTATTATTAAATATCGAGCTATTTGAAACTGTTAATGCAACGTTTGTATTTTGTAATGTTCCTGCAATATTAACTCTTTTTATATCGCCGTTATTTGTAAGTGTTCCGTTTGTAATTGTTATGGTTGGATAGCTTAATACCGCTCCCGCAGAGATATTTACAACTGAAGTGGTTGCGCTTGAAAGTAGCGTGCCTGCTGATGCGTTTGTCTGTACCAATCTGCCGCCGGTGAGATTAAGTTGGGAATAAGTAAGTATATCCAGAGCGGTTGATTTTTGTTCAAAAATACCGGAGTTGGTTAGCCGGCCTTTGTTTTCTGTAGATGCATCGGTTCCGTTTAAATAAATCGGCGCATTACAAATAAAACTCGGAGACACAGTTGCATTACTATTATCAAGATGTCCCTGATAAATATAAATTCCATAGTTGCCGGCTGTTGTACTTACATATCTCAGAGTTGTTGAACCTGTTGTTCCTGAGTTTGTATAGGTTCCGCCGTTTCTAACTGATCCTTGATTACCAACCCATAGAGTGGCTGCCGATACTGTTCCGCCGGTATTGTTAAACTGTCCGGCGTTATATACATAAATTCTTCCATCAGTAAGACTTGTTGTTCCCGCTCCAACCGTAGTTGTTGCGCCAGCAGTGTTTGTAAAAGTAGCATTGTCGGTCGTTGTTGCCGAGTTGTTTAAAGTAATACTGTTAACGGTTGCACCTCCCTGATCATCAATAGTAAATGTTGCTGCAGCACCGCTATCGTTATTTGTTATTGTTGAAGAATTGTTTAACGAGACAGACGCTGTAAAAGCAATAGACCCCGCATTTGTAATTGAACTGGTGTTATTTAAAGTAAGAACGCTATTTGCTTTTGTAGTCGGATTGCTTGTAAAAGAGCCTGTGCTTCCGATTCGGAGCTGTGCGGCACCATTTAAGATTGTGTTTTGATAAGTGCCTGATAACGTTGTTGCGCCCTTGCTGTAAAAATCGGCATTTGTATTTAACATAAAATTACTTCCAGTGTTGCTTTTTATATTTATTGCGGCATCGCTGTCTACAAAGTTGTCCCATCCAAGAACAAGGTCGCCGTTAATGTTTAATGTTCCGCCTGTTCCGTTTACGATATCCGTGTTGTTTGCGGTGACTGAAATAACGCTGGGTGAAGTTGCACATGAGGTTGTATTACACACATTAAAAAGTCCCGTATTATTTATTTTTGAATATGTATTCATCGTAATCTGAGCTGTCGAAGAAGACAGATAGAAGCCATTTCCCGTTGTGCTTGCATTGATTATCTGACTTGTTCCTTCGTCGGTTGCTGCATTTCCGGTTAGTGAAGCAGTTAAGCCCACATTGAAAACCGCAGCGCCGGATTTATTATCAATACGTCCGCCGTCTGTAAGGGTTATTGAATTTGTTATTGTTACGCTTGCTCCGCTGTAGTTGTTTATTGTTCCGCCGTATGATGAATTAACGCCGGCACTTAAAGCTGCCGCAGTTAGTGTCCCGTAATTATTTAATGTACCCCTAAGCGCCACGGTGGCACTATTGCCGTCCAAATAGATTGAACCGGTTGCTGAGTTTGTCGAAGAGGCATCATTTAAGGTTAACGTACCTCTTGATGCTCCGCTTCCAACATAAATATTGTTGCCGACAGTAATACGATTATCAGCTCCTCCGGTTGTATTCGATATTGTTGAGAGAGTTCCTCCGTTTATAACATTTAAATTTATTCCCGAATTTGTTGATAAAATTGCATCATAAGGATGAGTAGTGCCGTATCCAACCTGAACAATTCCATATGCATTAAATGCCGTATAAATTGTGAAAGTTACATTTGCAGTATTCGATCCGATGATCAACGTTCCACCAAAAGGAGCAGTTGCATCGCCGTCCGTTGCGACTGTAACCGTTGACGCGGACATAGATTCGGATATGTAACAAACTTCATTATCGGGGACTGTAAGGCTTGAAGTTGATATGCCGGGAGCGTTTGAAGGTGTCCAGTAGCAGCCTGTCTGGTCGATTGCGGCTGTTCCGGAAACGTTGGTAATTTCCTGCGCAAATACATGAGGCATTGCCATGACGATTGTCATTATTGCGATTGGAATCCAAATGTATTTAAGAAAATTTTTCATATAGTAATTAAGGAGTTGTGGTTATTATAAAGCTCATATCAAGAGTGTATGTTGAGGACGGAACTGTTAATCCGCTTACGTTTGCAAACAGATTTAAGTTGAAAGTATCGTAAAGGCCGGTTGTCGCGCCGAGGCCGGAAATGATTTGATTTAATGCTGAATAAAGTTCGACATCGTGATAACCTGTTGTGAAAGCGCCAGTACAGGTTCCGTCGGAATCGTTGCTTGCAGTGCCTTCGGACGGAGCCGAAATATTAAACGCATATTCTTCTATTGATGTATTTCCGGTGGTATCCATAGTACATTTTGTTGCGTTAACAATCGGGGCAATATCGTTGCCTGAATTGTTTGCCTGATCGTTAAATGCAATTGCCTGGTTGCTTCCTTCGCTTGACGCCATTCCGAAATGTATATACCAATTTGTTGCACCTCCGACTGCTGATAAGAAATCCATTTCGCAGGAGCCTGAGCCAAATCTTCTGGTTGGTGCATTCTGAATATTTGAACCTGCATGATTTGCATCTTCTATTACAATTTCATTTCCTGCGCAGTTAGGATATATATCCAAATAATTCTGAATTATAAATTTATATTGATTACCCATATCGCGGTGGGTCCAAAGTCCGCGGTTTGTATTTGTTGAATCCATAAATGCCATGCGAACATAGTAAACAGTATCAGCTGATAAAGCCGTGCCCGCATATTCAATATCCTGCGATCTTTGCGTAGGCGTGATTGAAGGCGAAATTGTTATCGGCGAACCGGTTGTTGTATCCCATTTAAATGTATCATCGCCGGATTCAAACAAGATTCCGTCGGTATCAGTGTCTTCCGCAACCTGGATATGCACACGGCTAACCGCGGTTGCATCTTCGGGATTTGCATAGATAGCACTGAAATTTGGCGTTAAATCGCCAACAGAAAGGGGAGTTGCGCCTGAAGGTTCTGCAGCTGACTGAGCGCCGGTTACTGAGTTGTTAATATACATTAGCGGCGGTTTGTCCGGATTTGCTGCGCAGGCTGTAACGTTGGTAATTGTTCCGTCAATGTCGTAACAAGAAACCGGACTTGTTGCCGGTGCGGTTGCAAAATTTATAACCGCTGCGTTTCTTGCTTCCATTCTGTTGAATACATAATCCCCGGTTGCCGTTACATATGTTTCCGGCTGAGGACTGCCTGTCGCAGCTCCTACGCCTTCTGCTACCGGATCTTGATCGACTATTAATGTTCCGTTTGGATTATTATCATCGCCGAGTAGTACAATCGTGCCGGCTGCGGCATATTCATCAGTTCCCATTAAATATTTGATTCCCCCGCGTGCGGAAACATTTCCTGTAAAGTCGTATTCACCGGTGCCGTCATTCGGGTCATCAAAAAGAATTGAATCAATTACAACTCTTCCGCCTCCTCCGGATTCGTTTCCTCCTCCGTCTGAACCTGAATCTCCACCATTGGCGCTAATTGTGCCGGTGCCGGAAAATATATTTGAGGTGTCGCTGTGATCTATATCGTGGATTATTACTACTGTCCCGCCTGAGCCGGTTTCGTAACTGTTTAATAAATTTGTGCCTCCGTCCGCGCTTATTTTACCGTTATTTAATATGTCTCCGGTTGCTCTTATTCTTACGGCTCCTCCACCCATTGTTCCTGTTGAGCCTCCGCCGTTGAGCCCGCGTTCTCCGTATAAAGGAGTGGCCGACCATGCTGCGCCGTTCCATGTGAATTTAGCAGGACCGTATGTAGTGTTGCCTGTTCCGCGTCCTATTCCTTCTCCGCCGTAACTACCGCCATAGCTGTTGTAATTGATTCCGTTAGTACTTACGTTATCGGAAGAAATTTTTCCTCCCGAATCTATTGTTAAATCATGGGCAAGAATTTCAAAATAACTTTCAATGCCAACACCCGAACTTATAAGTCCGGTGGAAGTTACAGTCAGAGTGTCGCCGTTGTCCGTGCCGGTATCAAGAAGTCCGTCGAGTTCCATAAAATCATCAATTGTCGTAGTGGATCCTGCAACATATACTTCGCCACGGGCTTCGTAGGTATCTGTTTCTCCGGCTGCCGGAGTTGTTGCACTTCCGCCTTTATCTCCGGTTATAACTTCGTTGTTTGCAAAATGATTATAATTAAAATCGTATAATGTTAATGTGCCGGAAGTTCCGGTATCGTTATCCGCAAGTATAATTGCGGATGCGCCTGAAGGACCCGTGATTGTTTCACCGGCTTCAAAATCAACAGTCTGAGAAACATAATCGAGAGTTTTTATAAATCCTACATCCATTGAGCCTCCACTATATAAATGCAGAGAGTTTGTACAAGTTAATTTTCCGTTAACATTTGCTCCGCGGTCTCCGTTAGTTCCGCTTCCGTCGCCGTATAAATCACATAAGCCCCCCATTGCAACTTCACCAAAATTTGCAGATGAGCGTCTTTCCACAAACAGCTGTCCGGTTGCCAGTACGGTTAATGAACCCGTTGTTGTATCGTGTATGTATCCATCGCCCAATGAGGTATCGGATTTAACAACTATATCGCCGCCTCCACCGCTTGCAGCTCCGATTACTATATTTCCGTTGCTTGCAGATGTTATATTTATTGTCCCGTAATTATTAAGAAGTGCGGTTCCAGCGCCGGTTGTTGTGCCGACTCCCAGAGCACAGTTAGAAGCGTCGCAAGATTCATAATTGTTCAATTCTACAATTGCATTGTCTGCAACAGTTAATTTTGCCGGCTGGCTTATATTAGTGCCATTGGTTATTAGTATAGCTCCCATATCATATTCGTTTACGCCGGTGTAATTCAAACTCATCATAGCTTCTTCGTTAACTTTTAGATGTGAATTTGTTAAGTCAATTTCTCCGTTTGAAGTAAAGACGGTATTATAGTTTTGAACTAAAATATCGCTTGTTGCAACGCTTCCCGTGATTTTCGCATCGGACTTTTGCGTTACGGTGGCATACCTAGTTGTATTGTCCGAAGATACCGTCATCAGGCCGCTGAATGTGAGGTTGTTTGCAATTTCAACAGTTGCCGTGCCGGAAGCAGCATTGTTATAAACATATAATGAATTTGTAGTATTGTTGAGAGTTGTGGTTTTGCCAGAAACATTATCGCAAGAACCCGTCGGATAAGTGCCGGTATAATTTCCAATGCATAAATATCCCGTGCTTAAATCGGTTGATCCGTTCGCTCTTGCAACATAAATTGATTGTCCAGTTACATCTCCGGCCAATTCAACAAAAGGACTTGCCCCATTAAGTTCAATGCTCGGGGTAGCAGTGCTGAAGTTGATGATAGAATCGTTGCCGGAATAAAATTTAGAGGCATTTATCCTTACATTGTTTGTAGTGGTGCCGTTAAAATTACCTGTACCGTTTATTGTCAATGTAGTGTTTGTTCCGGCATTAACAAGAGAACTAAAAGTGGCAGTTCCATCTATAGTTATATTTGCAGAGGATGATAATTGCGCTGCTCCGGCGAATGAAGTGCTTGAAGTTGCATAAATCGTAAATGTGGCACCGGCTAAGAGGCCGCCTCCAAATGTGCTTGTTGAAGCTATTGTCCCCGGCGCATCTCCCCCTTCAAAAATACTACCTGCATACATGTATAATGTTCCTCCGCTGATTTTGTCCAAATTAACAAATTTTCCGTAGTTATAAATATAAGTGAATGTAAATGTTGTTTTTGTATTTCCATTTGTGCCCTGTTTTTGGTTGTATGTCGCAAGCTGAGGTGAGCCCGGCAGTGATGCGGTGCTTAAATATAAATTTCTTGCTGATGCAGTGGCATCCGATTCATTGTTGAAAATTCCGCCCGTTTCCATGTACAAATTTCCGTTTCCGGAGGTATTTAGTTGAAATAAATTATAATTGTTAAAAGTCCCTCCAATATTTGTACCCGATCCTATATATAATCTTGTTACCGCGCCGGTATCATATGTCCATGTTCCGTAGTTATAGAAAATACTGTCAACAAGTTTATCTGTTGTATATATTGCTGCGTACGTTCCGTTAAAGCTTACAACCTGTCCTGATGCATCTCCAATACCTCCGTTATAGAAGGTTGAAGTTCCATACTGACGATATACTGTTGTAGTGCCCGCTGAATTTCTTAAATTTAAAGTAGCTGTTGAACCCGGATCTGAATTTGTAAATGACGCTGTATCCTGTATCAGGAAAACATCCGAGATATCAAGAACACCGGCATTGGTAAAGGTCGAAGTGCTATTCATTGTTATATCTCCCTCGGCAACAGTGGTTGCAATAATATCGAATGTTGCGGACGAGCCGTTTGTAATATTTGCATCGCCGTTTAATGTAACCTGATCGTCTGCGTTAAAGGTTCCCGTGTTATCTATTTTTGAATAGTTGTTTATTGTTGTATTGCCTGTAACCGTGAATGCGCTGCCTGTTGTCGACGCATTTGAAAGAATACTTTTTTGTGTGTCCGCTGTAGTGTTTTTACCTGTTACATCGGCCACGTTTCCATCAATTATTATCTGTCCTCCGCTTTCGTTGATAATTCTTCCCGCATTTGTTATATAAACCGAATCACCCGAGCCGTCTACGTTTAACGTTGAACCGCTTTTACCATAAAATAAACCTCCCCATAATGCATCATTTCCGCTTCGGAGTCTGTTTGTATTAAATGTTGCGTTGTTGTCGATTTTTGATCTGCTTACTAGCGCTTCCGCATCCCCCTGAAGGAATGTTTTGTCCGTATTAACAGTGCTGTTGTTCGTAAAGACGGAAGTATTGTACAGCCGTATTTCACCATCAACAGTTGTATCTTTTCCCACAGTGGTTGTTGCTCCGGTGTTATTATTAAAAGTTGCCGAGTTGTTAAGTTGAATATAGTTTACATAGGTCGTGCTGTCATCGACGGTTAACGTTGAAGGATTGCCCGCGTCATCATTTGTAAAGTCGGAAGTATCGTTAATCACTATATGGCCTTTAACCGTAAAGGTTCCTGCATTATCAACTGAAGAAGCGCTGTTTAATATAATGAAGGCATCGCTTGTTGTAGCTGCGTTTAAGTTGAAAGTAGCTGTGCTGCCGTTAACTATGTTTGAATTACCTGTCATTGATACGAAAGATGAGGCGGTAAACGAACCGACATTGTTAATCACGCCGTTCGTATTCATTACAAGAGCGCCTCCGTTGGTAATAGTTGCATTGTTGCTTATCTGTCCGCTGCCATAAACGCCAATACCGCTTGTAGTAATATTTAAAGTTGCATCTGATACTGTTAGCAGTCCGTAAACTATTAACTGATTTCCGGTGTTTGTTGTTGCATCTTGGTAGTTTAAAGTGCCTGTTGTTGTTGCGTCGCCGACATTTATTTGGTCGACAATTGTAAGAGTGTTAGACCCTCCTGAGTTTGCTCTTACAGTTGCAACGCCACCTGTGTTTATATTTAAATCTCCGCCTGAAGTTGTGCTTAATGTTGAATTCTGGACGGGGTTTCCTGAGTCGTAACCAACATCAAGAATTCCCTTTATATCTACATTGCCGCTAACTGCAAATTCAGTAGTCATATTATTTGAGCCGACCACCAGCCAGCCTCCCAGCTGACCACCGTTTGTGTCTGCTTGAACATCAACCGCCGTAGCTGTTCTGCCTGTTCCTTCAATATAACATTTTGCATCATCAGGGACTATAAGGGTTGAAGCCCACGGAGTACCGGACCATATGCAGTCTCCGAAATCATCAACGGTTGTTGAAAGAGTTAAGTCGGAAGCTTCCTGGGCCGCGGCAAGTGTAGTATTTGCCGTTTCAAAACCTGCAAAAATCGCAATTAATAAAGTGAATATTTTAAATATTTTCTTTTTCTTGTTTTTTTTGTGATGAACTTTTTTGTGTTCTTTTTTATGTTTTTTTATTTGAAGAATATGTTTGTGAGGTTTGTTTTTTTTGTTGATTTTGAAATATAAAACAGCCATTCCAATTAATCCGATTCCGACAATTCCGAAGATTATATAATTGAAAATTCCCGAATAATCGGCCGGCTGCTTTGTTGATTCTCCTGCCGTTTTTTCAACGGCCTTTGGCTCAGGTGCAATATATTTAACGCCCATATTTGTTTCAAGAATATTTACGGTTTTGTCATTTGTAATTTCGAATTTTAGCTCAGCTGCAATTTCTTTTCCGCTTGCATCAATGGCCAAGTAATATGCGTAATAAACGCCCGGTTTTAATTCTTCGGGTTTATACTGCGTGACAACCGTTTTTGGAAGTTCGGGCAGATTGTTGTATTTGCCTTTGTTAACTTCGAGCTCCATTAAAGAATATTTTTCCGCATCGGTAATAATTATTTTACCGCCCGGAGCCTGATGTGTATTGCCGCTGTTATAGTATTTTGTAATAAAATTTAAAGTGTTTTCTTCAGCTTCCGGCTTTTCCACATAGTAATCCGTAAGTTCAAGAGAAGTCTTTAAATCGCCTTCAACTTCCAAAAGAACAAGATGCGCAACCTGAGTTTGCAGGCCCACTCCTATTCCTCCCGTTGTTTCATCGGTAGAAGGCGGGTTTTTTCCGCCGACATAAACCACGCCGTAATACGCATGAGAAGCCGCATCTTTTGGAATTGTGATTTTATATTTAAGTTCGGTCTGTTCATTTGCTTCAACAGGGATATCGTTTTCAACAAAGCTTATCCAGTTTTGAAGACTGTAAATATTTTCCGGATTAGCTTCGTTATAAAATTTAAGATCTTCGGTTTCCGTCATAACAAAATCCGCTTTTTCTCCGGTTACCAAAATTTTAGAATCCGAAGTATTTGTTACAATAATTGCAGCTTCAACTGTTTCGCCCGGCTTTGCTTTTAGCACATGTCTTAGCGGAGAAGCGCCTATCGCGTATACAGCAGGGGAGATCACGGCAAAATTCAATGCAAGGATTCCCGCAAAAATTTTTGTTAAAACCGAAAGTGGTGCGACCGATTTTTTATTGATAGTTTTTTTCATAAATTATGGAGGTCCAAGTAATAATAAACGAGTGCCGAGCTGATACGGCGTTGCCGAACCGACGGTTGAATCGCCAACATTGATGTGAGAGAAGAGAGTGAAAATAGCATTTGTTAATGCGCCCGTTGTGCTTGTGAATACCGTGTCTTCGCTGCCGCTTGCTTCAATATTAAAGTATTTATCATCATTGTCACATATGCTTGCATCGCATTTATAAGAAGCTGAGCATGTTGCGTTTGTCTGCACGGTTCCCGTTAACTGAACATCGGAAGTGAATACATTATATGCATATTCTTCTTCAGCAGTATTACCGGAAACATCCATTGAACAGTCTGCTCCTGCGTTATCTATAGGAGTTAAAGTGTTTGTTCCGTTAGTAAAGTTTGCCGCGGTTTTTAAGTATTTTAAGTACCATGTTGTTGTTGATGTTGTCATGTCCACATCACAGGAATCATATCCGTATCTGTCGCCGTTTGCATTGAACAGATTGCTGCCAGCAGGTCTTCCCGCAGAGTTTGTATCTGTGACGGAAAGTGTTCCGGCCGGGGTGCATGTTGAAGTTATTAATACATAATCACCTAATTGAAACTGATATTGATTCTGCCAGTCGCGGTGGTTCCATAAGCCCGATCCGTCGGCTGCGCCAAGGAATTTAACTCTGTAATAATAAGGAGTTCCAACTGCAAGCTGCGGACCTGCGTATTCAAAGTCAACACTTTGTCCGCCATCTACAACATTTGAACCCAGTGTAATTGTGCCGGT
>Ga0265297_10005649_pt1 | contig 18845 bp, 22 predicted proteins | sample Munlanlwell13791_FD_192502 | JGI IMG/M metagenome (GOLD analysis project Ga0265297, IMG submission 192502) | Leachate microbial communities from a municipal landfill in Southern Ontario, Canada - Leachate well 137-91 | ecosystem: Engineered > Solid waste > Landfill > Unclassified | place...
GACGCGCAGCGCGACGCACCAGAACTTCACGTTCAATATTACGGGGCTGGGGACGGTGGCGCTGATCAATCTCGTGCAGGACCAGCTGGGTACCACGAATTACACGGTGGAGACGAAGGGGTTAAGTTATATTCCTATTCAGGTTGGCACGGCTTACGCTTATGCGGATCTAACTTCTTTGGAAGCTTCCAGCCCGGCACTGGCCGCGGGCTCGGGAAACACGATTTCCGGCCAATCTGAAGCGGGCATGTGGATGACCCAGAATTCGGCGGATGAGTTCGAATACGAATACGATCTTTCCACCAGCGCAACAAGTTTTGCTTTTACCGAGATCGCGCTTGGGGAGTCAACCTTTAGCTTGCCAAGCACATCGTATGTTTTCGCGGCCCGGGGAACAGAGGGAGAACGGGTCAAAGTTGAGATCACGGACGGTGATAATGACAAAGCCACTTTCGTGATCCAATTAACATCAAGCTATCAAAATTTTATTCTCACTCTCCCTGCTAATATCGATTCTTCGAGAATCCAAAAGATCATATTTGTGCAGGACCGAAATATCGGCTCACCGCTTCTGAATGATTATGTCAAGATCCAAACAAGAGGAATGTCGTATACGCCTCCGATCCCAAACCCCGATTTTGAAGAGACCCGGATCGCTTTGACGCAAGAGGGTCTGGATTATTTTGATATTGGAGTGGGTGTTGATTCGACAACCCATTTTCCTTATGACAATATTGGAGATGGGGGTGTCAATCCTGGAAAATATACGCAACCCACACTTATCGGTTATTATCTACAGATTTTGGGGGATGTGGTTCTTGGGAAAATTGATGACGGAACGGATAAGGCCATCCAGCGTGACAATGCGCTCACGGAACTCAATACGGTCATGACGAATTTACTCAGCTATCAATCCAGTTTGGGTTGGAATGGGCTTTTGCCATGGCTCAACATCCCGGGCGGTGATCCAACAGCGAGTAGGGACAAAGATGGTCATATTAATATTGGGTTGGGTGACAATGCCAATTTGAGCCAGAGTGTCGCGGTGATGATCGGGGCACTTGAAAGTGCTGGACTGGGCACGGAAGTCATTGCAAAAGCAGAGGCTTTTCTTACTGCTCAGGCTGATGGTTACGCAGCTTTTGTGGACAAGCCTGTTGCAGAAGGTGGAACGGGTCTTTTCCGTGGTTCTTATGATATAACCGGCCACCTCATTGATGGGGAAATAGTCCATTTTTCAGATTATATCGACCGCTTGGCCAGTGAGTTCCGTGGAGCGGTTGCATTCTTAAAAGTTCGTTTTCCAACTTTGCCGAGTACGGTCTGGGACAATCTTGAGATCAAAACGAATAGCAATTATGTGGCTCGCGATGGTCAGAATATCTCGAACCTCGCCGCATGGGATGGGGCGGCGTTCCAGATTTTCTGGCCGTCACTGCGTAATGATGAGAGTGATTTTATAGGGTTCCGGAATGCGACTTATAATCAATTGGTGACCCAACTGGATTACTCATATCAAAACAACATTCCTGGGATTCTTTCAGCAAGTTTAAGGCCTGAGGGTGGCTATTACGGGAATATAGGGATTCCGCAGATAGCGGAAAGTAATATGGTCCCAGGTTCTACGAATTCCATTATTGGCGATATAGGTTCCACTTATGCGTTAGCTGCGGCGACACAGGTGGATTACAACGCTGTGTTAGGATGGCTGACCGCGATTGATCTCATGTCGAATATAGACGGTAGTTACGGACTTTTTGATTCCGCAAGGTCAAGTAATGCGGATGATATCAGCCGACATTATATCGGAATTGATGTTGCCTCAACGGTTTTGGGTCTTTCCGGGAACGGTCCCGCAGATTTTACGACATATCTGAGGAACCACGAACTTGAAGCGGCCTATAATTCTCTTTACGACTCAATGAGCCAACAGATAGGTATTACTCGTACCGCTACCAGTTTTCCGTCCGCTCCGAAGTTTCCGGATCGGACATGTGCGGTCTTCAGTAATTTTTCTTCTGAAGGTACGATTCTTGGTTTTTCGGATACAACGACAAGTGTTTATGGCGTAAGATTCCAATATGGAGCTTTGTCCGGTAGTCAGGAGGGCGGACATTACTGGAATTTGGATGGGGTTTACAATGCCCAAGACAACCAGTTGCTCATTCAATACTCAACCGTTGATTCACCGCAGGCGATTCGCATCGAATTAAAAAATGCGAGCGATGAAGTTGTTTACCAAACAACACAAGCCGTTGTTGGAAACAACGTTGAATTTGCGAGTTTGACGATCGATTTGCCCAATGATGTTGTGCTTAGCGCTGTTAGCGAGATCGATCTCATGGTGGATCAGGCAGAGACCGGGGACACAAGTGGCGATTTCACCGTGCACTCGATCGACTTTCAACATATCCCGGAATGAAGTTGTCCCACAACTAACGGAACCGGAATAGTTACAAGCAACGGCTTGTAATATCCTTCGTCCGAGCATAGAATCCTATGCGTATGGAAAATGATTCAGCCTTTCAGAGTGATTTAAATCCTTGGGAAAGACCGGGTTTTGGAGGGTCTTTAACAGATAACACGTTTTCAAAAGCAACAGATATTAGAAGATTTTCAACTCTACCTCGGAGGTCTTCCATGAACAACCCGATTTCAGGACTCATTTTTTTTGCACTTCTCATCGTCGGCTTTCTTGTGGGAGCGCCTGTTTTTATGGCGAACCAGGCCCTTGGAGGATTTTTGGGCATGGTCTGGTTTTTTGCCTCTATGGTTATTGCTTCCGGGGTTCAGATGGCTGCGCAATGGGAAAAGGGTGTGGTGTTTCAGCTCGGGAAATTCAGCAGAATCGCGGGCCCAGGGTTGTTTTTCATCATTCCGGTCATCGAAGAAGTCCGGAAAATCGATATGCGCGTTCTCACCATGGACATTCCCTCCCAACAGGTTATCACCCGAGATAATGTCCCCGTGAAGATCAACGGGGTCATCTTTTTTAAAGTCGATGATCCTTCGAATGCGATCATAAAAGTTCAAGATTACCGCTATGCGATCTCGCAATACTCGCAGACCTCGCTTCGAGATGTGATCGGACAGATGACGCTGGATCAGCTTCTCACTGAACGCGAGGAGATTGGTAAGAAGATCGAAGCAAATGTGGAAAAAGACACAGAAGCTTGGGGACTTGAAGTGACCGGCATCCGGATCCAAGATATCGACATGCCCGAAGATCTCAAGAAAATGATGTCCCGTCAGGCCTCCGCCGAACGGGAAAAACGTGCGACAATCACCAAGGCAGAAGGCGACCGCGATGCCGCGGCGAATCTTGCTCTGGCGGCCAAAACTATGGCAGAAAGCCCGGGTGCCATGCAGCTCAGGACCCTTCAAACGATAGACGGTCTGGGGCCCACAGCTTCGAACACGGTTGTGCTTGCTGTGCCTATCAATATCATGGATATTTTGGATCAGACTAGCGCGTTTCTGAAGACTAAAGTCAGCAAACCGGTTTAAGGGCGTTTAAAGACAAAAAAAGTCTCATGCGTTAGCATTTGAGAAAAATGGTCACAGAGTTTTTTGTTTCGGTGCCCTCCTCATTGTCAAATGAATAAATTATAAAATTCTCCTTGGGCGTCTTCCGTCAAGTCGCGTAACTTAAATGTAGTAAATAAGTTATGGAAACAGGTTTTGACAAAAAAAGAGGTTGTTGTTAGCATAACTACTCATTTTTATTTTATGGAGCCGGAAACATTATGACGTTACTGAATACGACTGAAGAGATCATCCAGGATGTTCGAGAGGGACGCATGGTCATCATGACCGATGATGAGACCCGCGAGAACGAAGGGGACATTATTTTCGCCGCGTCCAAGACAACCCCTGAGAAGATCAATTTTATGATGAAATTCGCGCGAGGACTGATCTGTATCCCCATGACAGCCGATCGTATTCAAGCTTTAGGGCTTGATCAGATGAATCCCAATCCTGAAGATCCCATGAAAACAGCGTTCACGGTTTCGGTGGACGCGAGGACCGGTGTTACGACAGGGATCTCGGCTTATGACCGCAATCGCACGATCGAACTTTTAGCGGATCCCAAGACCCAACGCGAAGATCTTGTGATCCCCGGGCATATTTTCCCCCTGAAAGCAAAACAGGGCGGCGTGTTACGCCGTGCTGGGCATACCGAAGCAGCTGTAGACCTGGCGCAGGCCGCCGGACTTCCTCCGGCTGCCGTGATCTGCGAAATCGTCAATGACGACGGCAAAATGGCGAGACTTTCCGACCTCTTGAAATTCGCCAAAACCCATGGACTTAAAATCGGAACCATTCGCGATCTTATTGCTTACCGTACGAAGACCGACAAGCTTGTTAAAAAAGTGAGCGAAGCCCAACTTCCGACGAAGTTCGGAACCTGGACCATCCGAATCTATGAATCGGTTCTTGACGGAGCTCAACATGTCGCGCTGATTCAGGGACAGGTCGGCGGCAAGCCGGTGTTGGTACGTGTACACTCGGAATGTTTTACAGGAGAGGTCTTAAGTTCCTTGCGCTGTGATTGCCAGGAACAACTTCTCACAGCCATGAAAATGATCCAGCAGGAAGGCGCTGGCGTGATTCTCTATATGCGTCAGGAAGGCCGCGGGATTGGACTGGCGAACAAGATCAAAGCTTATGAACTTCAAGATAAGCATGGGCTCGATACAGTTCAAGCGAACGAAGCGCTTGGTTTTAAGCCGGATCTTCGGGATTACGGGATCGGGGCCCAGATCCTGCATGATCTCGGACTTTCAAAACTTCGTCTCATGACGAATAATCCGCGCAAGATTGTGGGGTTGGAAGGTTACGGCCTGCAAGTGGTGGAGCGTCTTCCGATTATCATGCATCCGAATCCTATGAGCGCAAAATACATGCAAACTAAAAAAGATAAGCTCGGGCATCTTTTTGATGAAAGACCGAATCCATGACGACTTATCACGGGAAGATCATTGCCGGGAACAAAAAATTCGGGATTGTCGTTTCCCGCTTCAATAAGTACATTACCGATCGTTTATTGGAGGGAGCTGTGACGACTTTGCGCAAGGCCGGCGTGCCGGAAAAAAACATCAAGATTGTTTGGGTTCCGGGAGGTTTGGAAGTCCCGTTTTTCTGCAAGCAATTGAAGACCCGGAAGCACTGCGATGTTGTGATCGCCCTCAGCTGCGTGATCCGCGGGGGCACGTATCATTTCGAATGTGTGTCAAACGAGCTAACACGCGGAATCAACCAAGTGGCGCTTGAGACCGGGACTCCGATTGCGACAGGCGTGATCACAGTGAATAATCTGGAGCAGGCGATCGACCGGGCGGGTTTAAAACACGGTAATAAAGGCGAACAGGCAGCCTTGGCAGCGCTTGAAATCGCGAATCTTAATGAACAATTATCCGTAAAACAAAAAAATCCCAAAGTCCGAAAAAGAAAAAACAACATTTTAATTTCGAGCAAACCGTAAAGGAAAAAATGCTTCGCAGGAGAACCCAGGCGCGTGAATGCGCACTTCAGATCCTCTATCAGTATGAGATGAACCCAGAGCCCATGCCGGAGATTCTGAAAAAATTCTGGTCTCAGCAGGATGAGGTTTTTCCCGAAGATATCCGGGATTTTGCGGAAAAGCTTGCCCTCGGGACCGTCGAGCACCAGGCGGAGATCGACAAGATCGTTGAGCGCTATGCGGACAACTGGGAATTATTCCGGATGGCCATGATCGACCGCAATATCATGCGATTCGCGACCTACGAACTGCTTTATCTTGCAGATGTTCCGCCTAAAGTAACCCTCAATGAGGCCGTGAACCTGGCGAAGAAATTTTCACAGGAAGAATCCGGAAAGTTCGTCAACGGCATCCTCGATAAGATCAATCACACCGAAAAGCCCAAAAACCCCAAGAGCCATGACCCTTCCATTGCATGAAGTCTGGATGAAGAAAGCTCTTGCTCTGGCGGAGAAGGGACGTTTTAGCGTCAGTCCCAATCCCATGGTTGGCGCCTGTGTTGTTTCCAAGGGAAAGCTCGTTGGTTCCGGGTTCCATGAAAGATTCGGCGGGCCTCACGCTGAACCGAACGCTCTGGCCAAGGCCGGAAAAAAGGCCCGGGGTGCTACGCTGTATGTGACCCTGGAACCTTGCGCGACCTGGCAAAAGACCCCGCCTTGCGCTTCTCACATCAAAGAAAAAGGAATCAGAAAGGTTGTCATTGGCTGTCTTGATCCTAATCCCTTGAATCACGGTAAAGGTGTTCGCTTTCTGCGCCGGCAGGGGATTGTCGTCAAGACCGGCATTCTGGGAGATGAAGTACGCAAGCAGAATAAAGGATTTTTTAAATGTATGGCTGCAAAACGTCCGTTTGTGACGCTTAAAATGGCGCAGACCTTGGATGGCAAGATCGCAACGCGGGAAGGTCTCTCCCGCTGGATATCATCGCCGTCTTCGCGCGAATTCGTCCATAAACTTCGGGCAAATCACGACGCAGTTCTGGTAGGAAAAAATACGTTCTATCAGGATGATCCCAGACTTACAGTCCCGAAAGGTTCGCGTTCGCTTGCTGCTGGGAAACCATGGAAGATCGTGATGATCTCCGCGCGAGGTTGGTTCTCCAAGGCGCGCATCTTTAAAGACAACCGGCTTACGGTTCTTGTGTTTCCCGAAAAAGATCTTAAGACAGTTGTTAGAAAAGCAGGGACCCAAAAAAGAACGTTAATGCTTTTGCCCGTTAAGGAAAAACATGGCAGAATCGAAATCGGCGAGCTTCTTAAAAAACTCGCGTTCTTGGGTATAACCAAACTCTTGGTCGAAGGCGGTGGAGAATTAGCTTGGTCATTTCTCGAAGCGGGATGTGTGGACCGCGCTTTTTGGATCCTTGCGCCTAAGATTTTTGGCGGGCGTAATGCCAAGACCTCCGTAGAAGGTCTTGGCGTGAAGATTCCGGACCAGGCGTTTTTGTTCAAGACGGCCAAGGTAACGTGTTCGGGAGATGATTGGATCTTTGAGGGTGAATTTCAAAAAAAATAAGGTGGAAAGATTATGTTTACAGGCATTGTTGAGAATCAGGGCATTGTTGTAAAGAAAGAGGAGCTCGGCGGCCAGGTCCGGTTCGGGTTCCAATTTCAGAGAAAAGAAAGGGGGCTGAAGGTCGGGGACAGTATTGCGGTATCAGGGGTATGTCTGACCGCGGTTCGTGTCATCCCGAATGGTTTTGAAGTGGATGTAGTACGCCAAACCTTGGAGGCGACCACATTGGGCACGCTGGAGCGGGGAGGCCGTGTGAACCTTGAAAGATCTCTAAAGATCGGGGATGAGCTCGGCGGTCATTTTGTGACCGGGCACATTGACGGCCGTGGTTCGATCGAAAAAGTCGAACGGCGAAAAAAGAATACAACCTTGTTCCTGACAGCCTCCAAGGATATAATCTCCCTTCTCGCAAACAAAGGATCAGTTGCTTGCGACGGGATCAGTTTGACAGTGCAGAAGGTCTGCGGGAAGATATTCCAAATCGCGGTGATCCCACATACACTCAATGTCACAACTCTTGGCGCTAAGCATGTGGGCTCCGAAGTCAATCTAGAAGTCGATATTGTCGCGCGTTATCTTCAAATGTGTTTTGCAAAAGAAAGGTCCAGGAGAACTTTTTCGTCTCGCACGATCCTCCGGGAGCTCCTCCTACAGGGGGTTGAGTGGAAAAAAGATTTGAACTGATCGCATCTTCCGAGGTGCTCGCCCCTTTTCGAAGAGAATTTCGCCAGATTCTGAACCGGGCGGGATGGGAAAAGAAGACCGCCGAGAAAATCCTTTTGGCGGTTGATGAAGCCTTAACGAATATTATTCGGCATGCTTATCAGGGAAGACCGGGCAAGATGACGGTTTCCATTTCGGCATCCGACGATAAGATCGAAATTGTGCTAGAGGACCAGGGCAAGAAGTTCGATCCGACCCAGGTGCCGTCACCGGAACTTCCGCGCCACAGACCGGGCGGTCTTGGAATTCATTTTATCAGGACGATCATGGATCAAATGATCTATGACGATCAGAACCCGGCATGGAACCGGCTACGTTTGATCAAACACAAGACCAAAATTTGAAAAAGGAAGGTGGAACATGAAAATACAATTGACAAGCCAAGGGGACATACAGGTTTTGGAACTTTCCGGAGAACTGGATTATCACTCTTCGCCCGATCTTCGTGAAAAACTGACGGAATTGACCATGAAACAGACTCCCAAAATCCTTGTGAATCTGGGTGGCGTGGACTATATGGACAGTTCCGGAATCGCTACCTTTGTCGAAGCATTTCAGAAGGCGAAACGCTATCAAGGTCGTCTTATTCTTGCGGCGCTCACGGCTACGGTCCGAGGTGTTTTTGAGATTGCCAAACTCGACAGCATTTTTGAAATCACCCCTACTGTTGCGGAGGCGGTGAAATGCTTGGGTGCCAAAACCTGAATGGACAGTTAAGGGATATTTTTTTATGAAAGAATTTACAGGAAAGATCGGGCAAGCATTGCTCTTCGTTTTAGCAGGTGTAGCTCGGTTATGGGATCTCGGGTCGGCGGTTGCTGGTTATACCCTTGCGGCCTTTTTCAAAAAGAAGGTCATTCCCCGTGATGTCCTTTTCCGCCAGATGGTTTTGATCGGTATCGATTCTACGGCGATCGTTTCACTCGTGGGTGCTTCGGTCGGAACAGTGCTTGCCTTGCAAGCGGCCTATTCCTTAAAAACTTTTGGAGCTATCATGTACACGGGTAGTCTTGTGTGCGTCGCGATGGCTCGTGAACTGGGTCCCTTGATTGCTTCGATCGTGATTTCCGGCCGCATCGGCGCCCGCATGGCGGCAGAGATCGGAACCATGATGGTTCAGGAGGAAGTGGATGCGCTTACCACCATGGGCATTAATCCAATCCGTTACCTCGTTGTGCCACGTGTTCTTGCACTAGCCTTGATGCTTCCGTGTTTGACCGTGATCGCGGATGTCATGGGGATGATCGGTGGTTGGGCCATCGGGACGACAGGTCTTGGGATCAATTCCCATCTTTATATTTCAAAAAGCATCGATGCGCTTGTTCTCAAAGACATCTATACCGGTCTTTTAAAGAGTTTCATTTTTAGCATTTTGATCGCGCTTGTGAGTTGTCACCAGGGACTTTCCGTTTCGGGTGGCGCGGATGCGGTTGGAAAAGCCACAACGCAAGCGGTCGTGATCTCGATCGTGCTGATCATCGTGGTGGACTGTTTGGCGACGGCGGTTATTTATTACGCCTTACCCACATGAGGCATTTATGAATGAATCCGAACAAACCGTTATTGAAGTTAAGAAGCTCATCAAGCGTTTCGGAGATCTCACGGTGCTGGACGGTGTTAACGTTATGATTCCGCGAGGTAAGATCACGGTTATTATGGGCGGTTCGGGATGCGGCAAGACAACCCTTCTGCGTCATTTGATCGCTTTGCATCAGCCAACTTCTGGTGAGATTCTAGTGGATGGCAAGAATATCGTGGGACTCGGGGAAAAGGACATGAACGAGGTACGGCGCAAGTTCGGCATGCTCTTTCAGGGATCAGCGCTTTTTAATTCTATGACCGTCGGAGAGAATGTCGCGGTGCCGCTCAAGGAGCACACAGACCTTTCTCCCGAGATCATCCGCATCATTGTCCGTGTGAAATTGGAGCTTGTGGGCCTGACGGGTTTTGAGGATTTTATGCCGCATCAGATCTCCGGCGGGATGAAAAAGCGCGTAGCACTCGCACGTGCGATTGCGCTCGATCCGAAGATCGTATTTTATGATGAGCCCGGTGCGGGTCTGGACCCGATCACTGCAAGCATGATCGATCGCCTGATCCTGGATCTTAGCAAGAAGCTCAATATCACTTCGGTTGTGGTATCGCATGAAATGAAAAGCGCGTTCCGGATTGCGGATCAGATTATCATTCTTCATAAAGGCAAAGTACTGCAGATCGGTACGGCCGAAGAGATCAAGAATTCGAAAGACTCATACGTCCAGCAGTTCATTCATGGAGAATCCGAAGGTGTCATCCCGTTCAAACAAACCAGCGAAGCTTATTTAAAAGGGCTTCTGTCTACTTAAGAAGCTGTTCCCAGAGGAGGAAAAGATGGATTCATCGAATGCTTACTCGTCATCCGAGATCAAATCCGGATTTTTTGTACTGATTACTCTCGTGTTGCTCCTGGTGCTCACGTTCGTGGTGGGAGGCTACTTCAAGAAAGGGGCCAACGAATGGAAGATCCAGTTCGGGTATTTGAACGGTCTCAGTAGCAGTGCTCCCGTTTATTATGCGGGGCGTGAGGTCGGGAAAGTGGATAGTATCCAGATCCTGAGAGGGGAACCAAGGCCGGTCCTAGTGACGGTGAAGGTCTCCCAGGATGCTTACGTACGCAAGGATAGTGTGGCGTATATTGATACTCTCGGGATGATGGGAGAGAAATTCATCGAGATCTCCGTCGGTTCGAAAGATGCTCCTCCCATGGAAATCGGCAAAGTGATCGAAGGGGTGGATCCGATCGCGATGCATTTCTTGATTCGTAAGATGAACCTTTTGGCGGATAAAGTCTCCGAAATGACGGACAGTCTGAATCCTTTGCTCAAGACCACGAACGAGTTGGTGGGTGGGAACAAGGAGGAGATCTCCAAAAGCATTGGCAATCTTCATGAGGTGACGGCGAACTTGCGCGATATGACCGCGGATCTGAAACTTCATCCGTGGCGGTTGATCCGCAAAGGCTCCTAAGGAATTTTTTATGCGTTTTAAAATATCGATTTTATTAATCATATTGATAATGCTTCTAGCGCCTTTTGTGTCCGCTGAAGAAACAATCGGCGATTACATGTATGGGATCGGGACCAAGTTCGGTCGCGGGCTTGAGAACGTTGTGACCAGTATTGCCGAAATCCCGTGCACGATCCATGCCGATATAAAAAATCACGGAAGCTCCGGATTTTTTCCGGGGTTTGGCATGGGAACTGTTTTTATGTTGCGTCGGATGCTGATCGGAGTATCGGAAGTGGGAAGTTTTTTTATTCCGATGGAACGAACAATTCCTCGGGTTTGTCATGAAACAAAGTCCGCAATTACGTGAAACAATTCAGCGTGTGAGTCGGTAGACTCGCCCCATCAATTTTTAGGATTGTACCTTGACGGTTGTGCGCAGGTCTTTCTATAATACCTTGGTCGCCTAAATGAAGGAGAAATGATGACTACGAATGAAAGAGTTGTAGCGCCCAAGGATCCGGAGATTCAAGATGCTCAGTTTTTCGCGGCAATCGGCTATATAAGTTTTCTCTGTTTTGTACCGCTTGCGCTCAAGAAAAATAACAAGTTTGCACTTTTTCACGGGAAGCAGGCTTTGGTGCTTTTTATTCTGGAATTGGCTGCAGCGATCCTGAAAGTTGTTCCTGCGTTGGGGGATCTGGTATTTACGCTTTCGTTTGTGGTGTTTGGGATTCTTTCGCTCATCGGAATTGTGAAAGTACTGATGGGGGAGCGGTGGGAGATTCCGGTGATCCATGAGATTGCCGAACGGATTACGTTCTAAGGCGACAGCAATTTGAACCTCATCACGCAACATCCTTTTCTTTTCAAATCAGAGACCTTCAAGGGTTGGCATGCTTACAGGCACTAAAAAGGTTCAGTCAAATAGACAGACCTGGTTCATGGCACTCAATCCCCTCAAAAGCGAGCTGGAACGCAACAGGATCGCCCGCGAGATTGCCAAGGCTTTTTGCCTTTCCGTGAACGAAGCCTTCGACCTTGTCCGGAACACTCCCATCATCCTTATGGATAATCTTTCGCATACGATTGCGCTTCAGGTGAAACAATATTTCCAAAATTTTCAAACGGATATCGTGGTTAGTAATGACAGTCTTTTGAAGCGACAATGTTACCGGACCGTATGGCCGACACCGCCGAATCTCGCGTTTCTTCATCAGCTAGAATCCCCAACACTGCCTTCACAAAAAAACGCGACCAAAAAACTTAATCACGATGAAATAATCCTGGAAATCCGATCTTGGGTGCAACCTGACGAGGTCTCTTCGGCGCGAGATAGTTCTGCAAAAAACGGCGGGGCCGGCCAAAATGGCCGCCATTTTCGAAACATTCTTGAAGAAGAGCGTGAAAAACTTTTGAAGGAGGGCGTCGCACTAAAAGAAAGCGTGGGGCAGCTTCGAAAGGCGCTTGAAAAGGTACAGGCCGAGGCATTGGAAAAGGAAAGAACGATGCAGGCTAGTGAATCCGCGAAAAAACAAAAAGAAAAAGAGACTCAAATATTACAGACTTTGTTGAATCGCGTGGAAGAAAAATACAAACTTCTCTATGAGGAATTTCGCCAGACCCGCCAACATTTCGAAGAAAAGTTTCGTTCCGAAGGCCATAAGGCCGAAGAATTGTTGAAGCAGATCGACGAGCGTGATCTGACCCATAAGGAGTTGCTGCAGGAAAAACAAGCACTTCTCAAAAGTTTTCATGTTGTGAAAAATGATCTTCGGCGTACCAAAGACGAGCAGGAGCAAACACGTCACGGATGGGAGCGCCAGACGGCTCAGCTTCGAAGAGAACTGGAGAATCAAAAGACCCTAGTGGGAGGTTTTCACGCGAAGATCAAAAATCTCGAAGAAGGCAAAAAAATTGTTCAGTCGAGTGAAACCCGTTTGATCCAGGAATTAGAGCTTCAGGTCCAACAGGCTAAGCGATGGGAACAGAGATCCTCCGAGTTTGAAAAAGAAATCCGACAATTACGGAGATCTTTCGAAGATCAGCAAAAGTCTTGGCAGGTACGTCTTGCTCAACTTGAAGCCCGGGAGATGGATCTTGATAATGCCCGCAAGCAGATTCGCCAGCTTCATGCCGAGATGGATCAACACGAAACTGTGCAGAAAAAGGCCCAGCTTCATGAACAACTCGTGGCCAAAGAGGTGCGTCTTAAGCAGGTGGTCAAACAACAGGAGAAGATCGAATCTGAGATCCGCGACCGCGAGGAGGATATGCGCAAACTCCTGGCAGAACAGGAAACCATCGAGCGCGAAGTGATCGAAGCAAAACAGATTCAGCGGCTCTCAATTGAGAAAATAAAACACGAAGGTTCCATTTTGGAACAACACAAACCCGCAAGTTTCCACGACGTCTCCGAATTCCATACGTCCCACGCTCGTCCCGAGGCCATTGATGATTGAAATGGTTTTAAGCAAGATCAAGGTCGATGAGAACCGGCATGAACAGCTCGTGGTCTTCCGGGAAAAGGACGGGAACCGGTTTCTTCCCGTGGTGATCGGGCTGCCGGAAATTCATGCTATTAAATTGAAACTTGGCAATGTTAAGCCGCCACGGCCGATGACCCATGACCTGATACTCAAGATCGTTCAGATGCTTGGCGGCAAACTTCAGCAGGTCGTGATCGATAAACTCGAGAACAATACATTTCATGCCAAGCTGCATATTCTCAAGGAAGATGGGCAAGAGGTGGTGATCGATTCCCGACCTTCCGATAGTGTGGCGATCGCGTTACGCGCACAAGTACCGGTTTTTGTTGAAGAAGAGATTTTGAAAAAAGCAAGCGTCTACGAGATTTAGAACATGGAAAAAAAGATCTATGATGTGATGATCATTGGCGGCGGCGGAGCAGGTTTGACTGCTGCCCTATATACTTCACGCGCCAATCTTTCCACGATTCTTTTTGAAAAACTTGTTCCGGGAGGGCAAATTGCTTCTACCGATTTGGTGGAAAATTACCCCGGTTTCACGGAAGGTATCTTGGGAGCCGAGATTGCCCAGAAGATGGAAGCCCAGGCCGTACGCTACGGCACGCAAATTGTTTATGAGGAAGCAAAGAGCCTTTTGCGAAAAGGGGATATTTTCGAAACTGATACGGGAGCGATCTATACCGCCCGGGCTGTTATTCTCGCCATGGGCGCCTCGTTTCGCATGATAGGGGTTCCCAACGAAAAAGAGCTTACGGGCAGGGGCGTTTCTTATTGCGCAACCTGTGACGGGGCTTTCTTCAAAGGTAAAAGGGTCATTGCGGTCGGCGGTGGAGATTCCGCTCTTCAAGAAGGGATTTTTTTGACGCGGTTTGCCGAAAAGGTGACGATCGTTCATCGTCGTGATAAATTGCGTGCGAGTCCGATCCTGCAAGAACGCGCCAAAATGAATTCCAAAATAAACTTCATTTGGAATACAGTTGTTGATGGAATTGAAGGCAAAGGGAAAGTCGAGACTGTTTTTTTGAGAAATGTAAAAACGGGCGAGATGCAAAAAATACCGGTGGACGGTGTCTTCGTTTTTATCGGACACGATCCTAACAGTGGCCTTGCAAAAGGTTTTGTGGCACTGGATGAAAAAGGATATATCGTGACCGATGCCTCGCTCGCGACCTCTGTGCCCGGAGTTTTTGCGGCAGGGGAAGTGCGACGGGGGGCTGTGCGCCAATTGGTGTCGGCTTGTGGCGAAGGCTGTGCGGCGGCTTTGGCGGCTCAAGCTTTTTTAGACAATCATCATTAAGCCGAATATTCTTATAAATTTCTTATTTGAAAGGAATATCTATGAACTTTGACAAAGAGTTTGAACAAAACATGAAACAGCTTATGCACCTTCTTAAGAAGATCATGAGCCAGCACTCGATGGAGGGGAAAAGTCCCGCGGAGATGATGAAATTCCTAAAAGACATGAAAGACAAGAGCCCGGACGTGAATATTTTCTTTCTGAATATGTCGCCGCTCTCTCCGGAAGAATTCGCCGAGATCGAAGGAATGTTCGAAGAAAGGTCCATGGGCGAATATTTCAGGCCGGGAGAGCTCGAATGCGAACTCAACGATAATGATAAGGTTTTTCTTAAGCAGCACGGCATCCGTTTCTAGGACGATTATCCATGACATTTCAAAAAAAAGTACTCGTTTTATTTTTTCTTCTTTTATGTTTTTCCCCCGCAGGGCTTCACGCTGCGACAGCTTTTGACCACTCTGCTTGGGATGCCTTCCTCAAAAAAAATGTGAACGAAAATGGCGAAGTGGATTATCAGTTGATCACAAAGGATCCGAAGGATCTGAATAATTATGTGGCGAGGTTGATGGCGGTGAACGAATCGGAGATGACGTCGTGGCCTCGGGAAGAGGTGTTAGCTTTCTGGATGAATGCATATCATGTTGTGTTGATCAAACAGGTGGTTGAAAATTATCCCGTGATTTCCGTCCAGAAGATTCCGGGTTTTTGGGATATTGCGTCGTTACATTTTGACAAAAAAGCTAAGAATCAAAGAGGATATAGTTTGAACGATATCCGATTGAAGAACTTGATCAAAGTCTATCATGATGAGAAAATCCATCTGGCGCTTTCTGTGGCGGCCAAGGGTGGCCCTAAGTTGATGCGGGAGGCATTTACGGGGCCTAAGGTGGAAGGACAGCTTTTTCTTTTAACGAGGAAATTCGTGATGGATCCGGCCTATGTGGACATTACCCCTGGCCGGAAAAAGATCCGGATTTCGAAGATTTTCAAATGGTATGGAAAAGATTTCAAACTGGATTTCGGGACCCCAGAAACTCGCGGTAAATTTTCAAAAGACGATAACGCAGTGCTCTCTTTTCTGGCGTATTATCTCGAAGATGAGGCCAAGGAGGAATACCTCCAGGAAGCCAAATACAAGATCGAATATCCCGCATTTGATTGGACGCTGAACGATTGGAAAAAGGAAGCTGTTTAGATCCGCTTCGGACTTTTTTTGACACATCTGTTCCAAATAACCTAACCCATTTCACACAAAAGGGTTGCAATTTTTTAAAAAACGTTGACAGCCCTAGTGAATTCCCATAAGATACTCGCCTTCTTACAGTTAAAGGAGTCATTTCATGGAAAAGTACGCAATCGTTGAGACAGGATCCAAGCAATATTGGGTGGCCCCTCAGCAAGTGATTGAAGTCGAGTTATTGAATGCGGCAGAGGGTCAAAAAGAGGTTGTTTTAGACCGGGTTATGCTTATTCAGGATGGAGGCCAGCTTAAGGTCGGAACCCCGGTGATTTCGGGGGCCAAGGTTATTTGTGAAAATCTCGGGGAATTTCGAGGCCCCAAGCTAGTTCATTACCGGATGCGTCACCGTAAGTCATCCCGACGTAAGCAAGGGCATCGGCAGGACTTGCTTCGGTTACTTGTCAAAGAGATCAAAGTTAGCTGATCATACTTTTCAAAGGAAAACATGGCACACACAAAGAGTCAGGGAAGTACAACCAACGGAAGAGATTCCAATTCCAAGCGCTTGGGTGTAAAAGCCTATGGCGGACAAAAAGTCACCGCAGGTAGCATTATCGTTCGTCAGCGCGGAACGCGGTATCATCCCGGAAATTTTGTCGGGATCGGTACCGATTACACTCTTTTCGCGAAGCGAGCTGGGATCGTGGAATTCCGGGCAAACCGATCTGTCCATATCATTCCAAGTTAATCCAATTTCAACCGAATTTGAAAAGGCTAAAAAGCGATCCTAAGCTTTTTGGCCTTTTCTCTTTTTAAGGACCTCTATGCTGGTTGATAAAATACATTTGAAAATTCAGGGCGGGCGCGGCGGCAAGGGCTGTGAAAGTTATAACCACCGCAAGGATCACAAGAAGGTTCCCAACGGTGCTGATGGCGGTGACGGAGGGAGTGTGATCTTTCGCGCCTCACATAATGCCCCCGGGCTCGATCGTCTCAAATTGAAACAACATTTAGACGCAGCGTCTGGCGAACACGGTAGCAGTGATAATAAACGTGGAAGCAAAGGGGCGGATCTAATCGTGTTGGTTCCGCTCGGGACTTCGATCTATCGCCGCGAGAACCATCTTGCGATTCGGGATCTTTATCTTGATGGTGAAGAAGTGATCGTGGCTCGCGGTGGCCGGGGCGGATCGGGGAACATCGGTGACAAGACGGCGACTTCCGGCGAAGAAGGCGAAGCAATCGAGATCGATGTGGAATTCCGTATCATGGCGGATGTCTTTCTTGTAGGACTCCCGAGTTCTGGGAAATCCTCCCTGCTTCATCATTTGACGCGTGCCTCTGTGGAAGGCAAGGATTATCCCTTTGCGACCCGCAGTCCAGTGCTGGGTGTTCACGCGTATGATGACTATAAACAGATCAATTTCTGCGAGCTTCCGTCTATTTTTGAAGGTTCCACGGACGGGCGGGGATTGGGGACCGATTTTTTAAGACACTTGGCTCGCGCCAAGTTGATTGTGTTCATGATCGACGCGACCTTGAAGTTCTCCCATACCGTCATTGAAGGGTTGAATGTCTTACAAAGAATTGTTTGTGAGCATGATGCCGCGTACCGGCAAATTCCGAGCGTGGTGGTGGTTAACAAGATCGATCTGGGACACGATATTGGAAAGATCCAGGAAGAACTCCAGAATTCGGGGCAGGTTTGTTTTTTGATTTCGGTGAAAACCGGGGAAGGAGTAGAATCCCTCATGAAATTTATCCATGAGAGGATCGAGAACAAAGGTCATGTCTGAGCGCGTCCGTCATGCCAAAAAAATTGTTATCAAGATTGGCACAAGCATCTTAAAAACCCGTGGGGAAAGTTTTTCCCATCAAGAGCATGCCCGTGTCTGCCAAGAGATCTATGCGCTTATCAAAAAAGGCCGGAAGCCGGTCCTGGTAAGTTCCGGTGCAATTGCGCTCGGGATGAAATGCTGTGGTTTTAAAAAGCGGCCTAAAGAAATGGCGGAACTTCAGGCCTGTGCCGCCATTGGGCAGGGAAAGCTCATGCATGCCTATGAGAGTTTTTTTGCGAAGAAAAAGGTGCATACAGCCCAGTTACTCCTGACGCGTGATGGTCTTGAGAATCGTAAGCGGTTCCTTTGTGCTCGCAATACCTTGGAAATGCTTTTAAAGCTCAATATTCTTCCAATTGTTAACGAGAACGATACCGTGGCGATCGAAGAAATCGCTTTTGGGGACAATGACATTCTTTCGGTTCATGTGGCACATCTGGTGGGTGCGGACCTTCTGATCAATCTTTCAGATGCGGAAGGTTTCCTCTTGAAGGATGGAACACGTGTACGGGAGGTGATCTCCGAAGATGAGATCGATAATAAACTCGTGTTACATTTGGCGGATAAAAAACGGGAGGAGACCGTTGGCGGGATGCGCGCGAAGCTTAAAGCTGCGCAAGTGGCAATGCGCCTCGGAATCCCTTTTATGATCGTGAATGGTCACAAACCACATATTCTACAGGAGATCATTAGCGGGAAGGATGTCGGAACTTTATTCATCACCTCGGGCGCCCAAAAGGATATGAAGCACAAATGGATTGCATTTTCAGCGACCCGGAGCGGCAGTATCATAGTTGATAACGGAGCCTATCGGGCACTGCTTGCGAAAAAAAGTTTACTACCCGGAGGAATCGTAAAAATCCAGGGGGATTTCGAAGCAGGGCGAGTCGTGGAACTTGAAACGCTGGACGGAAAAGTTTTCGGGCGCGGGGTGGTGCACTACAACAACCGTGATCTTAACCGCATTGCGGGCAAAAGGACCGATGAGATCCAAGTGATTTTGGGTCAGAAGTCTCACGATGAGGTGATCCATCGAAACGATCTTGTGATCTGGAGCGAACGATGAATTGGAAACTGGAATTGGAGAAAATGCTTGTGGGTGTCCGACAGGCGGCGTCCCATGCCGGGCAAGAGTCGCCGGCTTTTAAGAAAAAACTTCTTTGGAATATTGCCTCCAGGATCGAGAAAAGGACGGAATGGCTTGTTGGCGAAAACCGCAAAGATCTCATGAAGGCCGAAACGAGCGGACTTTCACCCGCCATGATCGATCGTTTGACACTCAATGAAAAACGTA
>Ga0265297_10005650_pt1 | contig 18841 bp, 14 predicted proteins | sample Munlanlwell13791_FD_192502 | JGI IMG/M metagenome (GOLD analysis project Ga0265297, IMG submission 192502) | Leachate microbial communities from a municipal landfill in Southern Ontario, Canada - Leachate well 137-91 | ecosystem: Engineered > Solid waste > Landfill > Unclassified | place...
TAGAAAATCGATTGGCAGGATGATCCGGTTGATGCTAAAAAGTTGCCAACAACTTCCTGGTAAGGTTGTATTGGTTGGAAACACGGTAATGCAAAGGATTTTCTGTGGCAAAGACATCACACCGCTTTCATGCTACCCCTTCCAGGTGGATGACCTTGGATTGTCTGTATTAACTCCCGCGGAGATAGGCTGGGATTTTTTAAGCGGAGCCATCATTCAATTTTATCCCTCCATCGGAAGTTTTGTCGGGAGTGATATCCTGGCGGGGATAGCCGCAACAGGCTTGCACAGGAATCCGCAATTCACGGCTTTGATTGATCTTGGCACAAATGGTGAGATTGTGGTTGGAAACAGGGACAAAATCATCTGCACCTCTACGGCTGCCGGTCCTGCTTTTGAGGGAAGCAACCTATCCATGGGAATGCGGGCGGTAACCGGGGCCATCTCTTCCATCCAACTGGTTAACAACAAGATGGTCCCATCGGTCATTGGGAAGACCTCACCGAAAGGAATATGTGGGAGCGCGCTGATTGATGCCATTGCCATCCTGCTTCAGCAGAAATTGATCGGTATTTTTGGAGAGATACATTCAAGAGAGGAGAGTATTCCAATTGTTGGTCCCATACGGATAACACAGAAAGATGTCTATGAATTTCTGTTGGCAAAGGCAGCCATCGCCTCCGGTATAACCATATTGTCAAGAAACCTGGGGATAGAACCTTCTGATATTCATGAATTTTATATTGCCGGTGGCTTTGGTAATTACATCAGGCTAGAACATCTTCTTGCAACAGGAATGGTCGAAACGTCGGAGGAAAAGATTCACAAAATGGGAAATACAGCGCTCATCGGGGCTAAGATGTTTCTCTTTGGTAACGGGGAACTTGCCAGCGAAATTCTTGGTAAGGCAAGCCATGTGAACCTTGAGGGATTCCCTGAATTTCAGGATATCTATATCAGTAAGATGGTTCTTGGGTGAACATATTTTTATGATAAAAAAGTGGACATATTGTACCACAAATTTACATTCCTAATAAAGTCCAACAGTTTGTGATTAGCATTATCAAATACTGAAGGTTACAGATTTATTTCATTAAATTTGAAGTTCATAATTTTCAACGGACTAAATCCTCCCAAAAAATGAAACGAGTCACCCAGTTTATTATTCTGATCATTGTGGCATTGATCGCCATCTACACCCAGATGCCCGTTGTCGCATTTGGCTTTCAGGGATTCCCGGCTCTGATAGGCGGGCTTACTTTACTATGGGTCCTCATGAACCTCCGCATGGTTCCTCAGGTAACCAACGAGATGCAGGCATTACAGCTGTTGACAAAGATGGCTGTCCCCAAATGGATTTTTATCGCTCTGCTCTGCTACATGACGGTTGTTCCTGCTATAACCTCCTGGTCACTTTTGCGGTGGAACGACTACCGTGGGATGATTGGCAATGTTGAGATTGGCGAAAACCTCTCCAATCACATGGCGCCCATCTCTATCAACAAAATACGCGTGGTTGATGAATCCCTGGCCAATCTTTTGGGAGATAAAGTCCTAGGGGCCCAACCTGCATTGGGTAGTCAGGTAAGGCTTGGAACATTTGTCATTCAAAAAGTCCGCAATGATCTCTATTGGGTGGCACCATTGCTTCACTCAGGTTTCTTTAAATGGAACAAAAACAGCGAAGGCACCAATGGCTATGTGATGGTCAATGCCTGTAATGAGCGGGATGTCAAACTGGTACAGGAGGTGAACGGCCACAAGGCCATGATCAAATATCAATCCGAAGCCTATTTTGGCGATTTCCTGGAAAGGCATCTCTATTTCAATGGATATTTTAATACCGGACTGACGGATTACACTTTTGAGATTGACGATGATGGCGTTCCCTATTGGGTGGTTACCAAATACAAAAAAACGATCGGGTTCTATGGAGACAATGCGGATGGAGTCGTAGTGATCAACACTGAAACCGGGAAATGCACGGAGTATACGATCGATCAGGCACCGGCCTGGATAGACAGGATCCAACCCGACAAGTTCATCGAAGAACAGCTCAACGACTGGGGCAATTTCGTGAAGGGATTTTGGAATTTCTCCAACGAGAACAAACTTCAGGTTACTCAGAAACTCTCCCTGGTTTACGGTGAGGACAACAGATCATACTGGTATACAGGTCTCACCTCAGTTGGCGCTGACGAAGCGACAGTTGGATTTGTATTGGTCGACACCCGTTCCAAGAAAGCAATCTGGTACAAGCAAAGTGGGGCCACAGAATTTGCCGCTCAGAATTCGGCCATGGGCAAGGTACAGGAAAAAAGATACACCTCTTCCCTCCCGATCCCATATAACATCAACAACATCCCAACCTACATGATGACCCTGAAAGACAATGGCGGATTGGTCAAGATGTTTGCCATGGTGGCCATCGAGGATTATACCATTGTTGGAGTTGGAAACACGCTGGTAGAGACGCTGATGGCTTACAAAAATGCATACAACATGGCCGGGAACAAGATCAATCCAAAAAATGTGACCAAAAAGATGCTGCTGAAAACGGTGGTCAGCCGCATTCAGTCGGACATCAAAAACGGCAACAGTTTCTACTATTTTACCGTAGCCGGAATGAACAACATCTTTATCGGCTCCTCCCAGATCTCGAACGAAATGCCGGTAACGATGGCCGGCGACAGCATCCAGATCAGCTTTGACAATGACACTAGCGGGTTGATAGATATTTCGGCGTTTAAGAATACGAGTTTGGGGAAGAAGTGAAATGGATTGAAATAGATAGAAACAAATAGAAACAAATAGAAACAAATAGAAACAAATAGAAACAAATAGAAACAAATAGAAACAAATAGAAACAAATAGAAATAGATTGAAATAGATTGAAATAGATTGAAATAGATTGAAATAGATTGACAATGGCTTTTGGCCACAAATCCTTTGATGATACTGATTTCGATGGATAGAAAATTGACCCATGCCGATCTGCTTGGTTTAAAACGATGGAATACTCCCACCATCTACAACGGTTGGGAGCAGATCACCCGTCACAACAGCGCCCGTGACGGGTTTAACCTGGAACCTGTTACCGATTACATGCCGCAGATGGGGCCCATGGTGGGATATGCCGTCACGGTAGTAATTGAACCAAGCAACCCTGAACATCCGCGAACAAATCCGGAGGGGTGGGAACAATACCGGGCATATATGGCCTCTGTTCCGGGTCCAAAGATTGTGGCGGTCCAGGACCTGGACAAACCAACGATGTATGGCGCTTTTTGGGGAGAGGTAAACAGCAACATTCACAAAGCGCTGGGTTGCGTTGGCACCATCACGGATGGAGGAATCCGGGATACCGATGAGATGAACAACACCGGGTTTAAGGCCCTGGCGCGTGGTCTTTGTGTCGGCCATGCCAACAGTTTTCCGGTTCGGTGGAACTGTCCGGTGACGGTTTTTGGCAGGGAGATATTGCCCGGACAACTGGTTCATGCCGACAAGCACGGATTTTTGGTGATACCCGATGAGGATCAGGAGAAACTGCTGGATGCGGCTATCTTCATGGATGCCAACGAGTGCAAAACCATAATTCAATCGGCCCGAAGTTCGTGGGGCAAAAATACTGCCGTTGTACTCTCTGAATTCAACGAAGCGGTCAAGGCCTTTGGGAAAGCTGTCAAAGAAAAGTTTGGGAAAAAAGGAGAATGGTAATCCTCTGTTGACGGATATAACCAAGGGGTTCGAGAGATTGTCAAATAAAACTGACGGGGTGACTCAGAATGACCCCGTAAGTTTTATTTATAATTAAAATCTACCATTGCTTTCATGACTCCATCCCTGTATTCAGAAACCAGGTCAAATGCCTCTTTGGTCCGTGAGAATGGAAACCGGTGTGTAGCCATATTTCCGATCGCAATCTTCCCGGAAGTCAACAATTCCAATGTTTCTTCCAATGCATGGTTTTGCCGTCTCACATTCTGGACACAAATCTCTTTATGCCGCATCTGATCAACAGGAAAACTCCATCGGTCAAATTCCGGGATACCGATGACCATCAGTTTCCCGCCAGGTTTTAATAATTCCACGGCCTGGTCGATCGCCTCCTGCTTGCCGCAACATTCGAAAACCACGTCGAGCAGCAATGGTTCTTTCGTTTTTATCCCTGTTACAACATCCTCCTTACCAGGATTTCCGGTATAAACAGCCCCACCCTTTTTGGCAATCCGAAGCCTTTCATCCACCAGGTCAGTCACAAAAATATTTGTAGCCCCTTTGGCCATGGCCGACAAAAGGACGCTCATCCCGATAGGGCCGAACCCCAAAATCCCAATGGAGGCATTTTTAAGTAGAATAGACTGATTAACAGCATACAAACCAATAGCAAGAGGCTCACTGATGGCTGCCTCGGTGTAGGAAAGTCGATCTGAAATTGGAAAACAGCTGGTCTCCGGCATAACCAAAAATTCGGTCAAACAGCCATCTGCCTGGCCCGGGCATCCCAAAAAACGAAGTTTCCGGCAGGTATGCGGACGACCAACTTCACATTGGTCGCATTGACCACATGGCATGGCCGGCTCAATGGCAATTCGGTCGCCTGGCTTTACGCGGGATACCGCTGATCCAACCTCCACCACTTCTCCGGCGCCTTCATGGCCTACCGGGAAGGGATATTGCACCACCTGACTTCCAATTTTGCCTTTGGTGTAGTAATGGACATCCGACCCGCAGACGCCGACGACTTTCATTGCAATCAGCACATCCGTATTTGCCTTTATTTCAGGCATCGGGAGTTCACGCATCTCCATTTGTCGGATGCCAGTCAGTACCATTGCTTTCATATCGGCTGTGTTTGAGGATTCATATTCTTCTACCAAAGATAGATAATCACTGTATAATTCATAGCCATGAGTTTTTACGAATTCTTCAGATTCGAAAACCTTATTTTTATCAAGCAATCTTAGTAGAAAACAGGAATGTTGAGGGATACCCGCCCGCGTATAATATAGTGCCGGAAATCAGAATTTCGGGATCGGGCGAAATTAACAAATCAGGTGAAACGAATTCTTCGAATAAGGTAATAAGGTTTGGATAACTCTTTTCACTCTGTTATTCTACTAAGATTACCTGAAAAAATAAGGTTAGACAAATCTTTGTTTTGTACAACGAACAAATCGATTCAATCATGCTGCCATGAGCAAGTAGAAACAATATAATCAATCACTAACTATCTGATTATATGATTTCTATTGATTCTTCAATTCGTTTTGAAGGATCAAGTAAATCTCTTCATAGCTCCTGGCATCCATCAAATGTACCCGCAGTTTAGCGGCATCGGTAAAATCGTTTGTGTAGATTTTGTAAAACCGTTTCAGGATATTGATGCTTTTCCCACTGCCCCAGATTTTCTCAAAAAGCTGTGTATGAAACAGCAATCGGGATAACTTCTCCTCTTTTTGCGGAATAGGATGGTTTGGCTGGAAGATCCAGGGATTGTGAAAAATTCCACGTCCCACCATGATACCATCCAGACCATATTTTTCGGTAAGTTCAACTCCTTGTGCGACGGAATTAACATCCCCGTTCCCCAGGAAGATGGTTTCGGGGCTCAAGCGGTTCCTGATAGCTACTCCCTTGCCAATTTCTTCCCAGCTTGCCAGGCCATCCGATTGTTGCTTCTGCGTCCGTCCATGAAGGACAACCGCGGCGGGCCTGGTCTCCATGATCGAAGTCATCCACCTCTCCGTTTCGTGTATCCGTATGCCCGTTCTGGTTTTCACGGAGACAGGCAGATAGGTGGCCTCTTTCGTAGCCAGGATGATCTCTTTGGCCTGTTCAGGCTGATCAATCAACGCCGAACAGCATCCATTCTTTACTACCTTCTTCACCGGGCACCCCATGTTGACATCAATCCCGTCAAATTCAAATTCCTCTGTGATCTCCCGGGCAATTTTATGAAACAGCTCCGGATTTTTTCCCCAGATCTGAGCCACCAGTTTGATGTTCTTCTGCTTCAGAAGCGTTCGTTCTGATTCGCTGACAAGCAACCTGTGCGCGACATTCTTCTTCCCAACCGGGTGATTGAGCCCGTCGACCGAGGCAAATTCGGTGTAAAGCACCTGCAGATAGTTCGGGTCTGCCATTCCGGCAACAACTTCGCGAAAAACGGTATCCGTCACATCCTCCATCGGAGCGAGTGCGAAGAAGGGCTTTGGAAGCTGTTGCCAAAAATTGGACATTACTTTAAGATCGCTATTTTATCAGGAAGCACGTTTTCCTCCTTTGCGGCAAGATAGGGAAAATAGATATTGCATATCCACTGCTGCATCTTGCAAATATTGTTTTCTTTAAAAGGGGGAATCGGCTTGCTATCGTTCATTTTCTATGTAGTACGGATTTCGAGATATATACCTGATCCAATTGATCCGAATCCTTGTATTGTTTTCGCAGTTCATTTAGTTTGCGGTGAAGCTCTTCTTGAATGCCAGAATAATCAGGGTCGTTGTAGACACTTTTCATTTCGTGCGGATCTTTCTCAAGATCATAGAGTTCCCACTCGTCCAGATCATAATAAAAGTGAATCAGTTTATATCTTTCTGTCCGAATGCCGTAATGGCGCTTCACTTTGTGTTCGCCCGGAAACTCATAGTAATGGTAATAAATGGCATCGTGCCAATTGACCCGTTTGCCTGCCACCAACTTTTTGAATGAGACTCCCTGCATATCTTTTGGGGCCTCTACTCCGGCATAATCAAGAAAAGTTGGCGCAAAATCAAGGTTTTGAACCATTTTCTCCACAACTGAACCGGCTTTAATCTCTTTAGGATATCTCATCAAAATTGGAGTCCGTAATGATTCTTCGTACATAAACCGTTTGTCGAACCAACCGTGTTCACCTAGATAGAATCCCTGATCTGAGGTATAGACCACGATGGTATTCTCTGTGAGACCGTTCTTATCAAGATAATCCAAGACCTGCCCAACCCCATCGTCGACTGATTGAACACATTTCAGGTAATCCCGGATGTACCGTTGGTACTTCCATTTCGCCAACGCCCTTCCGGTCGGTTTGATTTTCAAAAATGCCTCATTCCGGGGATTGTACGCATTTCGCCAGGCCTTTAGCTGAGCTTCATTCATACGTTTCAATTGTGGGGCAAGGTTGGTTGGGGCGCCAGTATAAGGGTCGTTTTCGAATTTCATGTCATGGCCCCACATCATGTCTTTTACAATACCCATCTCCTGGGTGTGGGATGCAGTCCCACGGCCATCGAAATTATCAAAGAAATTATCAGGAAAAGGAAATTCCCGGTCTTCGAACAAATTCATGTATTTTTCTTCAGGTAACCAGTTTCGGTGAGGGGCTTTCTGATGGTACAACAGGCAAAAAGGTTGGGATTTATCCCGTTTTTTATTCAGCCAGTCAAGGGCAATTTGGGTGGTTATGGTGGTAACATAACCTTCAATACGTTTCTTTACACCATTCTCAATAAAATCGGGATTATAATATACACCTTGCCCGGGCAGTACATTCCAGTAGTTAAATCCCTGAGGGTCCCCTTCGAGATGTATTTTACCAATCAGGGCTGTCTGATATCCGTTTTGCTGAAGTATTTTGGCAAAATTTTGTTGATTCCAGTTAAAAGGCAACCTGTTATCTACTTTTCCGTTGAGGTGACTGAACTTCCCCGTGAGCATGGTGGCCCTGCTCGGAGCGCAGATGGAATTGGTGACAAACCCTTTCTTGAAAATCGCCCCTTCTTTTGCCAGACGATCAATGTTGGGCGTTTGGTTTAATCCGGTTCCATATGCGCTGATAGCCTGATAGGCGTGGTCGTCGCTCATGATAAACAGGATATTGGGCCGTTCGCTCTTCTTCGCAAATCCAGTAGAACTGAGCAACAAAGCAGCAGCTCCAACATAAACTTTGGTCATATTTTTCATTTTAGATAATAATCGCGTAAAAACCAATATTTATTGTACTTTCCCGGCAACTCTAAGGGTTTTTCCCTGATTGCCGGTCAGATCGTCCCCCAGATCTTCCATGGCCTCTGCTGCAATATTTTTAAGTTCTTTTACAACTTCAGGATAGAATTCCTTGACATCATATTGCTCTCCATGATCTCGGCGCAAGTCATACAATCCTTCATCAACCCCTTTTACTACGCTGCAGATTTCATGATTTCCCTCAGCATTTTATATGCGCTTAAGTTGATGAAACCTTGGATATTTTCTTGTGTTAGTTCACCGTAATTTTGAGGAGAATTGTTGATGATATAATCCATATAAAGTTTGTCCATCATTCCTTTTATCACCAAGTCATAAACCTGCTTTTCGTCTTGGTTGAGATTGTTTTTTATCGTTGTTTTCAGATCATTCTCTTTTTGAAGAGCTTGCAAATAATTCTCTACAACGGCCACGCTCTCAGGAGAAACTCTCGATTTAAATTGCAGGTTAATCGCCATTACAACCTCCTGTACGGTAACCATAGGCCTGACGTTGGTAATGCTCCCCCCATGCTGACCACCCCGGTTACCTCCTCCTTCACCATCGCCATCTTCGGGTTCCTGGACTCCTTCGCCTATTTTTTCAATATCGAACGATTTCAGTTTCACTCTTTCAATCTCCTTTTCCAATTCTTCAGCGCTCATGGTCGGATCGAGTTTCTTGTAAAGCAGTGTAGCGAAAATATTGAAGTCAATCAATATCTTATCCTTTACACGCAATCTGAATAACGACTTGATATAAGCGAACAATCTGACATACCTCGCCAACAATGTTCTAAATTCCAATCGTTTCTCCAAATCACATTTTGCTTCAAGGATTCCTTTTGTTGCTGTAAGCAGAGCTGACAGCGGCGCTATATCCTGCGCATTTTCGCTGCTGAAAAAACGAGTACAATTTTCAATGTCTTCGAGGGTAAATATTCCTCTCTTTAAAAGTTCGTCCTTGATCTTAAACAGATCATCCGGATTGGCCTCCTTATGGCTCTCCACATGGTGCTGATATTTGCGAAAGGCTTTAATGATATTGTCGTAGGAATTTGTAAAATCTACTGTCAGGGTGTCAATTTTTTTACCGGGATAAATACGGTTAAGGCGACTGATGGTTTGCACGGCATTACGGTCCTGCAATGCCTTATCCAGGAACATTGTATGGAGCATTTTCTCATCAAACCCTACCTGGAATTTATTGGCTACAATCAGGAACCGAATTTGATCATTCTCTTTAAAACAATCTTCGATTTTGACTGATCCCGGATTGTTTGGACGGTTCATCTCGATTTCGGAATAGAATATACCATCGTGATTCATTTGTCCACTGAATGCAACCAGGGTTTTCCATTTTAACCCTCGTTTTTTCAGCTCTTCATCCAGATATAGCTTGTATTTAACCGCACACAACCTGCTTGAGGTAACCACCATTGATTTTGCTTTGCCTTCAATTTTACCGGCTGTCTTGTCCTTAAAGATGGAGACAATAATTTTACATTTTTCTTTGATCACCTCATCGTCCTCATAGGCTTTCAGTTTCAATGCCCTGTAAACTTGCAATACAGGGTACTCGTTCTGCCTGTGATCATCAGGCAATTTGTAATTGAGCTCGTAGAGTGTTTCGTAGGTGATGATGTTTTTAGCTACATCCAGGATGTATCCTTCGGCGATGGCTTCATCCATGCTATAGACATCAAAAGGTTGTCCCTCTTTCCCAAAGTGCTGCAGGGTTTGATCGCTTGGCGTGGCAGTTAGCGCGATAAAGCAGAGGTTTGGAAATTCCTTCTTCGAAATTTCATCAATCATTTCTTCCTGTTCGTCGTCGACCTCTTCCATTGTTTGATGGATGGTTTGCCCGGTGGCTTCGTCAAAATAATCCACCATTTTTTCATGCAGTTTGCCTTCCTGGTTGGTGTGGGCCTCGTCGATGATGAAACAGATCCTCTTTCCCGATTGGTCGGTCAAATCTTTCAGGAAGGAGAATTTATGCAGGATGGTAACAATCACCGGGGAATTTACGGGTATTTCGATGTTTCTGTAATTGGGTAGTCGTTCACCCAACGCCAAACGTACATCATTGCTGGTTTTGCAATAACCTACCACACCGGTTTGTCCGATGGCACTGAGGAAGTCTTTGCTGATTTGATCGTCGAGATTGATGCGATGGGTCAGAATGATGATGTGATCGAACAGGTTCTGGTTTTTGATGTGCAGGTTTCGCAGGTTCTGCACGAGCCAGACGATGGTATTGCTCTTTCCGCTGCCTGCACTGTGCTGAATAAGGTACCGAAGATTGAGCATTTTCCTTTTCTTGAAATGCTCAGTGATATCTTCGTAAATACGTTTGACGCAACGTTGCTGGTGGTAGCGCGGGAAGATCCAGTTGTCGTGCGTTCCGTATAAATACTTTTCAATGAAATTCAAAATGCTATCTGGCATCAGGATTTCGTTGTACAGGTATTGTACGGCATATTCATTCGGATCGTCCGGCTTTTTGTTGAGCAATCCGGTGTTAAATTCCCTGAAATCGTCTTTGGTGGGCGGTTTGCTGAAAGTGGTGGCAATCTTTGCCTTTTCGTCATCGGCTGCGATGTGCACAAAAGCATGGGAGAAAATCCTCCGGTCAATGTCGCGTTGACAAAATTGTTTGACCGCATCGTTGACGTTTTGGCCGGCAAGGGTGTGCTTCAGCTCCACCGTGATGATAGCGAATCCATTCAGGCAAATCACGATGTCGATACTTTGACGTTCATCTTCCTGTTGCCGGGCATTGGCCGCACTGGTGAAATGGTACTGGCGGATTACACTGAACAGGTTCTTCTTGTAATTGGCCTCCTGTTTGGGGTTGTTGGCAGTTTCCGGTTTGAAACAGACCAAATCCAAATGGTGTTGGCTATTGACTTTCAACCCGTCGCGCAACAATTGGAACATGGGTTTGATTTGTAGCTCCGCGTTGATTATTTTGCCCAGCTCTTTCTTCCATTCGTAACCCAATTCGGCTTTTACCACCTTCAAATTATCGGACTGGGTATCTTTCCAGAACTGTTCCAACCGGTCCCAATGGATACAGTTTTCCTTGTCTACCGTGATTTCGCTATCGCGGTAAATTTGGTACTCCCATTTGGTGTCTAACTGGTGGCAAAAATGGTTTTCAAACTCTTTTTCCCAATCACGGCGTGGTTGTCTCATTGGTCTGAATTATGAATTGTTGATTTCAGGATTCACGACTTAAATTATAAATATCTGTTTCAATCAATTGTTTCAACATAGTTGGGTTTGGCAGTTCCAGCATGTACTTACGTTAGAAATTCCTGACACTGTCAGGAATTTTGTACTTTCCTGAAAACCATTTCGTTGCAATATTCCTGACACTGTCGGGAAAAAGTGGGGGTAAGTGCTGTAAAAATCACGGAACAGATACAATTGAGATTCTGACATGCCTTTGATATGCCGGAGGCGGGCTGCCAGTTCCTTCATGGCTTTGGCACCGTATTGTGCGCGGTCGCTGCCATTTTGCTCGTACTCTACTATGTACCTGCCAGCAAACCAGTTGCGTACCGTGAGCATCTGGTTTACCTGCTGCACAGCCTTTTCTTGCGTTTGCCGATGGAGGTTACCAATGGCATCGGCAAGGAGTTGTAGGTTAAATTCAACCATCATGCAGATACTTTAATTTTACCGGTTACGGCTTCGTATATCTTGATTTTTCGAAGTTCTTGGAGTTTTTCGATTTGTTCTTCAATATTTTTGATGAGTTTATCAATTTCGTTAGTTCTTCTTTCCAAATGGTTAGAAATTATTTCTTGCTCATTTTTAGGTGGTAAAATGATTTTCATATCACCTAATGTAGTTGAACTAATTGCCGGATAACTTACTCCTTCTGAATATGCAATTACTCTTTCAACAACAATTTGGCTTGTCATTTGATAGAATAAATATTTGGCATCAAATAAATTTTCAAATGCATCAATCACTGCAAAACCAGTTGAAGCAATTATATTTGCGTCAGGATTTTGAAGGAATGCGATTGCCCGTAAGTATGTTCTTACTGTAGAGAGTATAATGCTATTGTGTCTTAGCTTTCTTCTTGCCCTACTTGGGGCTTCAGAAAAAGTCATTTCTTGTAATTCAATAAACTCCCCATTAGAACTTACATTGCCTATATCGATGTATTTAAGTTCATAATCAGGAGAAGTCTTTTCATTAATGACCTCTTGATTTATATAAGTTACATTTTTAAGTCTTTTGACTTCCCAGTGCTTCGGAATTTTACCCAACCAATCAATTCCACTGTCTTTGAGTTCAACATCTGGATTTAATCCTTTAGTGACGGCATTGTTTATTTCAATTTGCCGCAGTTCCTTGAGTTTGGTTGCCTGGACTTTTTTGTTGGTGATAAGGCGGTCGAGCTTTTGGGTTTCGGCATTAAGGAAGTTCGCGATAGTGAGTTGTTCGTCTGTTGGTGGGACAACAATTCTTACACCTGATAATTCTTCTATCGTTAATTTTGGTTGAGCTGAGCCAGTAATAAATACCGTGAAATCTATGTTCTCTAAAAAATATATGTAATAATCAATACTGCCATTAATTGGTTTTAGAATATGTGCATGATTATTTACCCAAAATTTACCTGATGCTTTGAAGGCAAGCGGTGAATTTCTATCCAATAAGTTCGCACCATCTTCTCCAATAAGTATATAATCGCCATCAAATAAATACCTATCGACTTTATCAATTACACCTGAAGCTCCGTAATAGTCATAAATATTCTCTAAGTCAGCACGTTCTTCGCTACTTAAAGGGATTCTGATATTGTTGTAAAAATTTAAATACCTTTTTAAATGCTTTACTTTCCAATGCTCCGGCACCTCCCCAATCCACTCAATCCCGCTAGGTTTATATTTTTCGTATTTGCTCATTTCAACTTTTTCAGGTTACAGTTTTGGAGCAGTGATTTCATTTGGGTGATGGCAATTTTATTGAGTTGGGTTAGCCTTTCGCATTGAGGCAGCCCCTGATGAATTAATACCGCGTTGATGCTTTCCATGTTCGAAAGCACGACCAATTGTTCTATACTCGCCTCATCCCGTATGTTGCCTTCCATATTCGGATTGGCATCACGCCATTGTTTGGCTGTCGTTCCAAACAAAGCCATGTTTAACATGTCGGCTTCGTTGGCATATACAAAATTTATTTGATTTAAGTTCAGTTCTTTGGGTATCAGTTTCTCTTTTATGGCATCGGTGTGTATGTGATAGTTTCCTTTTGCCTTAGTCCGTTCAATCCATTGACCCACAGACATAATAAACCGGTTCACTCCGGCTTCATTTTCAATTACCCCAAATTCGGTGTAATTAAAATCCTGATTGTTGATTTTCTCCCATATGCCAATGTATTCAATGGTGTTTTTGTTGGTAACCCATTTGCCAATTAACCCACTGCCTTCGATAAATCCGGCAGTCATATCGGTCAGACTGATAAAATCAGTTTGGTTGTTCGTTAAAACAGTAATACTGGTTTCCTTTACTTGTATTTTCCTTTCTTTAGCCATTATCGGATTCAATTATAGCTTAATGCCTAATTCCTGCATTAAAGCAAGATTTTCTTTTTCCAGCTCCGCCATCTCATTCACCACTTTGGCTTGTTCGCGCAAGGGTTGGTACACATAAAAATGTTTGGTAAAAGGAATTTCATAGCCCTTTTCCTCTTTGGTAATTACCCATTTCTTTTCGACCTCCTTTTTGAGGAAGGCATCTTTGTCTTCCTTCCAGGGAATGTATTCGGTGTCTTTTACAATTTTGGGCACTTTAATCGTGGCCTTGTATCCGATTTTATTGCCTTCCAAGGTTTTGCGAATGGTGATAGTAAGGTCTGCCGTATTGTTTTTGGTTACCAATTCACTTTTGGGGTCAAGGTTAAAGGTAAATTCGCCTTCATTCCCCTTCTTGTCTCTCAGTGCAGCCATTCGTTTTTTGTCATCAGCTGATTTGACGATCAGAAGTTCGTCCAATTTGTTTAGGGCCACCGTAACCTCTTTTTCAACGGTGATTGGGTTGCCCTCCTCGTCGGTCTCTTCCAAATCCAGAAACACCTTTCGGAAGGCGAAATCGGACCATTCAAAGATCTTGCTGTAAGGTCCGGGTTCAAATGCTTTGTGAATGCCGATGATTTGTTTGATCTGGTCGTTGGCTTCCACATATCTTTCATTGTCACCGCTGCCCTCAATTCCATTGTGAATCCGTCGGCGTTTGTTTCCCAAACTGCGTTTCATCGGCCTCCAGAAATCGACAGCATTGATGAGTTGAATTTTCCCCCGGCGATTTTTTGGTTTGTTATTTCGGATGAGCCAAATGTAAGTGGCAATACCGGTGTTGTAAAACAATTCGGAAGGCAGTGCAACAATGGTTTCGAGCCAGTCGTTCTCCAAAATATATCTTCTTATTTCGCTTTCGCCACTTCCTGCGTCGCCACTAAAGAGAGGCGAACCGTTGTGAACTATGGCAATGGCAGAACCGCCCAATTCGGCAGGTTTCATTTTGCTGATCATGTGCAGGGTAAACAGCAACTGTCCGTCGCTGCTCCGGGGCTGGCCCACATCGAACCGGCCATTGCTGGCATTCATCACCTTCTTTTGGATTTTCTTCCAGCTCTTGCCATACGGCGGATTGGAAAGCATGAAGTCGAACTGTTCACCAGCAGTTCCATCCTCGTAAAGGGTGTCGCCTTTGGTAATAAAAGCGGTTTCTCCTTTCAACAACAGGTCGGCTTGTGCCACTGCCCAGGTTTTGTCGTTTACCTCCTGTCCGTACAAACGGACTTCCGCGTTGGGATTGATCTTTTCTTCTATGAACTCTTTGGCGGCGGTGAGCATTCCGCCACTGCCACAGGCAGGGTCATAGATAGTTACCAGCTCGCCGTCTTTGATGGCCTTTTCGTCCATGTCGAGCATATGCGTCATCAGGTCGATCACTTCACGCGGGGAATAGTGTTCTCCTGCTTCGGCATTGTTGGCTTCCGAAAATTTGCGGACCAATTCTTCGAAAACGTAGCCCATTTTGATGTTGCTCACCTTTAGCGGGCTAAGATCAATCTCAGAAAAGTCCTTTATCAGTGTGTATAGAATTTTCTCCTCTGCCAGTTTATTGATATGCGAGCGGATGCCTGACCGGTCTATGATGATTTTGATGTTGTCGGTATAGCCGTTGAGGTAGCTGATGAAATTGTTTTTGATACTACTTTCACCTTCGGCGGCCAACGACTTCAAAGTGTAATTGCTTGTATTGTTAAACTTTATTTCGTGTAGTACTTTGCTGTTTAATATCTGTAATTGCGTTTCACTGTTTACTTTTGCCAACTGGGTTTCGAGTAGTTTTTTCAGCTCTTCCGTTTTGGCAATCAGGACGCCTTCAATTCTGCGGATCAGTACCATTGGGTAAATGATATCGGGGTACTCTGTACGTTGGAAAATGTCTCTCAGGACGTCATTGGCGGTATTCCAGATCAGGGCAACTTCACTGGATATTTCGGTGTCTCTTTTCATTCAATCGATTCGGTTTATTTATGATCAAAGTTATCAATTTTGGCGGGTCGGTAGGCATGATAACTGTTCTTTTGTGGTTGTTAACTATTCGAAATACACAGAAATTCTACCCTCTTGCATGTGAATTTGATTTAACTATGATAGATTTGATAGATGTTTAGGCAGCAATAAATTTACAAATAATATTGAATATCAATATTGTAATAGAAATAATTTATCGCCCAAATAGTTTTGTTGAATGTGGTAAAATTGTAAATCCGAACCTTTGCCTAATATCCTTCCGCAAAAAAGCCACCCGGGTTTCCGGATGGCTTTTTATAAATCAATAAGATTTGACTATTTGGTTTTTAAAAGTACCATAAGATTCTGATCCATTCGCGGGCTTAGCCAACAACCTCCACCGGAATATCTTTATTGACATTCTTACTACCGATTAATGCATAGAACAACAAGTAGGCAAGACATATAAATATCACCCAATAACTTGATGCATAAGTAGTAAGATCGGCAATCTTACCCTGAAGGAGTGGTAAAATTCCACCGCCGCAAACCATCACCATAAAGATACCTGAAGCCGCCTCAGTATATTTACCCAATCCTTCAACGGCAAGGTTAAAGATACCACCCCACATCACCGACGTACACAATCCGCAAAAGATCAGGAACATAATTCCAATTGGGACATTGGCAAGACCAAATGAGATATTGGACTGAAATACAGGCATACTAACGGTAGTAGTTACTGGTAAAAAGATGGCCAGTGAAACAAATACCAAACCAAGTATGGACACAGCAGAAAGCATCACTTTACTTGTGAATCTTGAAGCAAAGGAGGCTCCTAAAATACGGCCTATCATCATCAGGAACCAATAAGTTCCCACAACAGACCCGGCAACTGTGGCATTGATCTGCAGACCGCCATTGGCTATATCAGAAGTCATAAATAGGTTGGCAGTACTCGGTATTCCGATTTCAATTCCGACATATACAAATATGGCAATTGCCCCAAAAATAAAATGGCGGAACGAAAGCGGACTATGTTCATGTTTAACCTTTGATTTACCTACCAAGCGGGGTTCCGGAATATTCATGATATAAAGAACAACGAAAACGATGGCAAAGATTCCCATTGCCATGAAAAGCGCCGGATTTGCCTTGTCGATTGTGCGCTCAGCAGCATTGGCTCCCATCAGGTAACCTACCAGGACCGGAACAATTGTTGCGGCGACTGAATTTAAAGATCCTCCTGTCTGAATAAGCTGATTGCCTTTTTTGCCACCGCCTCCAAGGGTGTTCAACATCGGATTAACAACCGTATTTAGCATACACATTGAGAATCCGGATATGAACGCACCTGTAAGGTAGATCACGAAACTCCCGAGCTGACCTGAAAGGTATTGAACCGCAACACCGGTGAATCCAACTACAACGGCAATTAACGCTGTCTTTTTATAACCAATCCGTTCGAGCAATATTCCGGCAGGAATACCCATGAAGGCATAGGCGATAAAATTTGCGAAAAAGCCTAACTGGGACAAGAAGTTAGATGCCCCGAATTGTTTTGCGACAATTACACCCATCGGACTTGGAAGCCCGGTCACGAATGCAATCATAAAGAAAAGGGCGAACATCATTGCTATGGGCAATGCATAATTTTTGGTTTGTGTCATAATGTAATTTGTTTGGGATAATTAGTTTAATGATTTTTATAGAGGATAAATGGCTGGAAAAATAGCCATTTTTTAGAATATTTTTTTACCTCCATCGCCAATTTCAGCAACATAGAATACTGGTGTCAATCCGGTTTTCTCCTTGTATTTTTCCCCAACCTGGGAAATGAAAGTATCCACCGCTTCATCCTTGACGAGACTTACTGTGCATCCTCCGAAGCCGCCACCTGTCATCCGGGTGCCGATGACTCCTTTGATTTTGCGTCCCTCTTCAACCATGGTATCCAGTTCGAATCCGGTTACTTCATAATCATCGCGCAAAGAGTCGTGGGAGCCATTCATCAGTTCGCCAAACCTTACCAGATTACCGGCTTTCAGCTCTTTGACGGCGTCTTCAGTCCGTTTGATCTCGCTTACCACGTGACGGGCCCTTTTGCGAACAGTCACATTTTCGATCTTGTCCTCAACTTTAAGAAAATCTTCCCAGGAAATTTCGCCCAATGCGGAGATTTGTTTGAAAGGTTGAATGGCTTTAACAGCTGCCTGGCACTCGGCCACTCTTTCGTTGTATTTCCCGGAATCCAGTTTGTGCGGACTGTTGGTATTGCTGATCACGATTTTAACACCCTCGAGTTTTACGGGTACCAAATCATAAGAGAGGGTATCACAATTCAGGAAGATGGCATGATCTTTCTTGCCCATGGCAGATGCAAACTGATCCATGATACCACAATTGACCAGTGCAAATTCATGTTCTGCCTTTTGTCCCATTTTGGCCAGTTCTACCTTATCGATTCCAAAACCAAACTGGTCATTGATCACGACACCGGTAACAACCTCAAGTGCAGCAGAAGAAGAGAGGCCAGCTCCGGTTGGAACATCACCATAGAATAACATGTCCGCGCCCGAATCGAAGGTAAGCCCTTTTTTCATAAATTGTGCAAAAACACCGATGGGGTAGTTCACCCACTCCTTCCCAATGGCTTTGTTTAGATCTTCGACCTTTACTTCTGCTTCAAAGGGCAGGTCCATTGAAGCAAAACGTACACTTTTCCTTTTTGTTTTACGGATAAGGCAATAGATTCCAAAGCTCAATGCGCACGGGAATACGAATCCCCCATTGTAATCCGTGTGTTCACCTATCAGGTTGACACGTCCCGGAGAGAAATAACCGCTGATTTCTCCTTCACCATACTTCTCAATAAACTTTGATTTAAGCTGTTCGATTGTCATTTTTTATTCAATTAATTTGATTACGGCAGATTTGGGAAACAAATATAAACTAATAAAAGGATAAAGGAAAAAGGATAAAGGATAAAGTAGGGGACTCCGGAAATTAGGACGGCGGAGGTGAGAGATAAGAGATGAGAGATGAGAGATGAGAAAAACGTAAATCTTGATTGCGGCGTACTTTATCCTTTATCCTTTTCCCTTTATCCTTTATAATCCCCCCAATCCCATTAATCCAACAAATCTAAAAAGAAGGTCCCCGGCTCAATGAAGAACCGGGGACCAGTTTAACAGGGCGGCGACCTACTCTCCCACTTTCGCAGTACCATTGGCGCTGACGGGCTTAACTTCTCTGTTCGGAATGGGAAGAGGTGGAACCCCGTCGCTATTGCCACCTTAAT
>Ga0265297_10005651_pt1 | contig 18841 bp, 16 predicted proteins | sample Munlanlwell13791_FD_192502 | JGI IMG/M metagenome (GOLD analysis project Ga0265297, IMG submission 192502) | Leachate microbial communities from a municipal landfill in Southern Ontario, Canada - Leachate well 137-91 | ecosystem: Engineered > Solid waste > Landfill > Unclassified | place...
TATCGCCGTTGCCGAATCGTTGCATGTGGCCGTCAAACGCCGTTTTTTGGAACGCAATTTCCAGTTCACTTATAGCCGTTTCAGCAACGAAAAGGGGGTGATCAGGATCTCTATCCGTCTGGATAACGTCACCATCACCCCCCAAAAAATATTTTTCCCCCTTCGCGAAATCGCCCTCAATGCCGATTTCGAAAAAGAGTTTATCGCCAGTGAATTCGACGAGTCGGTATTGCTCGAATATGATCACATGCTCCCCATCGATCCGATCCGCATTCAACGGCTGTATGAGACGATGCGCACATGGATCGCACAGACAAAAGAGAGTCTGATCGGCCTGCTGTCGAATGACAACACCGGCATGGCCTCATTTAGCTACCTTGCCCTTCTCCTGCAAATCGATTATCTCCTCTTGCCTCATAAAAAAATGGCTAAAAACATCAACGAAAAAATCAACGGTTACTTTTTAGAAGATGAAAAGCTCACCGAAGACAAGAACGTCGATCTTGAAACCTTTCTAGCCGAACTCGAAACGATGAGTTATGAGGAATTTTCATCCCAGTTTTATGATTCGAGCTATACGTTTTCCCCCTACGATCAGGCCATGCATGATGAAATCGCCTACTTCATTGAAGAGTCGCTGACCAAAGTACGCTGGTATAAAAACAACCACACCAATTATGTCATCAGCGTCATCTATCGCTATGTCGCTTTGTATATTCTCTACAATTACGGTCTGCACCCCTCGTTACGCGCGCTGATGCACCTGCATGTCGAGGTCTATGCCGGCGATTTTTTTGAAGGTGAGGGGGAGAGAAGGCTTTATGAACCGCAAACCGGCACATTTCAAAAAAATCTTATTCGCGAACGGATAACCTCGGCCATCGAACCGTATACCGAGCGGTACAAAGGACTCAAAAACTTTGCCGACGACTTGAATTACAGCAATCTGGAGCACTTTAGCCAAAGTTTTTATTTAAACCTCAAAAATCTCGATTATACGGAGTCGTAGGGTGAATACGTCTACTCAAAAAATGGTCGAAAAAAATATCGAGAGCATCGTCCAGATCACAACCCCTTACGGCAGCGGAAGCGGGTTTTTGATAGGGAACCTTATCATCACTAACTCCCATGTCGTCAGCGGGCTCAAAGAGGTTTTGATCAGCACCAAAACGCTTCCCAAAACAATCGGCAATGTCGTTTATGATGATCCCGCCTATGATCTGGCGTTTATCCGCTCGCCCGAACCGATCGGCGCGAACATCCCGCTACAGCTCTCCACCTCGCCCATCAGCGACGGAGACAGTGTCATCGCCATCGGGCATCCTTACGGGCTTAATTACTCTACTACGGAGGGGATCATATCCCGTTCGTCACGGATGCAGGGGGAAGTCGAGTACATCCAGTTTGATGCCGCCATCAATCCGGGTAACAGCGGAGGGCCGCTGCTAAATGAAGCGGGCGAAGTAATCGGGGTCAATACCTTTATCATCCAGAACTCAAACAACCTTGGATTCGCACTCCCCTACTATACCCTCCAAGAGGCGCTGGACCAGTTTCTCCTTCTCAAGAAAGAGGATATTATCCGCTGTATCTCCTGTAAAAATTTAATCCATGAACCGACGATACAAAATGATTATTGCCCCAACTGCGGCGTCAAGCTCGAGGTAGCCAAACGGCGGCGGGAAGGGTATAAACCCTCCGGCGTCGTCGCGTTGGTCGAAAAGATATTGGATTCGATGGGGATCAACGTCACCCTCTGTCGCCGAAGCCAGCGAAGCTGGCGGTTCGAGACCCCTACTACCCGCATCGATGTCAACTATTACGATAACGGAGTCATCATTGCCGATTCGGCACTCTGCCGTATCCCGCAGGAAAATATCGAAGCCTTATACGATTATCTCCTCAATGAAAACGCCAAACTGGAGCGGTTGCACTTCTCAATCACCGAAAACACCGTCTATCTCTCATACATCGTCGTCGATTCCTCACTGACCCAACACTACGGTACGGCTGCTTTGAAGCAGCTCTACGAGAGTTCGCCGCACTATCATAAATTGCTGATTGATACGTTTAAAGCGCTGGAGCCAAAATTCGATGAGTTCGAATAAATTTCCCCCTCGGGCAAGGGAAACTTTCGTGCCACAGCGGTAAGTGTACTCAGAGGAAGTTTGTCTCTTTAACGTTTTGAATCAATAATGAGACTTCCTCTTTTTTCGGGAAATCGGCTCCCATACTGATAATAAAAGAAGATGCTTCCTGAAGCGTCAATGAGGTTTTTTTAATCCTCTCTTCATCCACCAATACCGTATAGCCGCTCGTAGGATTCGGGGAGGTCGGAATAAACAGGACACAGATGTTCTCATGGCGGTTGAGCAAATAGGCCGGAACCCATAACCCCTCTTTTGGGTATTCGACCAGAACGACCTCTTTTTTGGCTCCGTCTTCTCCTCCGGAAAGCATTGCGGCAAGTTTTTTCGACACGGAATAGACGGACCGGATAGCCGGAATTTTCTCAAACGTACTGTCAATCATCGAGACAAAAATAGAGCGTCCGTATTTTTCAATCGAAAAACCGAGCAATGCGAAAATTCCGATAACACCCGCCATCAGACCCAACGTCACTTCGAACGAATCCGTGTACGCATGCAAGGACGAATAGGCGCTGACACCCAAGTTTTTTAAATAATTGACGACGACTATGACCAAGATCAGAGGAAAAAGAGACAATGCACCGACAAAAATATAACGGAGCAAAAACTTGATTTTCGCGTTAAGCGAAGCGCGCATATGGATCCTTGCATTACAAATTGCCACATTATAGAATATTTTTTGAAACTCTTCACTACAATATCACGATAACAGGAGAGAAAATATGACACCGTTTGCCGATTTTAAACTTAACCTAGAGACCTTTATAAAAGATTTAGAGGTGCTGATCAGCGCCAATCGCGCTCTGATCGCCGAATTGCTGGATATTTCCCATAAAACGTATGCCAATTTTGTCCGTCCGTTCGATTTTATGGAAGAGGAGACGGAACTCCTCTTTACACCGCTTTCACATATCAACGCGGTCAAAAATTCGCCCGAGACCCAAAAAGTATACGCGGATGCCTTGCCGATACTCACCGAGTACTCGACATTTGTCGGTCAAAATCTCGCCATCTATGATGCCTTCAAACAGATCAAAACCAATGAATACGATAAACTAAACACGGAACAGCGCCGCATTCTGGATCTCAATATCCTCCATTTCGAACTCGCGGGAGCCCATCTGGATGAAGCATCCAAAGAGCGTTTGGCCCAAATCAATCAGCGCAAAAGTACCCTCACCAACGACTTTTCCCAAAACATTTTGGATGCGACCAATGCCTATGAAAAAATTATTACGGACGAAGCCGATGTTGCCGGAGTACCGGAAGGGGATCTCGAAGATGCCCGCTTCGAAGAGGAAGGGGCTGTCAAATACCGCTTTACCCTCCAGATGCCTTCATACATCGCCTACATGACCTATGGCCCCAATCGCTCCATCCGTGAAGAGCTGTACCGCGCTTACACTACCCGTGCTCCCCAAAACGGCTCTATCATCGATGAACTGCTCCGTCTGCGTCAGGAAAGTGCCGCACTGCTTGGATTTGAGAATTATTCCGAGTATTCGCTGGCATCGAAAATGGCACCCGACACCCAAAGCGTTTTAAAGTTTCTAAACGAGCTGATCGAGACGTCCCGTGACCAAGCCGCTCGTGAAATCGCCGAAATCCGCGCAATTGCCGGTGACATCGATGTGCAAAGTTATGACACCGCCTATTACGGCGAGATTCTCAAAAAAGCCCAATACGATATCGACGAGGAAGAGTACCGTCCCTACTTCGAACAACACAGTGTTATTTCCGGAATGTTCGATTTTCTGGAAAAAATGTTCGGAATCCGGTTTAAAAAACAGCCTCTCCAATTGTGGGACGAAAAGGCAAGCGCGTACGACATTTATGAAGGGAAAAAACTCCTTGCACGGGTCTATTTCGATCTCGAAGCGCGCAAAGACAAAAGAGGCGGCGCATGGATGCATAATTTCCAGACCCATTGCGAAGACACGGCAGGATGTACCAACCTCTCAAGTGCTTTTGTCGTCTGTAATTTTCCCCCTTCGTCGGAGACTTCCCCCTCTCTTTTACGCCACGATGACGTCGTCACCCTATTCCATGAGATGGGCCATACGCTGCACCATCTGATGAGCCGTGTCCGCGAACACGGTGTCAGCGGCGTCAACGGCGTCGAGTGGGATGCGGTGGAGTTTCCGTCGCAGTTTCTTGAAAACTTCGCATACGAGCCCAAAGTCCTCAAACTTTTCGCCACTCACCACAAAACAAAAGAGAGCCTCAGCGATGAGATGATCGCCAAACTGATCCGTGCCAAAAACTTCCAAAGCGCCCTTTTTATGCTCCGCCAGCTGGAATTCTCGCTGTTTGATTTTATGCTCCATTCGAAACTCTACCAAGGGGACGAAATCCAAAGTCTCCTCGATTCCATCCGCGAGCGGACATCGTTTATCAAGCCTCCGGCGTACAACAAATTTCAAAACGGATTTTCGCATATCTTTAGCGGCGGCTACAGTGCCGGATACTACAGCTACAAATGGGCCGAAGTCCTTAGTGCCGATGCCTATTATGCCATTGTGGATGAAGGGATATTCGGTTCTGAATTGGCCCACAAATACAAAGAGATCATATTAGGCCGCGGCGGAAGCCAGAGTATGCAGGAACTTTTTGTCGAAATGATGGGACGCGAATGTGAAACAAAAAATCTCCTTCGGCTTAACGGAATCGAATGATGCGGCTCATCTGGTTATTATTGATCACCTTGACACTCTGGGGAGGGACTGAAGTGAAAATCGCTACTTACAACGTTGAAAACCTTTTTGATACGAACGATGACGGCAACGAATACGAGGAGTACATCCCCAACACCTCCTGGGAATGGAATGAAGCAATGTATCGGATCAAACTGCGCAATACTGCAAAAGTAATCCGCGATATCGGTGCCGATATCATCGGCCTCGAAGAGATTGAATCGGAAACCGCCCTCAAAGATCTCAAAGCCGAGCTCAACCGGCAAGGGCTCTACTATCCCTACTCTGCATTTTCACGTTCTAAAAACACGACGGTATCCGTTGCGCTGCTGAGCCGCTATCCGATTAAAAGCATCCTCAACCACCCCGTAAGCGCAAATCGAAAATTTCGTGATATCATGGAAGTCAAGCTCGATATAGAGGGTAAAAGCCTCCGTATTTTTGTCAACCACTGGAAATCCAAAAGCGGACCCGAAAGTATGCGTATTCTAAGCGCAAAAGTACTGGCAAAACGCCTCGGGATGCTCGACCCCCATGAGCCTTTTATTCTGATCGGGGATTTCAATTCCCATTACGAAGAGTATCGGACGTTTTTAAAGAGCCGCAAACATAACGACACAGACGGAATAACCGGAATCAATACCGTCCTCAAAACGATCGATTCGGATGGCAATCCTGTCACCTATGCAAAACTGAAAAGCTGTAGTGGGTGTTTGTATAATCTCTGGTACGATCTCCCCCCATCCGAGCGGTGGAGCCACCAATACCGCAAGAGCAACGAGGCATTGGACAATATTATCATCTCCCCCTCGCTCGCCGATAATAGAGGGATTGAATATGTGAAGGGGAGTATGCAGCGTTTTGTCCCGTCGTATCTGTTCCAAAACGGAAAGATTTATCGTTGGCAGCAGAGCCGAAAATACCCCAAACACCATCTCGGTGAAGGGTATTCCGACCACCTGCCGATTTATGCCGATTTTAGAGTCGAACCGTAAAGGCTATAAAGCAATGCAACTCTCACCCCTGACACGCCATCTGACTTATCAGCTCTCTCATGCACGGCATCTGATTACCAGAATTACGGCTGAGGGGAAAAGTGATGATATCCACCAGTTTCGTGTAGCAATCCGGCGGGTCCGTTCACTCTTGCAACTCTACCTTGACGACACGGCTCTCTTCCCCCTCCCCCTTAAAAATTTCGTCAAGCAGACAAACATCCTCCGAGAGATCGATGCTTTGTTATCGACGATCCGACCGGAACGCTATCCGAAGACTTGTAAACGGCTCAATCTCCTTCGAATCAATTATCTTCACGCCGTATTTACCGATTCGTTTAAAGAGGGGGTGATCTCGGTATTAGAACAGTCTTATAATGCATTGTGCGATCTAAACCCGGACCCGGAAACACAAGAGATGATCTCCAAGACCCAAGAGCATTACCTGCAATGTCGCAACGGATACGGCTCGCTTACCGAAAAAAGTACGAAAAAAGAGTTCCACCGGCTCCGAATCAAGTTCAAAATAGCCCGGTACGCTCTTGAATTTTTAGATGAAAACAGTGCCGCGGATGAAAAAGAAAAGATAGCCGAATGCAAACGTTTTCAAGATGCACTGGGCGATATCCACGATTCTTTCAATCACATAGCATGGCTTAAAAAATTTTATAAAGACTATCCGACCAAAGAGATCCTTTCGCTGATCAAAAAAGAGAAAAAAAAGCTCAGAAAACTTAAAAAAAAATTATAGCAGTTTCCATTCTATCGGTGCAATGCCGAAGTTCTCGAGATAGGCATTAGTCTTGCTAAACGGTTTCGATCCGAAAAACCCGCGATAAGATGAAAGGGGAGAAGGATGGGGGGATTTAAGGATCAGATGTTTTTTCTCGTCAATCAGAGCACTTTTTTTCCCTGCCGCCGCTCCCCAGAGGATAAAAACAAGATGCTCTCGCCGCTCGCTCAATCTGCGGATAACCTGATCACTAAAACGTTCCCAACCCTTATCTTTATGCGAGAAGGGCTCATTCTCCCGTACCGTCAGGAGAGTATTAAGTAATAAAACCCCCTGCCGGGCCCACGGTGACAAATCTCCGCTTTTAGGGAAAGGGCACCCGATATCGGCGACAAGTTCTTTAAAGATATTCTGCAAGGATGGAGGCAATGCGATTCCGTGACGCACCGAAAACGATAAACCGTGAGCCTGTCCCGAACCATGATAGGGGTCCTGTCCCAATATAACCGCTTTCACCGAATCAAAAGGGGTTAAATTAAATGCGTTAAAGAGATCGTTTTCACCCGGAAACAGGGTGTAGTGCTTTTTTTCTTCTTCTAAAAAAGATTTCAGTGTTGTCATATAGGGATGGATAAACTCTGAGGCAAGGGGCTCTCTCCAGCTCTCGTGGATCACGGGGATATAGGCCGGCATATTTATTTTAGAAGATCGTCTTCAAAAATAACCATCTCATAAATACTCCGCTTGGTAACGAGCGCTTTTTCCGGCGGCACTCCCGTACTGTTACGCATACGTGCCACCTCCTGACGCAACTGCGAAAGTTCCTCTTCCATCAGCTCCATCTTGTCTTTCAGACGCATGACCACATCGACACCGGCCAAGTTGACCCCAAGCTCACGGGTAAGACGCAAAATCGTTTTGATCTTCTCTATGTCGCGTTGTGAATAAAGACGAATACGCCCATCCGACCGGGAAGGGGTAATCAAGTTTTCCCGCTCATACTGCCGAAGTGTCTGAGGATGGATATCCAGGATCTTTGCCACAATGCTGATCATATAAACCGGTTCATCAAAATGGTGCATGTTCTACTCCTGCGGAAGATTTTTTTTCATCTGCTCGACGAGTTCGGGACTGAGTGACTCAACACTCGGCAATACGATATTCGCTTTCAGATAAAGATCGCCGCGGACATTGGTCTGACGGTTCATGACCCCCATCTCTTTTAGGCGGAAACGCTGGCCGTTTTTGGTATTTTCAGGGACTTTCAGCGTAACCTCTTTTTCGAGTGTCTGAACGCTCACTTTTCCTCCGAAAAGTGCCGCATAAAGAGGGACGTTAAAAGTTTTAATCAAGGTATCCCCTTCCCGCTCGTATTCCGGGTTCGGAGCGACATCGATGCGCAAATAGAGATCTCCGACCTGATTGCCGGCACGTTTGCCTTTGCCGCGAACGCGCAGTTTTTCGCCGCTTTTGATCCCTGCGGGGATCTTGATGTCAAAACTCTCGCCGCCGATGCTGATTGAGTGTTTTCCACCCAATACGGCGACATTGAAAGGGACGGTGACGTTGGCATCGAGATCGAGATTCATGCCGCCGGAAAATCCGCCTCCAAATCCGCCTCCGCCGAAGCCTCCGCCGGAAAATCCGCCGCCGAAGCCCCCGCCTTGACCGAAAATATTGCGTAGAATATCGTCTAAATCGACATTTCCACCCTGTCCGCGTGCAAAATCGTGAAAGTTTTGTCCGCCGAACATCGAATCGCCGAACTGATCGTATTTTGCCCGTTTCTCTTTATCGCTCAAAACTTCATATGCGGCATTGATCTCTTTGAATTTTTCTTCGGCTTTGGGATCTTTATTGACATCCGGATGATATTGGCGAGCCAATTTTCGGTACGCTTTTTTAATCTCGGCTTCACTTGCATTCGGTGAAACTTCAAGGGTCGTATATAAACTTTTTGACATTCTAAATCCTATAAAAATAGCTGTAAATTACTTCAGAAAGTATAGCATATAAGTTGAGTCAAAATCAATCAAGTTTAAAAAAGAAAATTCGTTATTCAGGAAAAAAAAGAGGAAAAACAGTTGCGCCGCATAGACGCAAGAAACCTAAATTTTATTTAACACTATATCGTATTGCATTTGATCATCACCCATCTCTTCTAACAAAGACTTCACACAAACTTCACACTCCATCCCTATAATTCGCGACTATTTTATATCACTCCCAAAGGATCGCATGTGCGTATTACCCGCTACAGCGTATTGCTGCTGCTTTTGGTTCCCCATTTATTTGGGACACCCCTTACAATCGATGCGGCGATTGAACTGTTTGTAGAGCACAATTATGATCTTCAGATCGCACGCCATGATGCCCAAAAATCGAGAGCCGATTTGATTACCGCTAAAGAACGGCCCAACCCTACTTTATTGGGTTCATACGAGTTTATGAATTTGAACAACCGTTTTAGCGATGTCTCAACAGGATCAAATGCACAAGCAACCCTGACATTGACCCATCCGATCGAAACAGCCGGCAAACGGGATCGACGGATTGATGTGGCACAGCGCTCAATCATTTTCAGCAACTTGATTTATGACGAAACAGTCAGGGACCAACTAATGCGCTTAATGGATGCTTATTATGCAGTGCTGAGCGATCAAACCAATCTAAGCAACGCACAGGAGAATCTCAAATCATATACGAGCATAATGGAGATTGCAAAAGCAAAACTCGATCACGGCTTCCTCTCCCAAATCGATTACCAAAAAATTGTTCTGCAACAAATCGACTATGCCAAAGAGGTGGAAAATAACCGTCTGGCATTAGCACAGGATCGTGAAGCTCTCTCATCCATGCTCGCCCTTCCATCGTCAGACATTGCCGCAACCGAAACCATCGACCCGTCGACCGAGCTCCCGCAGCTCGAAGAATTTCTCGCAAAAACGGCTGAACGTCCCGATTGCAAAGCTGCCAAACAATACCTTGCCGTGGCCGATGCCGCTTTGAGCCTCGAAAAAGCCAATGGAGTCCCCAACGTCACGGTCGGTGCCGAATATGCGAGTTTCGGCCCTACGTATGAACCGTTAGCAGGAGTGAACGTATCGATGCCTATCCCTCTTTACGACCGAAACGAAGGGGATATTGAAAAAGCCCGTATTAACACGCTCCAGGCCGCGAACCTATATGAGAAGACCCTCCGCATGGCAAAAGCGGATGTTATCCAAAGCTACGAAGCCGTCCAATCACGCCAGAACGTCTACAAAGCGATGAGAGAAGGGTTTAGCACAGCTAAAGAGCTCAAGGAGAAGCAAGAGAAGATTTTTGCCCTCAAGGGAATGTCCGTACTCGAACTCCTGGATGCCCAAAAAAGTTATCGTGAATACCAAAGAAATATGACCCAATCGCTGGTGGAACTGCAAATAGTCAAAGCTCGCCTCAAACTCAATTCCGGATTATCTTTACTCGATTCAAAAGGACATTAATGCGTTTATCTCTCTTGACCCTCTCGTTCACAGCCGCCGTTTTGTTACTCGGCGGATGCGACAAAACAAATCAGAACACTGCTCAAAATGTGACAGCCGCTCCAAAACCGGCCATTGCAATGGTTACCCCTGAGTTTGGTACATTCAGCGCTCAAATTTCGGTAACCGCCTCTGTCGAACCTTCACCTGATGGCATTGTATCCGTTACTGCACCCGTTACCGGATCGGTGGAAAAAATCCATATCACTGTCGGAGATAAAATTTCTTCACATTCACCTCTCATCACCATTCGGTCCGCTGATGTCAGCGATGTCCAGAGCGATCGCCTCTCCGCCAAAGCTGCCTATACCCAGGCCAAGCACGTTCACGAAATGAATAAAGAACTCTTCAAACTGGGTGCCATCACCGCAAACGACCTTGCAGCGTCCCAAAGTAATCTTAAGCAAGCTGAAGCGCTCGAAAAGGGGTATGCTCAAAAACTCAACTATTTCGGTGCTTCATCAGACCAAAGTTTGACACTCCATTCTCCGATCAACGGCGTCGTATATGAGATAGGGACTCATCTGGGGGAAAAAGTGACCAACGATGCGGCGCAAACCCTGATCAGAATCGCCAATCCCCATAAAAAAGTGGTCGTCGCAACGGTGTATGACAAAGATCTCCCGGCTTTTTTTATAGGCAAGCAAGTGGATATCGCCACTGAAAACAATGAGCGGCTTGAACCGATTCGAGGAAAAGTGACCTACATCAGCGATGTCATGGATCCGGAAAACAAAACGACCAAAGTTTATATCCAGCCTGCCGTCGATTCACCGGAGCTGCGTATCAATATGTTTGCAAAAATTTCATTGGGGGCTGAGAAAAAAGATGTTTTCCGGATTCCAAAACGTTCCCTCCTTTTTAAAGAGGGAAAATTTATCGTCTTTGTTAAAAAAGGGGATAAATACTCTCCGATCGATGTCACTCTCGTCAGCGATGACCCAGAGGACAACTTTTCACTCGTCAAAGGGATTCCCGAGCATACCCCGATCGCACTGGAAGCGATAGCATTGGAGAAAGAATAAGATGCGCCGTCTCGCCAACTTTTTTATCGATAACTTTTTAGCGGTATTGCTCTTTACGGCCATTACGGTGGTCGTTAGTGTCGTTGCCGTACGTGATTTGAATATCGAAGCTTTCCCCGATCCGGCTCCTCCAATTCTCGAAATCGTCACAACGAACGAAGGACACTCTGCCGAAGAGATCGAAAAACAGATTACCACCCCACTTGAAATTGCATTGGCGGGGATGCCGGGGTTGGAAAACATCAACAGCGTCTCACTCTATGGACTCTCCGACATCAAGTGCAAATTTTCCTATGACGTAGCGTATAAAGATGCCCGGCAGGAAGTCCTAAACCGTCTGGCACAAGCCGATATTCCTGCCGAAGTTAGCCCTCAGATCATCCCCAATGCGATCGGTGAAATCATGCGCTACCGAGTCGTCGGCAATCGCAGCATGAGCGAACTGCGCACCTACCAAGACTGGGTCGTGGCGCGCTATCTCAAAACCGTCCCCAATATTGCCGATATCGGAAGCTACGGAGGGGCGATCAAAGCCTATTCCGTAGTCGTCCACCCAAAAGATCTGATCAAATACAAAATTCCTTTGAGTGACGTCATCCAGGCTCTTTCAAAAAGCAACGTCAACGTCGGCGGCCGTGTACTTGAATTCGGAGACCAGTATTACACCATTCGCGGTGTCGGCTTGATCAAAACGATCAGCGATATCGAAAACACGATCGTAACAACCATCAACGACCGTCCGATTTATGTCAAAAACCTCGCCGATGCTTCGATCTCCACGATGCCGCGAACCGGGCTCGCCGGATTAAATGAGGCGAACGATATCGTCATGGGGGTCGTCGTTTTACGCAAAAATGCCCCAAGCGTCTCGGCGATGGAAGAACTTCACAAAAAGATTGACGAACTGAACAACGGGATTCTCCCCAAAGACATCAAAGTCGTCCCGTTTTACGACCGCCAGGATCTGCTGCATACGGTCATCGACAAACTCAAAGAGACCGCCTCCATCGGAATGATCCTCGTGTTTGTCATCATCCTCCTTTTTCTGGGGGATCTACGCGCCGCATTCATCGTCGCGGCCATTATCCCGATGTCGCTCCTCTACACCCTCGCCCTGATGGCCAATCAGCACGAATCGGCCAATCTCCTCTCACTAGGGGCCATTGACTTCGGGATCATCGTCGATATCCCGCTGATTGTCATCGAAAACTACTTTCGCCTCAAACATCAGGGGCGGCAGCATATCCCGGCAATTCAGGAGACTGCAGCCGAAGTTGGCAAGCCGATCATGTTCTCAATCCTCATCATTTTTCTCGCGTTTATCCCGCTGTTTGCGATGAAAGGGGCAGAGTCACAAATATTTCTTCCGATGGCAAAGACCTATGTCTATGCGATCACCTTTGCGTTTATCCTCACTTTCAGTTTTCTCCTGGCGAGTAAATACACATTCCTCCTCCATTCGCACGAAAAAGTACTGCCGTTTTTGGATTGGATTAAAGCCAGATATATGCAAGCCGTTGCCCGAATCACGACGAAAATGGCGGTTACGGCAACCGGAGCGATACTCGTTTTGACCCTCTTCATATCCAGTATCCTCGGTGCCGAATTTTTGCCGAAAATGGATGAGGGAAATCTCTATATCCGTGTTATTTTCCCCTATTCGATCAGCCTGAACAAAAGCTACGAAAACTCCAAAAAGATGCGTGACATCCTGGCCAAATATCCCGAAGTTCAAACCATAGAATTTCAAGCCGGACGTCCCGAAGACGGAACCGACCCGACCGGCCCGTTTAACACGGAGTATTTCGTGAAACTCAAAGACTACAAAGAGTGGCATCGCGGCATTACCAAAGAAGAACTCGAAGATGAAGTCCGTCAAGCACTCAGAGGGGCATTCCCCAATGCCGACGTGAGCGTATCCCAATACATTGAAGACAATCTGGCCGAAGCGATGTCCGGGGTGAAAGGGGAGAACTCCGTCAAGATCTTCGGGGACGATCTGTACACCCTCGACCGCCTTGCCAAAGAGGTCGAATCCAAAATCAAAAAAATCGACGGGGTAACCGATGTCGGGATTTTTAAAGAGACCGGGCAACCAAGCCTGATCGTCGAAGTAGACCGGGAAAAAGCGGCACTGTACGGCGTCGATGTCGTAGATTTGATGGATATCGTCTCCTCCTCACTAGACGGCCGCGCCATCACCAAGATCATCGAACAGGACAAACGGTTTGACCTGGTCGTCCGTTTTCCCGACAGCTACCGCAAAAGTATCGAAAACATCAAAGAGATCCCGATCGTTCTGAACAACGGCGGGATAATCCCCCTCTCCAAGATCACCAAAATCTATTACGACACCGGAGCATCCTTCGTCTATCGGGAAAACTTCAAACGGTTTATCCCGATCAAGTTTTCGGTCGCTTCCAACGACCTTGCGGGGACGGTCGCCAAGGTGCAGGATGCGATCGACACCGTCAAGATGCCCGAAGGGTATCTGACGAATCTTTCCGGACGCTTTGAACAAATGCAAAGCGCCTTCGGACGGTTGAAAGTTATGACCCCTGCAGCCATGTTTTTAATTACGCTGGTTCTGTTTATCTATTTCGGATCGATCCAAAATACGCTTATCATCCTCACGGCAGCACTTTTCTCGGTTTTCGGGGGACTTTTCTTCCTCTTTTTGCTAGGCGAATCGCTCAGCGTCTCCGCATCGGTAGGGTTTATCTCGATTCTGGGGGTCAGTATCCTCAATGCGTCGATATTCGTCATTCACTTCATGCAGTTACATCATCACGGTGTCGGAACCGAAGAGGCGATCTTGCAAACCGCTTCGGACAAGTTCAGAGCCATTTTGATGACGGGGCTCACCGCATCGATCGGCTTATTGCCGGCTATGCTCTCCACCGGAATCGGCAGCCAGGTACAAAAGCCTCTCGCCATCGTCGTCGTCGGAGGGATGCTCATCGGGACGTTTATCCTGCTGATGCTGATGCCGCCGCTTCTACGGTTTGTAAAACATAAACACTATTAAAATGCCGGAAGGTTCCCGCCCACAGCGGGAAAAAGAGGAAAGAGTATAAGCTTCGACGGAAAAATCTCCGCCTTCTATCGGCTAATGGAGGAAGTGGCGGATACCGCTGAAATAGAGCGACATGCCGTACTCATCCGCAGCCGCGATCACTTCGTCGTCACGCACCGAGCCGCCCGGTTCGATGACCGTTTTGACTCCGGCGCCCGCAGCGGCGTCGATCGAATCACGGAACGGAAAAAATGCTTCGGACGCCAATGCCGAACCGCTGACATCCAGCCCCATCTCCTCGGCTTTGCGCAATGCACAGCGCGCCGCATCGACACGCGACGTCATCCCCATGCCGACCGCTACCATCGCCGAATTTTTGACGTAGACGACGCAGTTCGATTTTGTCAACGATGCGATTTTGTAGGCAATTTCGGCATCTTTGAGCTCTTGTTCGCTTGCCGAGTGTTTCGTCACAAGTTTCGCGTTTTTCACCTCATCCGCACCGACACGATCGGCATCTTGAAATACGAATCCGCCGTCGATATGTTTGAAATCCACCGCATCGTTGCTTAGCATGATCCGATCGCTGCCGTATTCGAAAAGTTTGAGCCGTTTTTTCGGTTCGAATACTTTTTTCGCCTCTTCATCGATACTCCCGGCGATGATCACTTCGAGGAACATCTCGTTCATCTTCTCGGCAAGCTCTTTGGTCACGACACCGTTAACGGCTACGACACCGCCAAACGCCGATACCGGATCGCATTTGAGTGCTTCGGTATAGGCATCGACGAGGGTGTCACGGATTGCAAATCCGCACGGGTTTCCGTGTTTGACGATACAGATCGCATTTTCCTCTCCGAACGCGGCAGCGATCTTCACCGCCCCGCTGATATCGGTCAGGTTGTTAAAGCTCGCTTCCCCTTTGAGGGTTTTGAAGTTTTGGCTGAAGAATGTATCAAACTCGTACAAACCGCCCTTTTGGTGCGGGTTTTCGCCGTAACGGGTATCCATCACTTTGTTTCCGACAATGAACTGTTTAGAGCCCATGCCGTTGTTGAACCGTTTGTTCATGTAGTTGGCGATCATCGAATCATACGCCGCTGTGTGCTCGTATGCTTTGATCATCAAATCACGACGGAACTCAACCGTATTTTCACCGTTTGCAATCGCATTGAGAACCAATGAATAGTCTGACGGATCGGTGAGGATATGACGCTGTCGAAATTTTTCGCCGCAGAACGGACCATCGCAGGACCGCCGATATCGATGTTTTCGATGATCTCTTCGAAATCGTCGGTCTTCTCGATCGTCGCTTTGAACGGGTAAAGGTTGACACACACCAGATCGATCGCTTCGACACCGAGTTCTTTGGCTTGGTCAAGGTGCGACTGCTTGTCGCGTCGGTGCAAGATTCCGCCGTGGATGTACGGGTTAAGGGTTTTAACACGCCCTTCGAAACATTCGGGAAATTTGGTTACCTCATCGATCTCAATCGCAGATACTCCCGCCTCTTTGAGCATTTTATACGTTCCGCCCGTAGAGATAATCTGATAGTCCAAACCGATCAGAGATTTGGCAAATTCAACGATGTTGCTTTTATCGCTGACACTGAGCAATGCACGCTTCATGCAGTTCCTTTGATTGGGTCGAATGCCCATAAATTAATGGCGGAATTGTAGCAAACGGTGGTTTAGGGGAAGGTAAAGTAAGATAAAATTATTGTATGCAATCCTATAGCCACCCTTTTCTCCCTATCCTCGACCAAAACACCCGCATCCTTTTTTTGGGGAGTTTCCCCAGCATCGCCTCGTTTGAGCAGTCGTTTTATTATGCCCATCCGCGCAATGCCTTTTGGCCGATACTCGAAGAAATTTTTGATGTTCACTTGGAAACCAATGAGGCGAAAAAAGCATTTTGTTTTGAGCAGGGGATCGGGTTATGGGATGTGATCGGCTCCTGTGAGCGGAGCAATTCGAGCGATACGAATCTCAAAAACTGTATCCCCAACGATTTTGAAAAACTACTAAAAGATTATCCGAACATCCAAGCCCTCGGATTTACAGGGAAAAAAAGCTTTGATCTATTTGAAAAATATTTTAAAGAGTTGACGATCGAGAGAGTGCTGCTCCCCTCTACTTCACCCGCATATGCCGCGATGAAATGGGAGGAAAAGAAAAGACGCTATGAAGAGTTTTTTGAAAAATCCGGTCTGCTGAAAAACTAGCTCAGCACCTGTTCAAAAATCTGCTTAGCCGTTTTCCAGCGATCGACTTTTGCATTCATCATGACGATCAGGCAGTCATGCCCGTCTTTTTTCGCCCGTGCGATCAAACAGGGGCCTGCTTTATTGGTGAAACCGGTCTTGATCCCTACGGCGTACTGATAACGGTTCAAGAGACGGTTGTGGGTATACGCATAAAACTTTCTGTTCGAATTTTGCGCGCGATAGTTATAGCTGTTCAGCTTGCTGATGGCATTGAACTGTGAATTTTTGATCGCATATTCGCTCAACTTGAGCAGATCGTTTGGGGTCGAATAGTGCTCTTTGTCATCGTATCCGCATGGGTTGGTAAAATGGGTACCTCTCATGCCGATCATTTTTGCTTTAGCGTTCATCATCGCGACAAAGTTCTCTTTATCTCCTCCCACAGCGATCGCAATTGCCATCGCCGCATCGTTGTCCGACTTAATCATCGCCGCTTTGACCAAATCGCTCATCAAAATAACATCGCCTCTTTTATATCCGGCAATCGTCGGTTCTACTTTGGTCATCTCTCTCGTGATCGTGATGGGGCGGTTCATCTTGCCGCTTTGAATCGCCAACAAAACCGTCATTACTTTTGTCAGACTGGCCGGTTTGAGAGTTTTTTGGGCATCTTTGGAATAGAGAATGTGTTTTGAGTTCAAATCTTTGACCACCATGGCACCGATCTTCAATGTATCCAATTTTTCTTTATCGATACCGGCGAATACGGTGATCGACATGGCCAAAAAAAGCCCCACAAATCGATTAAACATCTGAAACAACCTTTTTCTCTGTTACTCTATTCGAAATACTAGCAAAGAATATACCACATGTAGATTAACCCTGCACCTTACTCTTCGCTCTTCATCCATCCGTCACCTTTAATATGATAGAATTCGTAAAAAGAAAAGGGAAGAGAATGCGACGACTACGACATCTGTTTGCAATCGCATTTATCCTCTCTATCCTGGCAGGGGTCGTCCATGAGCTGACCCATGACCACAATCACGGCGATACGTGTGAAGTGTGTATTCTCGCCCATGCCCCGGGATTAGTGGATGAGGCCCCTGTTTTAATCCCCATCGACCAAAGCTTTGAGCCGTTTAATTCTCTCCGTATCGCTCAACCTTTCGCACCGAACATTCTCCACCGCAGCCGCTCCCCTCCCCTCGTCTGATCGTCATCCCTTTTTTTCTTACCATTTTTTACTAAACGATCAGGATATATCCATGAAAAAACTATTGCTTTCCGCCGTTGCCGCAGTTTCACTGACGGCTAACGATACCGAACTCGAAACCCTTAAGGCCCAAATGCTCCAGATGCAGCAGATGATGCAGTCGATGCAGGAGAAGATCAATGCACTGGAAAATGGCAAACCTTCCGAAACACTCGCGACAGCCCCGACCCACAAACCGGACGTCCCCTCGGCACTTGCCGATAACGTCCGGCAAACCGCTTCCAATCTGGGACTCTCCCTCATTCTCGATGCTTCCTACGTGAACCGATCGAAAAAAGAGGAGGCGATAGCCGCTCTCGGTACTCCCGGATTTGCACGAAGCTCCATCACCGAATCGCCGTACAATCCGTCGAACGGCTTTAACCTCAACTACGCCGAAATGGCCATTCACAGTACCGTCGATCCCTATCTCGACGCGGATGCGGTACTCCATTTTTCCGGTGCCGGAGTCGAGATCGAAGAGGCCTATTTCACGAGCCGCGATCTCCCCTACAACCTCCGTGTGCGAGGGGGAAAATTCCTGAGCGACTTCGGGCGGATCAATAACCAACACCACCATGCCTGGAATTTTTCGGATATGCCGCTCGTCTATCAATCGTTTTTCGGACATGAAAAGCTCAATGAGATCGGAGCGCAGCTCCAATGGATCGCTCCGACCGATACCTATCTGATGGCAGGAATCGAAGTATTGCAAGGGGAGAATCTCGGTTCCTTCGGACATGCTGCCATCACCGACCCGTACAACGGTTCAACCCTTGCCTCTTCGACAAAAGAGCCGGCCCTGACCGTCGGCTATCTCAAAACTTCTGCCGATATCGGCGATACGACCCTGTTAGCCGGTGCCAGTATCGCACGTGGCGAGAGCCGTATCAATTTTACCGCTGCGGATCCGGCGTTCAGCGGGAAAAACACCGTGTACGGACTCGATTTTACCCTCAAACACTATTTTGACAGCTACAGCTCCCTGAGCTGGCAGAGCGAATGGCTCTACCGGAATATGGACGGAACCCAATTTACCGACAACACAGCGGCGATCGTCTCTGCTAACGCAACCAAAAAACAGGCGGGCTACTACACCGAGCTTGTCTATGCTCCCGATCAAACCTGGCGTGTAGGGGCGCGCTACGACTCCATCTACCAAAACGACGTATCGGAAAACGGGCTTGACCAATATATGCCAAGCTCCATGGAACAGGTTTCGGCGATGCTCGAATATCATACCA
>Ga0265297_10005652_pt1 | contig 18838 bp, 10 predicted proteins | sample Munlanlwell13791_FD_192502 | JGI IMG/M metagenome (GOLD analysis project Ga0265297, IMG submission 192502) | Leachate microbial communities from a municipal landfill in Southern Ontario, Canada - Leachate well 137-91 | ecosystem: Engineered > Solid waste > Landfill > Unclassified | place...
AATATACGATCTTTCTCCAGTTTGTTTGCAATTTCAGATAATATAAATGGCTAGCTTAAACTCACCTTTTTTTATGCTCAACTCCAAAGTTATTAATCAACTTGGGATCAGAAAGTGAATTTTAGGGAAAAATACCTTGCCTTGATTATCGATAGGCTATATTTATATCTAGTTATTTAGATGTTGACAGCCAGGAACTTTCGTTATTAAGCCTTCTTCTACAGGCCTTTTTACTGAACTGCAAGGTAATTGCTTTGCCAGAATTTGTGCTTTATAATAGTTTTCAGATTCTCTTGTTCCTGGTATTTTAATATCAGATTATTCCCTTACTAGAAAGTGTCTATCACTTCTTCATCATCCCTTAATCACTCCTTAATTATTAACGCTTGATTAAGGGATGATGAAGGAATGATATACTGTATCACGCAAGGGTAATGATGATTATCCCTTTTAGATAAGTACCATGGCTTAATGGGAAGAAACTGTATAGTCGGAGGACACTGTTCCTCCGCTTCTCCTTTAGAACATGAAATATCTCTCACAGATTATGCAGATTTTATTTTAGAAACAAGGATTTAAGAATTTTAGGATTAAGAGGATTTCTAATTCTATTTCCATTTGAAACGATATATTTGAGTGACAGGTTTTAACCCTTAAAAAAAAACGGTATGGGAAAATATGTTCTGTCAAAATGACAAAATTTGTATTCTATCCTTCACTTTTTCAGGTTTGTTTAAAACTAAACACGGAATTATTAATGTAATAATCACCAATACTTTTTCCTAGTGGATGGACTAAGGGAATTGGAAGTATCCTATACTGATAAATAGGACAGAAAATAGAATTACTGCAAACGGTCTGGCAGATTACTTTTTCTTATTTATCAGATATCATTAAGCCGGATGAAGAATCTATTAAACACGAGAATATTGTTCCTCGGAAGCTTCTTTTATTTTTATCTTGGATGCCTTTAATGCCGAGGTTGTCTTTGAACCCAATAAAAAAGTTCATTTTATCCTATTCTTGGGTGAACAGAAAAATAAATTATAAAGAGAAAATAGAAACTCCAAATGGCTTATAATAATTGCCTCATAACGAACTATAAATTTATGAATAGCTCCATAATTATTTTCCTGCCATCTCTGAGGGATTAAAGAACATCATTTGTGATTTACGAAGATAGAGGAATATTGGAACTAAGCGTGAGAAAAATGTAAATTATGCCCTAATAAAATGTTAAAAAATTGTTAATTGGTCATCAAAAGGAGGATAAAACAAACTCACTATAGTGAAAGGATTATGAAATTTTCTTTTTTGATGTTCTAAAGTTGTTCCCAAAATAAAGTACAGATCTCTCTTATTCGCTAAATATTCTAATTTCTCAATAACTTTATGACAAGCTTCTTTTTCACTTTTAGTAGATTTTAAGCAATTCCAATACAGAGCTCCAATTTCCCAATCCAAAATACTCATATTATGTTCAGAACCATTAATGTCTAAAAAAGTGTATTTAAAGGTATAAGGAATTTTTTTTAACGGATTTTTGGGTGAATCATAAAATATATTAAGCTGACGGAATTGCTCTTGATCTTTTGCATCCCAGTTTCTGCTACAGGGCTGATAATTGGCAGAAATAATAGAACTCGGTTTATAAGTTGCCAAAGAGATATATTTAGGATTATTAGAGTCCTTAAGTAAATCGTCTAAAGAATGATATACATTATGCAGAAGATAATCCTTCTTAACATCATAGGAAGAAACTTCTTCCAATATTTTTATCTCATCATCTAAATTAGATAAATGATAACTTTCCGGTCTAAAATCTGTACCTGTAGTTTTCTGAATATCAACTTGAATCCATTGATACTTTTTATACTGCTCTTCTAAAGGTCTTGCACGGAAAGTAATAGGATAAATCCTAATCCAGTTCTTGTCTTCATCTAAACCAGCCGTGCAAACTGTCTCATTATACTTTTTAGAAGGATTGGGATAGGTCTTTACTGCAATGAGAATTTTCTTATTCATAAATTCTTTAGTGTAAATTCAGCAGACAATCTCTTAAAAACTTTTTTTGCTACAATGCTCCGATGGCATTCAGCTGGATTTGCCTCAAAGCAGGTAAGGGCAATTCTTTTATTTTTCAAAGCAAGCTGAACAATCTGATCTAAGTAGTCAGAGTAATTGGTTTCTAAAACTCCCTTGTAGTTCTTGAATAAAATCTCTTTATCCTTAATTTTTTTTCTGTGCTCTGAAGATATGCCCAATTCAGGAATATGAACATATTCAATATCCATCAGGTTACAAAAATTGCTTAAGTTCTTTCCACTAAATTCCGGTTTCATACTAATTGCATTTGCCCTTACATCAATGAGTATTTTTATACCTGCAAAAACAAGATAAGAAAGATATTTATCAATGCTTCTCCCTTCATAACCAATTGTAAATAAAGCGGGCTTTTCGTTATTGGGTATTTCTTTCTGCACATTATTCATTTCTGCAGCCGATAAAAGTGAATCTGCTTTACAGCTTTTAATGGCAAATTTAGGATATTCTCTGTAAACATATTGCATTAATTCTTGCGTAGTGAAAAAGCCATATCTGGATATGATATCATTTAAAACCTTTTTTCGTTGTGAAGTTATATCTATTGCATCAGCATTGTTTATCTGATAGTGATTCTGCTTAAAATATAAGAACTCGTTTCTTACCAAATAATCCAAATCCTTTTGTAATATAAACGAATAAGGTCCATATTTATAGGGAACAAAATCATAGGAATAAGTTTCCTGTTTCTGGCTCACTAAAAACATAAGCTTCTGTAACTTAACTTTACCAGAATTATTAAGTTTAGAAACCAAATAACGAACTTCCTGCTGCCTCTTATATAACATCACCTTCACCTGCTAGCCAGTTATCATTTTAAAAATTATATAAATCCTTGTATAGGATTCCATTTTACAGGAATGATAATGGAAGTTTCATTCCAAAACCCATCTTAAATTTAGTCCTTTATTTTACAATAAAACTACTTCGTAGATTTTAGTCAACTAACTTCTTATAATTTTAACGAATTCGCTTTCTTCAAACGGCTGGAAGTAAGTTCCAATAATCCTGCATATACTTCTTGAATTTCCGAATTGGACAAACCCAGAATTGAAAACACTACATTGTCTAATAATTTTCTATCCGGTAAAGGATTAGCATTTCTAAAATCATAATTATTACAGTCAACCTGAAGTTCTTTAAATATGCTTAGAATTTTTCTATTCTTTAAACTATCTAATTGTAAAATGACTTTTGTATGTGCTGATAACAATTGAGGATTTATTATCGGCGTTGATTCAAACTCAAATACTGTTTTATCTAATAGTCCTTCACCTAAGCTGTTTGTTGCATTTAATTCTAAGTAAAAGAAAAATATAGTAGAATTTAAAATAGCAGAAAGTACATTCACTTCATCTTTATAATGTATTTCATAAAGGCGTTTATTTGCTAAAACACCATTATTCAGATATACCTTAAAAGTATCACTAAAGCTTGAAGGAGTAATAAGTTCAGGTAATTCTCTAACACCCAAATCATACCAATTTTTTCTGCCTTTTACTGAAGAAACATTATTAATTCCTATAATATACTTTCCCTTATCTTTACCTTGTTTAATATATTTTTTAGCTGATTCACCCATCTCAATATATTTTAAGGCGTTGGTTCCTTGGATTTGGTGTTTCTCATAAGGGCACATAAAGATCCAATACTTAAGTTTATCTGGATCTATTAAAATAGATTTGCATTCTCTAGGGCTTTTAATAACTGGTTTAAGAAATTCTTTCTCAATTTTAAAAGGGTTAGATTTAGGAATATAGAAAAACTCATCAGCTCCTGTTTTAACTCCAAATTTTATTTTAGCTACATCACCCAATTTAATCAATTTATTCTTTGCTTTTTCCATAATAGTAAAATAGATGTCAGGAGCTTTTATATAGATTCCACCCCATTTAGAACCCTGATATTTATTTTCTACATTGTTATTATAACCTTCCTCTAATAGTTTTTTTCTTGGAATGGCATTAACTCTTAAATCATCATAATCTATTCGTTTTTGTGTTTCTTCAATAGTGAGGAAGTTTTCAGTATAGAGTGAATTTTCAAAAGGAAGTTTGAAAGCGGCAAAACGAATTAAATCATCGGAGCTTACCATTTTTTGTTTAGCTCCAATAACAGCGATAATAGTATTTATATCTGCACTTCGGAATACTCTTTTACTCAGGTTATCAATAATGAAATAGATAGGGCAGTTTTCCAGAAGGAATTTTTGGAACCAAGCACCGAATTCTACATCCAACCAGGAATTGGAAGAAATGAAGGTTAAGATTCCTTTGTCATTCAGCAAACGGAGTCCTCTAATGTAGAAGAAAGTGTAGAGATCGCTTTTACCATTGATATTTGATTCTTGCAGGTCTTGCGGAAAATCTTGAGCTGCCATTGTTTTCAGCAGTCCTTTATAGGTATTTCTATCAATTTTCCCCAAAGGATCTTCAATTTCTTCTTGAGGCACATAAGGTGGATTGCCGATAATAATATCAAAACCACCTTTTCCAATAAAGATTTCTGGGAAATCTATCATCCAGACAAAAGGTAGTTTATAAGCCATAATCTGTCTAATTTCACAATCAACTTCGTCAATTTGATTCCTGATATTTTCTTTTTCGTTTTTTTGTTTTTTCTTAAATATATCTAGTTCAGTTTGGAAATCCGAATCCAAGAAATTAGCTTGAACTTCCTTTATAGAATCCCTTTCTAAGCGTTTCAATGTAGCATTGAGTTCATTTCTTTTTTTCTGTAGAATATCTATATAGAGGTTATGTTGCTTATTCTCAATCTCTTGCTGTTTGTTATTGCATTTATTGTAATAGTAATCAGTTTTAAGCTTTATTAGTTCTTTAATTTTTCGTTGAATATCGGTAGCAACTAATCCCTCTCCGGAAATAGGGAAAAGATAATTCCCCAATAACTGAATAAGAGAATCACCTTGTCTTATTTTAAAATCAAAGGAAGGTAGTAAAGGTTCTTCGCTATTTTTTAAGTTATCATCTGCTTCAATCAGAAGGGTTATCCACAATCTTAATTGTGTAATCCAAACTGCCCATTGTTTCACTTCCACTCCATAAAGGGACTGAAAAATAATGCGTTTTTTGCGTTCAAAGGGGTTGCTGTGTTGTTCTGAGGTTAAGTAATTTTGATAGAGCAAACATTCAATTTCATCAATCACATTTAGCATCCCAACTGCAAAAGCACCAGAACCGATTGCTGGATCACAAATTGTGATTTGTTCCAATTGATCTAATATATCCTTAGCTTCCTCTGGAGTAAATTCTCCTGTGGTTTGATCGCTTTCATCACCATATTCGGGAAAAAACAGTTTATATAGTTCTTCCAGTTTGATATGGGACAGACAATTTCTTTGCAGATATTTAACTAAGGAGATTCGACACATAAAATCCACTTCCAAACGAGGGGTATAAATTGCTCCATATTCTTTGTTAATCAGCTTTTCAAAGATGATTCCTAAAAATTCTGGATTGAGTTCCAATTCTTCATCATACAGTGTATTTTCTTCCAAAGTGAAATTGTAGCTGAAGAGGAAATCGATAAATTCTATAATTGCTTCATTAGTGATATATAAAGCATCCAAATCGTATTCTTGGTGTTTACGAAAAAGGCCTCCATTTAAGTATGGCATATTAACTAGATAGGTTTTATAAGGCTCGGGAATAGAGGGAAAGCTGTATTTATTTTTTTGAGAAGGTGCCAAATTCAATGCTTGAAAGAATAAAGGGCAAAGTAGTTCATTATAAATACCATTTTTATGGATCTCAGGATTATAGGATTTTAAGTAGTCCTGAATAAAATTACTATCTCCCAGCCAACCCTTCTTTTGCACAAATCCCAGAAAAATGATTCTAATAATAAAGAGAAGGCCAAAATCACCACTTTGTTGTTCATTTACTTTCTGATTATATAGATGCTTAATACCCTTTTGCAGTTCCTCATACTCATTCTTAAATTCCTTATAGAACAAATCTGAAACTCTTTCCACAGAAAACATCTCTTTTAATTCTGCCAAAGAATCCATTTTATATGCTCTAAGTTGAAGTTGATATGTTTTATTGGGTAGATTTTCACTTACATAGAAGGAATGTCTGCGATAATTGCTATAAATTCTTTGTGTCCCTTTATATATAGGGTAGATTAAGCTAAAACGAAAGGAGTGATTATCATCATAGAAAACAAACAATCCAGCTTGGACATATTCATTTTTTAGGATTTCAACAGCTTTATTAAATTGCTTTTTCCTAGCTGTTCTATCGGTTAAGGGTCTCTTTACATGTATCAAATAAATCCCACATTGGGTTGCATCTTCAAAAATCAATTTACCTATGGTAGTTGTATTGTTAAAAAAATCATCTTCATACTTTGGCATAACTTCAGTTTTTTCTGAAAAAATATTAGAATTAGTATGAAAATAGGTGATCCACTTAGAGTGGGAAAAATTGGAAGGGATAACGAGATTTGATTTTAATTCCATTTTTGATTCTCTATTGCTACAATTATTTGAGGTTCGTATTCTTTTAGGCTGAATTTAACTTTATTCAGATAATCATTACCTAATGCCTGGCTTAATTTTTCCAGTTCTTGGGTAATATGTTTAAAATTGGGTTTACCATTATTATCCCAATCGGCTATCGTTTTTAAAGTATATTCTGGTAAGGTTCCATAAATCTGGATATCTTCCTTCAGCATAAGAATAAAGGAACGCCAATTTTGAATATCAGAATCGGGAACTCCAACAAGAAATGATAGAAAGTTGTATGCTTTCTCAGAATTACTAAGTTGGCTTTGTCTATAAGAGAATTTTTCCGCTTCTCTTTTTAACAGATTATAATTGATCCAAAAATCATTGCTTAAAGGCAGATGTTCTGTTTCTGGTTGGCATTCAATTCTTTTTAGTACTTCCTCAAAGGGTAATGGTAAATAATGATTGTTTTCATCTTTAAAATCCTGGCTAACGCAGAAAAGTTTGCCTTTACGAAAACACATAACTAAGGAATCTGAACTATAGGATTTGGCAGTTTTCACTCTGATAGGCATGTTATTTAAGGCATCCACTTTTTCAGGATATTGGTCTTGCCAGGTGTGCATCAAATTTTTTAGTTTGGAATATAGACTCTCGGGTTCCAGTTCATAAGGATTGGTTTGTAGTTTGGAAAAAAGTTTAGCAGGGCTTGGTTCTTCATCAGGATCAAAAATGCGGGTATCTTCCCCTAAGGTTTGATGAATCATAAACATTTTCTGTTCTGCTATTTGTCTGCTCCGAACAATATCTGCACCTTGTTCAGTGGGAAAGAAATTGATAATGTATAGCTTATCAAAGACCTTTCTACTTATTCTATTTATTCTGCCGACCCTTTGAATAACACGAACTGGATTCCATGGAATATCATAATTGATAACTGTTGACGCACGATTGAGGTTAAACCCTTCGGAGAGTTTATCCGTGGAAAGAAGAATGTCGTAATCATTATATTGTGTAGGATATGCTGCATCGAAATTAGTATTAATATCATCCAATATACTAGCTGATAATCCTCCGGTGATAACCAGAACTCTATTGTTAAAATATTCATTTAAAGATGATTTAAGATGTTTGATAGTATCGGTATATTCAGAAAAAATAACAACTTTGGCAGGTGGTTCATTTTTCGGATGGGAAGATTTTAATATCTTTCCCACATTGCTTAACAAGGTATCTAGCTTGGGGTCGTTTTCCACCAACTTTAATGTATCAATTTCTTCTTTTATTTTCTTGAACAAAGCGATATCAGAATCCATATCGGCAAAAAACAGATCTTTGAAGGTAAATTTATTAACATCATAAATCTTGTTCCTTCTGCCTTCTCTATCTTGATTGTTTTGTATAAATTGACTCAGAATTTCATCAATGCTTTCAGGATCATCTACATCGGCTTTATTAATTAAATTACGATCAAGAATATAGCGGCCATTTGAATTCTGAATAAATGTCTTTATTTGTATATAAGAATTTAGAAGATTTTCTACGGATTGTTTAAAAGCTCCAAATGAACTTTCCAAACGCTTTACCATTTGGCGTCTTAAAATATCATATAAGTTATCTTGACTTAACCGATCAATTTGCTCTTGGCGGGTTAGTTTTTTTTCATCAATTATATTTCCTTCATATTTATAGGGTTTATATACAGGACCTTTGAAACGATCAGGATAATCCAGATTATCGGTAAAATACTTTTCAATAACCCTATCATAAAATTCGGATTGTTCTCGGGTTAATTTATAATACCATTCTTTGGGTTCTTCTACTTTAGATAGTTCTTTAATTTCCTTTTTATATTCAGGATCGTTCTGTAAATCCAATCGGTTTCTCCTAACAATAACTGGTTCTATAACCTCTCGGATTTGTTGTGAGAGTAATTTAGCTCTACCAGTTACTATTTTCATATCTACATCCCCATCACAAAAAAGGGCATTGTATTTTCTTCGGGCATCATCCTTTTTACTTGGGTCTTTGGACTTCCAATTTTTAGTTATAAATGCAAGGTCTTTAAATAAGCCGTTGTAAAAACGAAAAAGATCAACCAAATTGCTACTGAGAGTAATATTAGATTTTTTGGGAACAATAAATAAACTCAATAGAGAAAGTATGTCTGCAGGTGTGTTATTAAAAGGAGTTGCCGTAAGCAATATAACCTTGCGTCCTCGGCAAATAGTCTTCAGCTTTTCGTAGGTTTCGGTAGTGCCGTTTCGAAAACGATGTGCTTCATCAACAATGATCACTTCAATATTTTTAGACCGTTTAAGAAATTCAATAATGCTATCCAAATCCCCTCCGGAACGAACTTGCCAATCATAAAGTTCAAAATCCTCCTTATATTTTTTCCATCCGGAATTGGCATTCTCATCTCCAATTAAACCTGGAGGACAAATAATAATACCCCTTTTCCTCATTTTCCAGCCAATTAATGAGGCAATAATTGATTTACCCAAACCAACAACATCCGCTAAAATCACACCACCATATTCTTCTATAATAGATAAACCCTGCCAAACGGCATCAATTTCATATTTTAGGGGTCGGTAACCCTTTTTCTGCAGAAAATAGGCAATATCGGTATTGTATTCTTCTGTGTAAAAAGTATCCAGCCAGGTTTTAACAACATACATATAAGCGTCGAAAGGATGTACGGATTTTAGGAGGGTTTTATTCTTTAGATTAGATATTAATCTGCGCTTTTCCCTATCATCTTCTGTAATATGAACTGCGCTATCCCATAAAGAATCAAAATATTGTTCTGCCTCGGTAAAACCATAATCAGAAATCTCTACATTGAACTCATTCTGATCTGTAAGACCTGCTTTGGTTAAATTGCTGCTACCGGTAATAAATAAATTCTTACGAATTACCTGGCTTTCTTTCAGCTTGAAAAGGTAGAGCTTGGAATGATTGGACTTTAGAGTTTTTCGGATGACTATTCTGCCAGCTGAAATCTGTTCTATTACATAATATGCCTGACGGTAAAATTGTTCCTTATCAAATTCATCATTATTTATAGCTTTCAGTACGGAATTCTGATACATATCTTTCCGTTCTTCATTTGTTCTTTCAGATGACTCAGCATATTCTACAATTCCATATATCGAAGAATCAACACTTAACCCAACCAGAATTTTTAAAATAGAATCCGGGTTTTTCTGTAAACTATCTATCAGCTCCATCGCACCTGAAAAATAAAAAAAACCCACTAAAAACTTTAGTTCATCGCTTTCCTGTATTAGCTCTGAAAGACGGGTTGTTAAGTTCTTGCTCCCCGAATTAGTAATAAAGTTACTCATTGATATTTCCTTACTTAAATATAATTAACATAGCTTCAAATTATCAGCATAAGCATTGATTCAATATCCTGCATAAACTTATTTAGCCTGAAGATGACTTTGCGCATATAAGAGGACACAATCAAATTCATCTTCCAAAAATAATGATAGGGTTGCACACTCTATCTTTTTCACATTTACACTATTTTATAGCCTGTTTTCAAAAATTTAAAACGAAAATGATCTTTCCAACTGCTACAAAATAGTCAAGAACTTTATCTTTCTACTGTAACACACAAGTTATCAGGGGCTAATGATGCAATGGGACTTTACTGTATTGCTGTAACTCAAAACCGGCCTTTGGGTTGACTGTGTAAAGCGAAGGCAGGTCAAAATTATACTGCAAGTGTAAAAATCCTGACCTGGCTATTGAAAACCGGTTTTAAGTCACAGAATCGGTCAGATCGGTATGAGACAGCTTGTCTTGCTGTAACTCAAAACCGGCCTTTGGGTTGACTGTGTAAAGCGAAGGCAGGTAAAAATTATACTGCAAGTGTAAAAATCCTGACCTGGCTATTGAAAACCGGTTTTAAGTCACAGAATCGGTCAGATCGGTATGAGACAGTTTGTCTTGCTGTAACTCAAAACCGGCCTTTGGGTTGACTGTGTAAAGCGAAGGCAGGTTATAAATATACTGTATAGGTAAAAGCTCGTCTTGGTATAAAGAAAACCGGTTTTAAGTCACAGAATCGGTCAGATCGGTATGAGACAGCTTGTCTTGCTGTAACTCAAAACCGGCCTTTGGGCTGACTGTGTAAAGCGAAGGCAGGTAAAAATTATACTGCAAGTGTAAAAATCCTGACCTGGCTATTGAAAACCGGTTTTAAGTCACAGAAGACATTCCTCTCGACATCTCGACTTCTCGACCTTTCTACTCTTTCCCAATAGCTTTTAAAAGCCGTTCTGCTTCTTCAGCAGTAATTTTTCCTGCTTCCAGCATTTCTAAAATTTTTATTCTACTACGGTCAGCAATATCTTCTTTTTCTTTTTTCTTGTGCTCACCCCCCAGATAAGGTTTAATTTGGGGTGAATCCAGAATTTTTTTAATATAGGCAGATACCGATTCCGTATGGAAATGATGCTTTTTGAAGTCATCCACGCTTTCTTTGATGTTTTTGATGCCTTCTTTTAAAGCATCCTGAATTTGAGAACCGATATCTTCTAAATTATTAATCACTTTGTCGTTAGTCTCGCGGAAATTAAAGTTAGTTACCAAGTCCTTTAATTTGGCTGTAGCAGAGGTTATTTTATCTTTTATCGATTCTTCTTTGATCGAGCTGGCCAGGCGGTTAATATAGGCAGTAATTTTATTTACCATATCTACAACTTTTTGTTTTTCTTCCTCTGAATTTACTTTTAGCAAGGCGATTTTTATCTGTTCCAATTTGTTTATCACAAAGTCCAAATTAAAGCGATTTTCGGAATTGATCTTGATGGTTCCATTATCAGAACTTACCTTAATGTTCGTTGTTCCTTCCCCGTTAATCATCGTATAGATATCTTCATTAAATGTTATCGGTAAATCGAAAGTGGTTTTTACTCTACCCCATTGAGTAGTTGCTTCTAATGTGAAATCGAAATCATTGGGAAGAATCAAATTAATAGAGCCATTTTCGGTTTTAAATTGGAAATTGCCATTTTCTACGGGTATGGTTTCATAGAAGATAGGTCCATTTTCTGAATATAATTCAACTTCGGTAAAAGAAGCCATCTGCACTTTCAAAGGTCCGTTTTCATTTTCCAGATGTAGAACTTTGCCTCTAATTTTGGATGCTGATAATGGGCCATTTTCTAGTTTGGCATAAATATTACCTTCACATTCAGTCAATCTAATTAAGCCATTTTCATTTTCCAGGTGCATATCGCCTTGACAGTTTTGTAGATAGATGGGGCCATTCTCATTTAGAACTTTAATCTTGTTTATTAGGTTATCTAAATTGACAGGATTGTTATCTGTTTTTACATTCAGATAAACACCCTCAGGAATGGTAACAGTAAAAATGGCATCTCTAAAGTCATCAGAATCAATATCTTCCAGGATGATCTTTAATACTCCATCCTGATAATCGGATTGAATATAATCCTCTGCAGGAAAGGAATCCTGTGCATGGCTAAAACTGATTGTTCCTTCCATATAAACTTCTTGCTCTTCGCTCGCCTGTAAGAATAATCTGGCTAAGCGATTTTCAATAACTACTTTGTTCAAGGGTTCAAAAACCCACCTTTTTTCTAAATTAATCTTGTTCATTTTTCTCTCCTTTGTGTAATCATATTTATTGCCTCGTCTACATTGATAAAACCCTCTTCCAAATCGGATAGAACATCAATAACCTTATCGGTTTCCGGCCGCTTTTTAGTTATGATCCCAATAATTTCTGCTAACCGGTTTTTTACTGTAGGATACGAAATTCCCAATTTATCCTGCAGCTCCTTCAAATTACCTTGAACTAATAAAAACAAACGGACAAACTCTAATTGGCTTGCATTTAATTCTGCCAGCCAACTATTCTCAAAATTACCCTTAAAACTAACCTCGCAATGAGGACAGTGTAATTCCTTGATTATTAATTCCTTTTTACAAATAGGGCAGGTTGCTAAAATCATACTCATCTCCTTTAACATTCTATAGAACAATCTAAATAATATATAAGTAATGTCAAGCATAAAATGAGATATATTAAGATATAGATGAATAATATGTAGATTTATTGCAACATCTACAGTGAATATTAAGTGCTGATTTAAAGTAAAGATAAACAAACAAATGCCCTGAAATGGGTAGCTATTTGTTTAGTTTTATATAAAAATGATTTACCTATTAGCAGATATAAAAGCAGTTATAAACGATTTTGCGTGAAAGTTCTTGCTTGACAGAAACTCTATCCATCAAAAATAGTTTAAAAAAAAACGGGATGTAGCGCAGACCGGTTAGCGCGCTCGGTTCGGGACCGAGAAGTCGGAGGTTCAAATCCTCTCATCCCGACCATTTTTTTTAATATCACTAATATCATAAATCAAGAAAAAAGGTGCAAAAAGTGTCCGAAAAGAAAGAGTCATTCACATACTATCTTAAGCTACTTTATCCTTTCATAAAGAAGGATATAGGTTTGCTACTATTTGGGCTTTTTGCAATGTTAATCACCTCTGGTTTAAGGTTGTTGCATCCTCTAATATTAGCTCAGATTATAGACCACAGCATTCCTGATAGAAATATGGCGCAGATGTTTCAATATGGGGGTTATTTTGTTATTGTAGTTTTGCTATCAGGACTTTTATCCTATTTGCAGATATTGTTATTATCTCGTTTAGGCATAAAGATTATCACAAAATTTAAGGGCAATGTATTTAGCCATTTGTTAAAGCTGCCGGTTTCTTGGTTTAATAAACAGCCGGTTGGTGAACTTATTGCCCGGGTGGAAAGTGACAGTGAAAGAGTTAAAGTTCTTTTTTCAGACTTGTCTATCACTATTATTGGCAATGTGTTGTTTTTCATTGGTGGTTTTATAGTTCTGTTCATTCTGCAATGGCAGATAACGATTTATATTTTACCTGCGATTATTATTTGTGCAGTTGGCTACTGGTTTTTATTTAAGTATTTGAACGGGTTTTTCCGTTTAATTCGGGAACGCTATGCTGTAATTAGTGCTAAAATAACTGATTATGTTCAGGGAATCCAGATGCTGCAGGCATTAAATCAGGAAAAAAAGGCCTTAAAAGATGTGGAGCAAGCATCTTTAAGCAAAAAGAAAGTTGAAGTCCATACTCAGATGATTGAATATGGTTCGCAGAGTGTTTTCAGTTTTATGGTAAATGTGGTATTTATAATTATTGTAATACTTGTATCTGCACCTAAAATTATTGCTGGAACTTTGACTGTAGGAATTCTAATTGTTTTTATTCAATACATTTATCAACTTGTTTGGCCTCTAATGCAAATCTCAGAAAATGTAATGCAGATTCAGCGTTCTTTTGCATCTTTGAAAAGGATTCTGGAATTAACAAAATTGCCTACTGAGGACGAACTATATACTGGAACTTTGCATCCTGTTTTTGAACAGGAAATCCGTTTTGAGAATGTATGGTTTGGCTATCAAGAAGATGAATGGGTGTTAAAAGATGTATCGTTAACCATTCCTAAAGGCAAAAAGATTGCATTAGTAGGTCCTTCTGGCAGTGGTAAAACAACAACTGTAAGTTTGCTATGCGGATTTTATCCAGTTCAGAAAGGGAGAATTTTGATTGATGGCATCCCTTTAAGTGAAATAAATTTCAGAGAATGGCGTAGAAAAATAGGGCTCATATTACAGGATGTTTATTTGTTCCCGGGCAGTATTTTAGAAAATGTGCGCGTATATAATGATCAGATTGAAGAAGCTAAGGTTCAAGAAGCTATTTCCATTGTTCAGCTAAATGAATTTATCAAAAAGTTACCTGAAGGTATAAACTCGGAACTTGCAGAACGCGGACAAAATATATCCCAAGGGGAAAAACAGTTAATCAGTTTTGCTCGGGCTCTGGCTTTTGAATCGGAAATAATTATTATGGATGAAGCAACTGCTTCAATTGACCCTCAAACTGAGGCAAAAATCCAACATTCAATGCAAAATCTACTGGCTGGTAAAACAGCGCTGGTGGTGGCTCACCGTCTTACTTCTGTTTTGGATGCAGATGAAATTCTATATTTCAATGAAGGAAGAATTACTGCCAGGGGTAAGCATAGTGAATTATTAAATAACTCTCCAGAATATAGAAAACTGGTGGAATTGCAAATGCTACAGGTGCAAGATGAATAAGCATATAAAATGGATTTTGGAACAGTATAAAGCACAGAAATGGTTTGTGCTAATAATGGTAGTGCTTACTCTGCTATCTTCAATTGTTTCAATTGCTTTTCCTTATGTTTTTAAAGAGATGCTGGACCTATTGAAAGATATATTGCAGTTTCCCGATAAATATCCTGAACCGATGCGAGAAGTTTATAAAATTATCAAACTTCTAATTGCTATCGGTATGGCTGAGCTTATAACTGGGATCTATCCTGGAATAAGAGGTTGGGTTAATATGCGGTTTGAACATAGTTTAAGGGTTATGTACTTTAAGCATATTTTAGCTAAGGACTTCAGCTTTTTCCAGAAGTTTAAAACTGGAGACATAGTAACGCGTTTAACAGATGATCTTTCTGATTATCCAAGGGTTAGCTGGTTCCTATGTTCAGGTATTTTTCGCGCTTTCAATTCTTTCAGTATGATCTTGTTTGCGCTGGTTGTTATGTTCAGTATCAATATTAAACTAACCTTGCTATCGATTGCTCCTTTACCAATAATGATGCTGGTTTTCTATTTTACAGCGGATAAAGTATATACGAATTACAATCGTAATCAGCAAGCGATTTCTGCTATCAATACTCAGCTGGAAATGAGCTTTTCCGGAATCAGGATAGTGAAAAGTTTCGTTAGCGAAGAAAAGTACAATCGCTTTTTTGATGTAGCGCTTGCCAAGAGATTTAAAACCGAAATGAGTATGGTTAAGCTTAATGCCATTCTTTCTTTGATCTGGCAATATATTGATTACATTGCTCAGGTTGCAGTTATTCTATTTGGCGGTTATTTGGCTGTGAAAGGAGAAATAACAGTTGGAACTTTCTTCCTGTTTTACACATATCTTTCAATGATGATTTATCCGCTGATCGATCTACCTCAACTTTTTGTTACGGGAAAACAGGCCTTTGTGAATATAGACCGCTTGGAAGAGATGAAGAATTATCCATCGTTAAATGATAAATTTAAGGGTGAGCATAAGGTAAAAGATTTCTGTGCGTTATCCTTTGAAAATGTCTCTTTTCAATATCCCGATAAGCCATTTCCTGTGCTGAAAAATGCCAGCTTTAATCTTGATCGAGGAGAAAGGATGCTTATTTTAGGCCCTACTGGAAGTGGTAAAACTACTATTGCCAATCTCTTACTTGGTCTTTTAAAAAGCGATAGCGGGACAATTAAAATAAATGGAAAACCTATTGATGAGATAGATATAAAATCCTTGCGTAATATAGTAGCCTATGTTCCTCAGGAACCATTGATATTTGGTGGATCTATAAAAGATAATATTCTTTTTGCGGTGGAAAAAGCCTCTGAAAAAGATTACCATATTGCAGTACAAACATCCCAATTGGAAAATGAAATTGCCTCATTTCCGGAAAGAGACGAAACTTTTGTGGGAAATAGAGGACTTAGTGTTTCTGGTGGTCAGAAACAAAGATTAACCATTGCCAGAGCATTAGTAAAAAAACCGCAGTTGCTTATTTTGGATGATATTACGGCTTCCCTGGATGCTGAAAACGAAGAAAAACTGTGGCAAGCGCTGGATGAAAATTATCCTGGTATAGCTGCTATTGTAATATCTCATCGGCTTTCTACTTTACGCTATGTAGATAGTGTTCTCTTTATCGATTCACAGGGTAATACTCATAAAGGCACTCACGATTATCTTGTTTTTAATAACAAGGAATATCACGATTTTCTGCGTGAACATTTGAAACAAGAAAACAAAAAATAGCATTGACACAACCGCATAATTTAAAAAATTGTGATAAATAGATTTAAAAGGGAGATGAAGATGCGTCGCAGTTTTCTGATTATTTTGCTATGTGCCATATTAACATTTAATTACGCTGATGAATTGGATGATAAAATGCGCCAGCTGAGAGAAATGCAAAAGCAACTGGAAAGCACTCAGCAAAAAGTTAAACAAACACAAAGCAAAAAACAACAAACAGAAAATGAAATAAAAAGAACTTCATCATTAAAAAAACGCACAGAAGCTAATCTTAACAAGCTTAGATTAGACGAAAAAATCGCTCAGGATTCCCTTAAATCTGTTAGTGAAAGAATTGTAGCTACTGAAATGCGGATAGCGGATATGCATAAAGAGCAAAATACAGAGCTGGATATCCTTTTAAGAGTAGATAGATCTTATAAGAAGCAAAATATAAATCATCGCGATCAGCGATTGCTAAAAACACTTATTCAAGGTACCAGGCAAAAGATTAATATACTTTCCGGCTTTAAAATCTCTCTTATTCAGGTTCAGGAATTACATCGAAAACAAGCAAGTAAACTTTCCCGCGGAGTTAAAGAAGAAAGTTATAAAAAAACAACATACGAAAAAAAGATACGCAATTTATCCACTCAGAGCCAGAAACTTACTATAGAACAAAAAAAGCTGCAAGCACAGGTGGAACAATTGAAAAAAGACAGTGCAGAATTGGAAAGTTTGATTGCTCAACTTATGAAACAACAAGGTAAAGAACCTGCCAGTTACCAATTTACGGGTAAAAAAATTGTCTGGCCACTAAGAGGAAAGATTATTAGAAATTATGGAGAAGAAACCAGAAGTTACGGAACCAGCGTTGTAAGTAATGGAATTGATATTGCTGCCAAAGAAGGGACAAAAGTTGTGGCTGCAGATGATGGAGAAGTTATTTTTTCAGATCGCTATGGTGGGCAGGGAAAGCTGATCATTATAGATCACAAAAACGGCTTTTTCACTCTTTATGCTTATAATAGCGAATTATTAGTGAGCCGCGGAGCAAAGGTTAAAAAAGGACAAACCATTGCTAAAAGCGGAATGACAGGTTCGGCAAGTGAGCCATCTTTGCACTTTGAATTACGCAAGGATGGAAGAGCCATAAATCCATTACCATATTTGGAGTAAGGAGGTATTGTGCTTATTTTGAAGGATCCTGGCTTACGGAAGCTGGAGAAATTTTTAGATTCAAATTCTTTGGAACATTCTACAATTTTACATTGGACTGGTTCAATGTGGGGAATTGGATGTCGGCTTTCCTCTTTGGAAACAATTGCTCGCATTGAAACATTAAAACAGAGAGCTGAAAAACAAGGTTTTATTGCTCTGATTCCTGATATTAATTATTTAGACCAGAAACAAATACCAGCAGCGCTGAGACCTTTAATGCATCAATATTGGCCTGGGAATTTAACCTTTATTTTCCCCTATCAGGATTCTAAGTTCGAAACTATTACTAATAAGGGAAAGGTTGCTTTTAGGGTTCCTTCCGATCCTGCTCTGAGAGCTTTTATATCATTATTGGGTGAACCTTTAATCAGTACCAGTGTGAATGTGTCTGGTCTGATGCCGGAAGAAAACTATGATCGAATTATCTCTAAATATGGTTCTTGGTTCGATTTTGCTTTATTGCCCGCTAACAAGGAAATAAAAAGCACAACAGAACCTTCTACAATTATAGAATATATCAGTGCTGCAGATAGTGGTAATAACGATGAGATTAAGTGTCTGAGAGAAGGCTCGATACCGTTTTATGAAATTAAGCAGGCATTTAAGCTGCCAGTTGTTATGTTTGTTTGTACAGCTAATATATGCCGTTCACCGATGGCTGAATATCTCTTTCGGAAAATGGCCAGAGAAAATAATATCTCCCTTGCTACTGATTCCTGTGGCTTGCTTCCAGGAGGACAGATGATTTCTGTAAATGCTTTACAGCTGCTTTTGGAACGGGGAATATTGGATGCACAACAACATATTTCTCAACAAATTACTCCTCAACTGGTTTCCTCCAGCTGGCTGATTTTAACTATGGAAGAAAGACAGCGTGATTTATTACGCACAACCTATCCGAATAGTGAAAGCAGAATTATGACTCTTAATGAAATTGTCGGTGAAAAAGGAGATATTGAGGATCCTTTTGGCCGAAATTTGGAAAGCTATAGAAAGACCTGTGAGATTATTGAAAACCGTTTGCAACTGCTAACCGAATATTTGAAAAATAACGAATTAAATATACAGAAGAAAATTATATGAAAGATTATGAAATAACCCCTAAAGTAATCGCTGAGCA
>Ga0265297_10005653_pt1 | contig 18822 bp, 17 predicted proteins | sample Munlanlwell13791_FD_192502 | JGI IMG/M metagenome (GOLD analysis project Ga0265297, IMG submission 192502) | Leachate microbial communities from a municipal landfill in Southern Ontario, Canada - Leachate well 137-91 | ecosystem: Engineered > Solid waste > Landfill > Unclassified | place...
TCGGCTTAACAGATATTCTAAGGTGTTTTAGCGAAGATTTCCGAACAAGCTGAACCTCTCCAATTCCTTCCACAACAAGGAGTTTCGTACTCATTCACCCTCCTCCTCATCGGAAATCTCCTCATGCGTATGCCCCATGAAACTGGCCCTGATCCATGATGGAAGGATGACAGCGCCAATAAACAGGTAAGGATAGTAACTGAAAAGCCTCCAGATAACCGTCATCAGGCTGTTGAACCCGGCCGGGATAAACATCTTCATGTATTCCATGAAAATTACCTCCGACAAACCGGTGCCTCCGGGCGTTGGCATCACTTTTGTCATGATCCAGATGATCAACTGACGGGCATAAATATTGACATGTTCGACCAGTGATACCACATGTGGTTCGTTGCCCCCTTTGATGCCAAATATGAGCGCCAGAATCAGAAAATTGACTATCAGATGATGGGAAGTCCAGGAAAAGACAGTTGCGCCGAAACTTTTCAGCCAAAATTTAAATGGCTTGTTGGAGAGATGTTTTGAGGCAGTCACAATATCATCGGCCTGGTGGATGGCGCCCTCTTTCCATCTGCGAAGTCCAGGAAGTGAAAAGATAGATACGATTAATTTCTTCAAAGTCTGTTGATTGAAAAAAAGACTGTATCCGATCAGCAATACTACCAACAACATGATACCGTATCCTGCCATCGCAAAATAGACATATTTGTTGACCACCACTGCTTCGAAAGAGTTGTTAGTCAACTGAAAAAGACTGTCCCAGCCTACCAGCAACGCAACGATCGGAAAAACCACCACAAAGAAGAGCTCATCCAAAAAAAGCGCTGCCAAAATGATGGCCGTACCTTTGGCGATCGGCAATCCAGCTTTGTAGAGGAAAAGCAGTGATATCGTTGTCCCTCCAATGGCAAAAGGGGCAATCGCCGTAGAAAATTCCCATAAAAGGATAATCCGGATGCAACTTCCTATGCCAATTTTTTTTTCAGACAAGATCCTGAGCCTGATCACATACCCCGTAATCCTGGCTACAATCATCAGTGCAGCCATGAAGAGGAAAAAAAGAACAGTTGTCGAAAATTGGATGGTCAGCAAGGAGCTAAGCGTCCCTTCCCGCATGAACACAAATATGGCCACACCCAGTCCGATCAAAAGCGGCAATATGATTTTGCCTGGATGTACCGAATGGATGGCCTTTGCCGGATTAATCTTCATAACCGAAAATTGTCTGTTCTTGAAAAACTGCGAGTAAATCTAAAGAATTATTTCCTAATTTTGAGTAACCCGTCTGCGCATTTAAATTTATGGCCCTTCATTCAGTTATTTGCTGAAAAAACAATTTGCCGGCCTTATTCGTTATTAAACTAATAAACAATGACCCATCATGAGCGAAAACAATGGAACCAAGATTTTGCTGGCCTTTATAGCCGGAGCCGCCGTTGGAGCGGCAATCGGATATTTTCTCAACTCCGACAAAAAGGAGGAGATCATTGCCGATCTGAAAGATGGCGCTTCCAAACTTAAGCATGATATTGAGGAGAATCTTGCCAAAGCCAAGGAGATGGTGGACAATTTCAGCAAGATAGACATTGATCTTACCACAGAAAATCCGGAATAACGATGGAACATGATCATTTCTTTCAGGAGGTAAAACTGATGGTCGCCGACTATCTTTCGGCCAGGATTCAACTATTCAAATACGACATTTACGAAAAGACCGCCAAATTAACGGCAACCCTTTTCTCCTCCCTGGTCATTGCCATGCTGGCTTCGATGATGCTTCTTTTTCTGAGCCTTGCCCTGGGATTTTATCTGGGATCGCTATTCAATAGCTATGGCACAGGTTTTTTACTGGTTACCGGTATTTACCTGGCGATGTTGTTGCCCTTCATTTTGTTCAGGAAAAACTGGATTGAAAAAACTATCATCAACAAAGTCATTGCGCAGTTGACAGAAAAAGAGGAGGATGAAAAATGAGCCACAAAACCACTGCCAAAATTGACAACCTGGACAAACTAAAATTTGAAAAGGTCAAACTACAAACCTATTGTACTTACCAGGAACAACTGATAGGATTGAAAATTGACTATTTCAAGGAGAATTATAACACTTTGCTTGGGGAGGCCCTTCTTCCTTACGACCCTTCCCAAAACATAAAGGTGAACGCCCTGCTCGATTCTGCCAACAATTTGATCGCAGGACTTTTCCCTGGATTTTTCAAAGGCAAAATCCTTCCGGCAATCGTTTTAAAGCTTATGCAAATCGTAATGATCAAGACATTTGCAAAAAAAAGGTGACCTTCGGGCCACCTTTTTTTGCAAATATTTTATGCTCAATCGGGGAAATATCCCTTGATAATCCCTCTCTTGGAGTCGCGTATAAAAAGGAGGATCTCATCTCTTTCGCGCGAGGCGGGCATCTCAGTTTCAACCACTTCCAAAGCTTGTGAGTTATTGTATCCTTTCTGATAAATGATCCTGTAAATATCCTGAATCTGTGTAATCATCTCGTTGGTAAACTCCCTGCGGCGCAATCCAATCGAATTGACCCCGGCATACGAGAGGGGTTCCCGCCCGGCTTTGATATAAGGAGGAACATCTTTTCTTACCAGGGATCCGCCCGAAAGCATCACGTGCTTACCAATGTGACAGAATTGATGGATGCCGGTATGACCGCCAATAATGGCGAAATCATCCACGATTACCTCGCCCGCCAAAGAGGTTGAATTGACCAGGATAACATTATTACCCACCACACAATCGTGCGCAACATGGACATAAGCCATGATGAGGCAGTTGCTGCCAATCACCGTTTTCCCTTTTGCAGAAGTCCCGCGGTTGATGGTTACGCATTCGCGGATCGTGGTATTGTTGCCAATTTCAACGGTAGAGTATTCACCTTTGAACTTCAGGTCCTGTGGTTCTCCGCCCACAACGGCACCAGGGAAGATTTTGCAGTTTTTCCCGATACGAGTCCCGGGAAGGATGGTTGCGTGTGGCCCAATATTCGTTCCTTCGCCAATGATAACATCGTCGCCAATCGTAGCAAAAGGCTCAACAACAACCCCTTCGGCAAGTTTCGCATTGGGGTGAATGTGTGCAAGTACTTGGTTCATCTATTTTTGCTTATTTATTTTTAACAACCTGGGCCATGAATTCACCTTCGCAAACGACTGTATCGCCTACAAAAGCGAGTCCGCGCATGTGGGCGATTCCCCTTCTGATCGGACTCGTAAGTTTAATTTTATAAATCAAGGTATCTCCCGGGACCACCTTTTTCCTGAATTTGATGTTGTCCATGGTCATGAAATAGGTAGAGTAGTCACCATCGGCCGGCATAGAGCTGATCACAAAAACGCCACCGCACTGTGCCATGGATTCAATGATCATCACGCCTGGCATCACGGATTCTTCGGGGAAGTGACCCACAAAAAAAGGTTCATTCTGGGTTACATTTTTCACGCCAATGATGTAATCGCTGCCTTTTTCTATTACCTTGTCCAACAACAGGAAGGGGTTGCGATGGGGCAACATTCTTTTGATGGCATTGATATCATAAAGAGGTTCCCTGTTCGGATTGTATTCGGGTGGGGCAGACTCTGCCATGCTTTTCAGGTTCTCTTTTTGCAAAAGCTTGGTGAATTCGGTATTGGCAAGGTGACCCGGTCTTTTGGCAATGATCCGCCCTTTGATGCGCCTGCCAAGCAAGGCCATATCCCCGATGAGATCGAGCAATTTGTGCCTGGCACATTCATTGTCGTACCTTAATTTCAGGTTGTTAAGAATTCCTACTTCATTTACCTGGATATGCTCATGGTGAAACAAATCGGCAATCCGGTTCAGTTCATCTTGCGACATCACCTGGTCCATGATTACAATTGCGTTGTCAAGGTCACCCCCTTTTACCAGGTTATTTTTTAACAGCGCCTCAAGTTCCCTGACGAAAACAAAAGTTCGGCATGGGGCAATCTCGGCAGCAAACTCTGTGGTGTTGTCAAAAGAGGCAAATTGGTTTCCCAAAACAGTTGAGTTGTAGGAGACAAGCACATCGACCGAAAAATTTTCATCCGGCAGGACGGTGATCTCGGAACCTGTCGACTGATTGTGGTAAGTAATTTTTTTCTTCACCACAAAATACTCTCTTTCTGCATTCTGTTCCACAACACCAGCTTCCTGAATTGCATCGACCCAGGCCATCGCGCTTCCATCCATGATTGGAACTTCAGAGCCATTGATCTCCATCAGCACATTGTCAATTTCGGATGCAATCAGGGCAGCCATACAATGCTCAATGGTGCTGATAGATACCTCACCGTCTTTTAACACTGTTCCTCTGGCAGTTCCCCTAACTTTGGATATATTGGCTTCTACTACAGGGGACCCTTCCAGGTCGACCCGCATAAACCGAAAACCAAAATTTTCGGGGGCCGGTTTAAATGTCAGCGATACTTCAACGCCGGTATGAAGTCCTTTCCCGGTTACCGTAACCGGATATGCAATGGTATTTTGTTTTACTATCATCCCTTGATGGCTAATTAATACGTGGTTAATTTATTTACTATCAGACTGTTTCATCCATTTCTTCAGGTCGGAAATGTCACCCGACATTTGCGGTAACCTTCTGAAAATGGCCATGCATCTCATAAAATCTTTGTGGTCCTGAACAGGTGATCCAATGATGGTGGAGTCATTGGCGATGTTGGACATCACACCTGCCTGGCCTCCGATTTTCACATTATCGCCAACAGTCAAATGGCCTGATATTCCAACCTGGGCGCCGATCATGCAATTCTTCCCAACCTTGGAAGAACCTGCAACCCCGGCCTGTCCGGCGATCACTGTGTTTTCCCCAATTTCGACATTGTGGGCCACCTGGATTAAGTTGTCCAGTTTCACACCGCTATGAATGATGGTCGATCCCATGGTCGCACGATCGACGCAGGTATTGGCGCCAATTTCTACCATATCTTCCAAAATTACATTGCCAACCTGGAGAATCTTCGAAAAAGGACCATTGGCGTTGGGTGCAAACCCAAATCCGTCAGCGCCAATTACGGCGCCGGAATGCAAGATGCAGTCAGAACCGATCTTACAATCTGCATATATTTTTACACCGGCATAAATCGTTGTATTGTCGCCAATGACCACATTGTCTCCAATATAAACGTGTGGATAAATGCTTACATTATTACCAATGGTTACAGAATCAGAGATATAGGCAAACGCTCCAATGTAAATATCTTCTCCGATCGTGGCGCTGTTACTGACAAAAGAGGGTTGCTCGATCCTGCTTTTCGCAGGCTTCATTTGCTGGTACATTTTGAGCAATTCCGCCAGGGCCGTATAAGGGTCATTGACCCGGATAAGGGTGCACGACAAAGCGCCTTCAGGCACAAATTCCCTGGAGACGATGACTGCGGAAGCTAATGTTGAATAGATGTATTTGGTGTAGGCAGGATTGGACAGAAAGGTGAGTGTTCCCGGTACGCCCTGATCAATTTTGGAGATATTGTGTATCTTAATTTCGCCGTCGCCTTCAACGGTTCCGTTGAGTATCATGGCAATGTCTTTAACCTTAAACTCCATTCAGTTACTTTTAAAAATTCGGTGCAAAAATAAACATTATTAGTTACCTAACGAGATTTTCGCCGGATAACAGACAAAATGTTTACGAACGGTCTTGGTTAATCCTTCCAAATTTATGTCCGATGCATCCCGGATATCTTTTAATTTTCCATTTTTATAAAGAATCAGTATTGCCTCTTCGTCAGGCTGATAGGCATTATTTGTCATCTCGCCCACCGTGAAAAAATATTCAGATTCATCTTCAGATATTCCGATTTTTGACTGCATTTTCTCCTTTAGCTCTTTTATCTGACTTTCGCTAAATGGATGTTGGGAAATTTTAATTTTCATCAGCCTTCTGTTGACAATCCGCTCGGAAAGAACTGAAAGAACGGGATCAGAATGGGAGATCCAGCCCTTGATGGTGGAAAGAATATCTGAATCATCGAGCCCGGCAAAACGGTTCAATGCCATTTTTCTGGTTTTCCGATCTGCAGACCTGAAATCCAATGCCCTCACCTCCCCATGCAGAAAACAGGAGAAAGCCCCGGCGCATTGAATTACCACCCCCCTTTCCGCAAGTGATGAGGCACGCTTAAGCAGATTGACAAGGGTGCGTTCAGCAGAAACAACCGTTTTATGCAGATAAACCTGCCAATACATCATCCTTCTCGCAATCAGAAATTTCTCTACCGAGTAGATCCCTTTGGCCTCCACCACCAATTGATCGTTTCGGACATCCAGCATCTTGATGATCCGGTCGGAGGAGACGACTCCCTCCGACACGCCACAGTAAAAACTGTCGCGTTTCAAAAAATCAAGCCGGTCCATATCGAGCTGACTGCTTACCAGGAGGTGCAGGAAATGTTTGGGATATTGATCCAGAAAAATACGGATGGCCAGATCCAACCGTCCGTTGAATTCATCATTGAGCTCCTGCATAAATAGCAGGGAGAGCTCCTCGTGGGATATACCCCTGACAATGCTCTCCTCAAGGGCATGTGAGAAGGGGCCATGCCCCAAATCGTGCAACAATATCGCCGCCGATACCCCTTCGGCCTCCTCTTCCGTAATCTCAACCCCCTTCTCCCGCAACACCTGCAATGCCGTTTGAACCAGGTACATGCTGCCAATGCAGTGTTCAAAACGGGTATGATTGGCACCGGAATAAACCAGAGAGGTAAGTCCAAGCTGCCGGATACGGCGCAGGCGTTGGAAATAGGGATGCTCAATTAAATCGAACAACAATCCTGAATTTAAATCGATGAACCCCCAAACCGGATCGTTGACAATTTTGCGTTTATTTTGCTTCACAAGGGAAATATTTATTATCAATTTGACAACTAATTAATTAGAAAATTTGATCAACCTGTCTGCATTTTCATTGCCCGCTTCTCCCGTCAATGGCCGGGAGCCCCGTAAACCCTGACAGATCATTCAAAATTAGAAATAAAAATTTGTTTAATTCAAACATTAATAGTAATTTCGCAGCGGAGATTAATCGCAGGATTAGGGGACGCATTGTCCCCTATTTTATTAATTTATAAAATGATATCGAAAGTTGTTGTTCAAAGGATGGTGGATGAAAAGCTCTCGGATACGATGTTTGTCGTTGACGTATCGGTAGGGCCCGGTAACGCCATTTCGATAATTATCGACAGCGATGAGGGGTTGAGTATTGACAAATGTATTGAAATGAGCCGCCACATTGAGCATCAGTTCGACCGTGAAGCGGAAGATTTCTCCCTCGAAGTCTCCTCTCCAGGTTTGACACAGCCATTTAAAGTGCTGCGTCAATATTTGAAAAATCTCGGGAAAGAGGTGGAGGTAGTAACAGCCAAAGGCGACAAGCTAATTGGGGTCCTGAAATCTGCCACAGAGGAAAATTTTGTCGTAGAAACATCAAGTAATATAAAAGTAGACGGAAAAAAGACAGTAGAACTAAAGACTGTTGAATTTTCACTGCAAGAAATAAAAACAGTTAAAACAGTTATCACTTTTAAATAAAAATCCTGAAGATATGGACAACCTCAATCTGATTGACACGTTTTCGGAATTTAAAGACCTGAAAAACATCGATCGAGCCACGATGATGAGCGTATTGGAAGATGCGTTCAGAAGTGTGATTCAAAAGCAGTTTGGCTCGGACGAGAATTTTGACGTCATTATAAACCCCGACAAAGGAGACTTTGAAATATACCGGAACCGTACGGTTGTAGAAGACGGAGCGCTCACCGATCTGAATACTGAAATCACCATTTCCGCAGCCAATGCCAACAACGGGGATTATGAATTGGGCGAAGAGTTAACCGATACGATTCGTTTTAGCGATTTCGGAAGAAGGGCCATCCTGAATTTACGCCAGAACCTTGCCTCCCGGATCCTGGAACTTGAAAAGGACAACATCTACCAAAAATACAAATCCAGAATTGGCGAGATCGTCACCGGCGAAGTATACCAAATATGGAAAAAAGAACTTTTGTTGCTCGACGACGAGGGGAATGAACTGATTCTGCCCAAAAGTGAGCAAATCCCTTCCGATTTTTTCAGAAAAGGCGACAGTGTCAGGGCCGTGGTTATCAAGGTAGAGATGAGGAACAACAGTCCTTACATTATCTTGTCCCGTATCTCCCCTGTATTCCTGGAAAGGCTTTTTGAACTGGAGGTTCCTGAAATTTCGGATGGTTTGATTACCATTAAAAAGATTGTCAGAATTCCTGGCGAACGCGCCAAAGTTGCCGTTGAATCATACGACGACCGTATTGATCCGGTAGGCGCCTGTGTTGGAATGAAGGGTTCGCGCATTCACGGTATTGTGAGGGAATTACGCAACGAGAACATCGACGTAATCAATTTCACCAACAACAACCAGTTGTACATTCAAAGGGCGCTTAACCCTGCAAAAATCTCCTCCATCAAGATTTATGGCAACGAGAACAGGGTCGAAGTTTTCCTGAAACCCGAGGAGGTCTCGTTGGCCATTGGTAAAGGTGGATTGAACATCAAACTGGCCAGCCAGCTCACAGGCTACGACATTGATGTCTACCGCGATCGTGAAATTGCTGACGAAGAGGATGTCTCACTGGAAGAATTTGCAGATGAAATCGATGATTGGGTTCTCGACGGACTCAAATCCATTGGTTGCGATACTGCCCGAAATGTACTAAACCTCTCTCGGGAGGAGCTGATCAAGCGTACCGACTTCGAAGAAGAGACCATTGACGAGGTTTTGCGCATACTGAAGTCCGAATTTGAACAATAACTGTCAGACGTTCAATCAACCGGAAGAGATAAAGCAAATTAAACTGTTTGGCAAACTATGGATACAGGGAACAAAGTATCAACAAGGTTAAGTAAAATAGCACGCGATTTGAACGTGGGGATCTCTACTATCGTGGAGTTTCTGAACAAACAGGGATTCAAAATGACCCCTGATCCCAATGCAAAGATCGATGTCGATGCTCAGATTCTCCTCGAAAAACAGTTTCGAAAGGATCATGATGCCAAAGTAGAGGCTGATATGCATCGTCCCGGCCGTTTGAAAAGAGATACCATCACCATCGAAGATGTTCATCATGGTGAACAAAAAGTTCAGGTCGATGACTTTGATGACGACTCTGTCAACATCACCGACAACAGCCTCCACCACGCCAAGGATTTCAAACACCATGAGCCACAGGCCAAAGTTGCAAAACCTGAGATCACGCATACTCCGCTGCCTGAAAAACCAGTCATCAAAGTGGTTGGTTCTGTTGACCTCGATAATCTCTCGGCAAAATCAAAACCATCTGAACCGGTTTCAAAACCAGTAGTTGAGGAGAAGAAAGTTGAAAAGGCGCCCGCAGCCGCTGTTGAAGTACCGGCCACTCCAAAAGCCGTTTCTACACCACCGGTTGTCGAAGAATCGCAGGTAAAAACCGAAGTAACCCCCAAGGTTGAAAAAGCGGGGACTGCTCCGGAAATGATCTCCAACGTTACCCAACTTGAAGCCAACATCAATATCGTCGGAAAAATCGATCTGACCCAACCGAAAGTTTCGGATAAGGGCAAGAAAGAAATTACCCTGACCAAGAAAAAACATATTTCGCCCAAATCCCCGGATGGGAAACCATCGAAACCCGGACGTGAGGGAAAACACCGTGAAGATCCGTTGGAAGAGATTTTCCCCGATCTCGTTGAGGTTCCGGAAGAGATTTTCAAACATGCCAGGGAAATCCTGTCAGGACCTAAAGTGGTAGGAAAGATTGAACTTCCTGCCGAAGGACTTAAAAAGGGTATCGGAATCCGTGACGAAGACCGTTCCCTGCGCAAGAAAAAACGCAAACGCGTCTCCAAAGATGCCAAGGAGCGAGTGCCGTTGAACATTGAGAAGAAGGGCGACGAAACGAAAGATAAAAAAGAGCCGGGGAAAGAGAAGAGTACCCTCAAGAAAAAGAGTTCCCTGGTTGTAAAGAAAAAATTACCGCTTAAAAAAGAGGTCAACGAAGAGGATGTACAAAAGCAAGTCAAAGAGACCCTTGCCCGCCTGACCACCAAAAGCCAGAAAACCAGGGGTTCGAAACACCGTCGCGACAAGCGGTTGGCCTATACTGAGAAGATGGCCGAAGAGGGCGCACAAGCCGACATCGACAGAAATATCATCAAGATTACAGAGTTTGTTTCAGTGAGTGAACTGGCGAGCATGATGGACGTCAACCCGACACAGGTTATCGCGACCTGTATGTCATTGGGATTGTTCGTTTCCATCAACCAACGTCTGGATGCCGAAACCATGTCGGTTGTTGCCGATGAGTTTGGTTACAAAGTCGAATTTATCTCTGTTGAGGTTCAGGAAGCCATTCTGGAAGAAAAGGATGCAGAGGAAGACCTCAAATCGCGTCCACCGATTGTGACCGTCATGGGACACGTCGACCACGGAAAGACCTCACTCCTTGACTATATTCGTAAAGCAAATGTAATAGCCGGCGAAGCTGGGGGTATCACCCAGCACATCGGCGCCTACAATGTGAAACTGGAAGACGGTCGTAAGATTACCTTCCTCGATACACCGGGTCACGAAGCGTTTACTGCCATGCGTGCCCGTGGCGCCCAGGTAACCGATATCGCCATCATCATCGTGGCAGCAGACGATGATGTGATGCCTCAAACCGTCGAGGCCATCAACCACGCATCTGCAGCCGGCGTTCCGATCGTGTTTGCCATCAACAAGGTGGACAAACCAACCGCCGATCCCGAAAAAATCAAACACCAGCTGGCCAACATGAACTACATGGTGGAGAGCTGGGGTGGAAAATACCAATCGCACGACATCTCGGCCAAATCGGGCCTTGGCGTCGCAGAACTGCTCGAAAAAGTACTGCTCGAAGCTGAAATGCTCGATCTGAAAGCCAATCCGAATAAACGGGCCAATGGTTCGGTCATCGAATCAACCCTCGACAAAGGCCGTGGTTTTGTAGCCACCATCCTGGTTCAATCGGGTACCCTAAAGGTTGGGGACGTGCTTTTGGCCGGACCGCACTTCGGCCACATCAAGGCGATGTTTAACGAACGTAACCAGCGCGTCGAAAGCGTCGGTCCTGCAGAACCTGTTCTGATCCTCGGATTGAACGGCGCGCCGCAGGCAGGTGATAAATTCAACGTCATGGAGAGCGAACGCGAAGCCCGCCAGATTGCCAACAAACGTGAACAACTACAGCGCGAGCAAGGTCTGCGGACGCAGAAACACATTACCCTCGACGAGATCGGCCGACGGATTGCCATCGGCAACTTCCAGGAGCTTAACATCATCGTGAAGGGCGACGTGGACGGATCGATCGAAGCGCTTTCCGACTCACTGATCAAACTCTCGACTACCGAGATCCAGGTCAACGTGATTCACAAAGCAGTCGGTCAGATTACCGAATCAGATATCATGCTCGCTTCCGCATCCAACGCCATCATCGTCGGATTCCAGGTCCGTCCTTCCATGAGCGCCAGGAAACTGGCCGAGAAGGAGGAGATCGATATTCGCCTTTACTCCATCATCTACGACGCGATCAACGAGATCAAGTCGGCCATGGAGGGTATGTTGGCGCCGGAGATCAAAGAGGAAATCAAGGGAACTGCCGAAGTGCTCACTGCCTTCAAGATCACCAAGGTGGGTACCATTGCCGGATGTATCGTCCGCGATGGCAAGATCATCCGCAACTCGAAGGTGCGCCTGATCCGCGACGGTATCGTCGTCTTCACCGGCGAACTCGAATCACTGAAACGCTTCAAGGATGACGTTAAAGAGGTGGCCAAAGGCTACGAGTGTGGCCTAAACATCCAGAACTACAACGACGTACGCGAAGGAGACTTTATTGAGGCGTTTGAGCAGGTGGAAGTGGCTAAAACACTATAAGGACCCTTCGACAAGCTCAGGGCAAGTAAAGTAAAAAGGATAAAGGATAAAGTACAGAACTCCGAATATTAGTGCAGAAAGTTCCCAAAGTTTTAGTTACGAGCAAGTTTTGTTCATAACTAAAACTTTGGGAACTTTTTTTGCTCTCAGATGAAAATTCGGGCGTTGCTATTTTTAATTTTTTAATTATCATTGACATTGTCTTGACAAGAACAAGATGAATAAAAAAATTATGAAAAATACAATTCGATGGGGAATACTCAGTACTGCAAAGATTGGGCGTGAAAAAGTAATTCCCGCAATACAAAAAAGTACAAATTGCAGTGTGGATGCTATTGGTTCTAGAAACCTCGATCAAGCGATAGCAACTGCAAAGCTATTAAACATTGATAGGGCTTACGGCTCCTACGAGGAAGTGTTGAGTGATCCGGATATTGATGCTGTTTATATCCCATTGCCAAACAACCTTCATGTGGAATGGGCTATTAAAGCAATGCAGTCTGGAAAACATGTGCTGTGCGAAAAACCAATTGGAGTATCTGCAGCAGAAGCCTCAACATTGCTTCAGGAAGCGCAAAAATATCCGCAACTAAAAGTAATGGAAGCTTTTATGTACCGGTTTCATCCGCAGTGGCAAAAAGCAAAATCTTTAATTGAGGAAGGTGTGATTGGCGAAGTGAAGACAATCCATTCTTTTTTTTCCTATTTCAACATTAATCCAAATAATATTCGGAATAAAATAGATGTGGTTGGCGGAGCTTTGATGGATATTGGATGCTATTGCGTCTCGTTTCCTCGGTTTCTGTTTAATGAGGAGCCGGCAAGGGTAGTTTCGAGTATCGATCGTGACCCCGTCATGAAAACCGACCGGTTAACTTCTGCGATTCTCGATTTTAAAAACGGAAAAACTTCGACATTCACCTGTTCAACCCAGTTGATGCCTTATCAGCGCGTTCATGTTTTTGGTGATAACGGACATATTGAAATTGAAATTCCTGTGAATGCCCCGAAAGATGCACCAAGCAGGGTTTGGGTGCGCACCAAAACCGGCTCCAAAGAAATTGTTATTGAAGCAGTTGACCAGTATACAATTCAGGCCGGACTATTTGCCAAAGCAATTCTTGAAGATAGTCCGGTTCCAACAGATTTGTTGGATGCCTTGAATAATATGAAGGTGATCGATGCAATTTTCGAAAGTGCAGATAAGAACGGTTGGATAACTATCTGATCAGAAAATTCCGGATAAAAATTGGAATTGCTTAAGCCTACTATGCATTCAGGCAATCTTCAACCGGATTTCCTGTCAGAAAATTGAATAGGTTCATAGCAGCCCTTTTCTGAAGTTCTATGGCTGCACGATCGGAATACCAGGCATAATGTCCGGTGCAAATGGTCCGGGGATGGTTGATCAGTTCCTCCTGGTCGGCATTTGTGGGCTCATTCTCGTAAACGTCGAGGCCGGCGCTGTGAATTTTATCGGATTGTAACGCGTCCAATAATGCCACTTCATCGATCACTTCGCCACGGGAGGTATTGATCACCACAGGTTTTTTACTCATCAATGCAAATGCCGGGCCATCCAACAAATGGCGGGTTTCTGAAGTGAGGTTGCAATGGGTGCTGATTACATCCGAGCTTTCGAGTAATTCAAACAGGGATACTTTCCGGGCGGAAAGCCGGTTAAAATGGGCATCAGGCTGATATGGATCCGCTGCAAGAACCTGTTTAAACAAGGGTGATGCTTTTTTACAAAATTCGCTGCCGATTCGGCCCAGACCAATAATTCCCAGTGTTTTATCATGCAACTCGAAAACATCAGGAACCGGTGGTGCCGCAAATTTTTGTGTCAGTTGTGATTTGACATCCCACATGGCCCGCGAACACGAAAACATCAGCGCCATTGCGTGATCGGAGACAGAATGGTTGGCATAGCCCTGAACGTTGGCCACTTTGATGCCATATTTGGTACATGTATTAACATCCACATTGTCATAACCCACCCCATAACGCACAACAGCTTTCAGGTTTTTCAGACCGGCCAGGAATTCTTCATCAATTGCAGTATGCCTTACCAGGATACCATCTGCATTTTCAGCAAATATTTTCTTTTCCGCCTTTTCCCCATGGTAGGTAGGGTAAATTTTCAGTGTGAAGCCGCATTTCTCAAAAAGCTCCTTTTCAAAATCATACGATTTGTATCCTGAATCCAGTATCACAACCTCCATCTCGCCAAATAATTATGCAAATTTTAAACTGCCTGTGAGTTCAGATTCCGTTCTTGACATCAATATCTGTAGTCCAACACTTTATCCTTATTACTTGAGTCCACTCTGAAAAGCAAAAAATTAAGAAGGCCACTAAGTCACAAAATCACTAAGGAGTCACAAAGATTTAAAAATCAGCACTAAGTTTCTTTGTGAACCTTTGTGTTTTGGTGTCTTTGTGGCAGGAAAAGACTTTTTGGTGTAGACTCTAACTTTATCCTTTTTTAGTTTGCCGCTTCGAACTGATTGAGAAACCTTACATCATTTTCGAAATAAAGCCTCAGGTCATTTATCCCGTACTTAAGCATGGCAGTACGTTCAATGCCCATACCGAAGGCAAAACCGGTGTACTTTTTACTATCGATGCCGGAGGCTTCCAGAACATTCGGGTCAACCATGCCGCAGCCCAGTATTTCGAGCCATCCGCTGTATTTGCAGACGTTACAGCCCTTCCCGCCACAAATAGAACACGAGACATCCACTTCGGCCGAAGGCTCGGTAAAGGGGAAGTAAGAAGGGCGCATCCGGATTTCAGTCTTTTCGCCAAAAAGTTCTTTGGCAAAATAGAGCAGGGTCTGCTTCAGATCGGCAAAGGAGACATTTTCGTCGATGTACAATCCTTCGATCTGGTGAAACATGCAGTGCGCCCGATAAGAGATCGCCTCATTACGGAAAACCCGCCCGGGAGTCACCGTACGGATCGGAGGTTTCATCGTCTCCATGTCATGCACCTGCACGGATGAGGTATGTGTACGCAACAGGATATCAGGATTTCGCTGGATAAAGAAAGTATCCTGCATATCGCGTGCCGGGTGTTCCTCGGGGAAGTTCAATGCAGAAAAAACATGCCAGTCGTCCTCAATTTCAGGTCCCTCGGATACCACGAATCCCAACCGTTTGAAAATCTCGAGCATCTCATTCTTAACGATAGAGATCGGATGACGGGTACCGGCCCTCATTGGGTCTCCCGGTAGGGTCAAGTCCATTTTTTTGACTTCGGCTCCCTGCTCCTCAAGGCCCTCTTTCAGTATCCGGATCTTCTCCAGCGCAAAATTTTTCAGGGTGTTGACAGCCGCGCCGATCTCCTTTTTCTGATCGGCCGATACATTTCTGAAATCTTCAAACAATTTGGATACCTCACCTTTCTTGCTGAGGTATTTAATCCTCATATCTTCCAGCTCTTCTGCCGTTTGTACGGCCAGCTCTTCTATCTCCTTTTGAAGTTCCTTGATTCGATCTAACATGGTAACACATTTGTGAAGTGCAAAAATAAAAAAAATAAGCTAAAGCGCGCTTGACCTGTCAATCCCGATGTCGTTGTGGGAGACAGGATCTTCAACCGGTTCGAGATGGGTGAATACGGTGACAGGAATGGGGAAATGGTTGCGCACCTTTGACTCGATGATTTCCAGCAGATCGTGGCCACGCTGAACCGTCCACTCTCCGGGCACCAAAATATGCACCGAAATAAACTTCCGCTGACCAGCTTGTCTTGTCATCAGCGAATGAAATTCGATCCCTGTCTGTCGGAACTGGTCGAAGATTTGTTCGATTTGTTGACGTTCTTCATTGGGGATCGCCGTATCGATAAGTCCGCGCGCGGATTGCTGCATTAACCTGTATCCTGTCCAAACGATGTTCAATGCCACCAGCATGGCAATGATGGGATCCAGGATCAGCCAGCCTGTTAGCTTAACCAGACCAATTGCCGCCAATACACCAACCGAGGTCCATACATCCGTCATCAGGTGTTTGCCATCTGACGAAAGGGTGATCGAATGACTCCTCTTCCCTTCGCGCAATAACACCATGGCAACTCCCAGGTTGATCACTGAGGCCAAAAAAGAGACCAACAAGCCGAATCCCATGTTTTCGAGCGGTTTCGGGTCAAGCAGCCTGGGATAAGCGCTCCAGACTATGCTGCAAGCTGCCAGGACAATAAGTCCCCCTTCGATGGCGCTTGAGAAATATTCGGCTTTAGAGTGGCCAAAAGCATGCTCTGCATCTGCAGGCTTTTCCGCGATAGCCAGAATGACCAATGCAAAAAGCGCTGCGATAAGGTTGACACATGATTCCAGCGCATCGGAAAGTAGTCCTACCGATCCCGTAAGCAGATAGGCCGTCCCTTTCAGGCTGATGGTCAATACCGCAGCTGCAATCGAGAGATAGATAAACTTCTTTAAGGATTTCGAGGCCATGACGATCAATGTGAAAATTGGAGAATGTGAAAATGATGGGATATGTAACAAAAATACGCGACTCAAGTAACTCTTACAAATTAAAATTGCGAAAATGCTGATTGCGAAAATTTTCACATTTTCCAATTTTCCAATTTTCACATTATTTCTTGATCAAACCTTCCCTTTCCAAAAGGGGTGTAATCGACGGCTCCTCTCCGCGGAAAGCCTTGTACAGAGCCATTGGGTGGGCAGTTCCTCCCTTTTCGAGAATGTTTTTTCGGAACGATTCTGCAGTGGCCCTGTCGAAAATCCCGTTCTTTTTGAATACCGAGAAGGCATCCGCATCCAGCACCTCGGCCCATTTGTAACCATAATAACCGGCGGCATAGCCTCCTGCAAAGATGTGCGAAAAGGAGGTGCTGAGGCAGAATCCCTCCAGTGGAGGAAAGAGATCGGTCGGCGTCAGCGATTTCCTTTCGAACTCAACGACGCTACATGTTACCGGATCTGTGATGGAGTGCCAGGCCATGTCGTTCATCCCGAAGCTCAACTGACGCTCGCTCAGCGTTCCGGCCTGGAAATTCTTCGACTTGATCAGCCTTTGTACCAATTCAGCCGGAATTTTCTCCCCTGTTTGGTAGTTGACGGCAAAAATATCCAGAAAATCTTTTTCGATGGCCCAGTTCTCCATAATTTGAGAAGGTAACTCAACAAAATCACGGTAGACAGAAGTTCCCGACAATCCTTCGTATACGGTATTGGCAAACATTCCATGCAGGCCATGGCCAAACTCATGAAGGAAAGTACTCACCTCGTAAAAGGTAAGCAATGAAGGTTTGGTATCGGTTGGCTTGGTGAAATTGGTAACGATTGAGACAATTGGGCGGATATTCGTTCCATCCGGTTTACTTTGGGAGCGATATTCGGTCATCCAGGCGCCTCCTCTTTTCCCCTCCCTTGGGAAAAAATCGAGGTAAAGAACAGAAAGGAAGGAGCCATCCTCATCAAAGACCTCATAGGCTTTAACATCCGGATGATACACCTGTATGTCACTTTTCTCCTTAAAGGATATGCCATATAACCTGCGGGCCAGTTCAAAGACTCCGCCAATTACATTTTCCAGTTTGAAATAGGGTTTCACCGCCTGTTCGTCGAATCCGTACCGTTCATTCTTCAGCTTTTCCGACCAATAACTCCAGTCCCAGCGTTCCAACTGGTCCTTAAATCCACTGGATTTTGCATAAGCCTGCACATCTGACTGATCCTGCAACGCTGCAGGCCTGGAGGCAACATGAAGCTGCTCCAGAAAAGCATTGACCCTTGCAGGGCTCTCCGCCATTCGCTCTTCCAATACGTATGCTGCATGGTTGGTATATCCAAGCAGTTTGGCACGTTCCAATCGCAGGTTCACTATCTGGCTGACAGTCTGTTCGTTGTTGTTGCTGTTTTGATGGTACCCTCTCGAATTATAAGCCCTGTAGATCTCTTCGCGTAGTTTTCGGTTGTCGGCAAATTTCATGAAGGCAACATAGCCGGGCCCCTGAAGGTTAAACATCCAACCTTCTTTATTCTTTGCTTTGGCAAGTTGTGCTGCCGCCTCAATTTCACTTTCAGGCAATCCGGCCAGATCCATCTTATCCGTAATCAACAGTTGGTATGCATTGGTTTCGGCCAGCACATTCTCCCCGAAATGAAGGGAAAGTTTCGCCAGTTCCGTATTGATTTCAGCGAAACTTTCTTTTGCATTCCCTTCCAGATTGGCGCCGCTCCTGACAAATCCCTTGTAACTGTCGTCAAGCAGTTTGAGATCTTCCGTAGTAAGTTGCAATTGATCCTTTTGATTGTAAACGACCTTCACCCGTTGGAATAGTTTCCCGTTCAACGATACATAGTTATGGTAGGCCGACAACTTTGGGGAAACCTCCCGGGCAATCGTCTGAATGGTCTCATCTGTCTCGGCAGAATTCAGGTTAAAAAGTATCGTGGTTGCCCTCGACAGTTTTTTGCCACTCAGCTCAAGCGCACGAATGGTGTTGTTGAAGGTTGGCGTTTCACTGTTGTTGATGATCCCATCCACCTCCGTTTTAGCCTCCTCCAGCAATTGGTCGATGGCCTGTACAAAATGTTCATTTTTGATCTCTTTAAAAGGAGGTGTCTGGTGCACCGTTTCCCACTCCGTAAGCAATGGGTTGACCCCTTTATTTTCGTTTGTCATATTTATTGTAATGATTCCGGTCAGGACCTACATCCCGACAATTAATGATTTCTTCATGGAAGACTTATTATGATTACAAATTAAAAATTACAAATTACAAATCAATGTCGTTTAGTTAAGAAAACCTTCTAAAGGTATTGATTTTATTGATATTTTGATCAAAATTGTTCTTTGAAATGTTTGTAGTTAGCGGATAATTTTTTATCTTGTGGGATATAAG
>Ga0265297_10005654_pt1 | contig 18821 bp, 16 predicted proteins | sample Munlanlwell13791_FD_192502 | JGI IMG/M metagenome (GOLD analysis project Ga0265297, IMG submission 192502) | Leachate microbial communities from a municipal landfill in Southern Ontario, Canada - Leachate well 137-91 | ecosystem: Engineered > Solid waste > Landfill > Unclassified | place...
CTACCATGATCAGCACTGCAATGGGGGCATTTGCCACGGCCCCGAAGAGTGAGATCATACCGACAACTACAAACACCGGGACCGATGCCAGCGGGACATACTCCGGGGCAATCAGGTGCAGGATCATCCCGAGCGACCCGCCAATTGCTGCACCGATCGTGAGCCCCGGGGCAAATACACCACCGCTCCCCCCGGAACCGAGTGTTAAGGAGGTTGTGATGATCTTGAGAAACGGCAGGAGAACAAGCACCGTAAGCGGAACCATCGAATAGATCATGAGCTGGTCAAAACCGTAACTCGATCCCAGACTGGCGAGCCCGAGCATCTCACCCTCCTTGGATATGAGGCAAAGCGCAATGACGATAATTCCAAGGATAATTGCACCGGCAACCGGTTTCAGGTACATCGGAAGATTGTATCGTGTGAATATGTCCGCGAAACGATCGCGGCTCCAGTAAAAGGTCGTTATATAGAGAAGCCCGAACATCGCGCACAGGATCCCAAGCAGGAGAAACATCGGGATCTGCCAGACATTCCAGACGAGCGAATCGAGCGCAAAGATGGGGGAGTACCCTTCAAAAAAACCGAAGATTGCGTACCCGATCACCGATGCAAGGAATGCCGGGATGATGGCATCTGCTTCGAAGTCCCGGGTATACAGCACTTCGGCTGCAAGAACCGCCCCTCCAAATGGTGCCTTGAATATCGTTCCAATCCCAGCCCCGATCCCGGTTGTGAGGGCAATTCTCCGCTCGCGGGGTGAAAGGCCGAGCATATCCGCAACCATGGATCCGAAACCTGCCGAGATCTGGGCGGAAGGCCCCTCCCTGCCGGCACTCCCCCCGGTCGATATAGTAAGAATAGCCGTGACTGCTTTTAAGAGTGGGACTCTTCGCCGGATCTTGCCGTCGCCATGGAATGCCCGTATTGCCGCATCCGTTCCATGACCTTCAGCTTCCGGGGCAAACTTTGTAATCAGGATTCCGGTCATGAGACTTCCGAATATGAGGATGGGAAGCAGGAGCAGGAGGGAATTTGGTTCCGACCACTGGCTGATCTCGGTAACGGTCTGACCCTCCACGGGATACGCAAAATGGAGGAGATAGCCCATGAAAAATGCCGTTCCCCACTTGAGCCCCTCAAAAAAAAGAAGCGAGCCAACACCGGCAATGACCCCAACAACTATCGCGATAACGAGGACCCGTTTTGTGGGTGTGATGCCGGATGGAAAAGAAAATGTCATGTCGTTTATGGTTTTTTCTATCTTTCACCCGATCTATTTTACTGTTCTCATTCATTCTCTGAAAATGGTGATGTATATCGATCTTGTTTAACGGAATCATTCAGGAGGGCATATTGACGGATCATGACGGTTTTAAGCATAACCGTTGAATCAGGATCAGAATGACGCTCGAACGGAGGATTGCAAAAACCTTTGCACTGGACAATAAAACCTGGTTGCGCCATGCCAACCCGTGGAGCGTGATCCTGCGCAACACCGTTCTGCCGGCTCTCGTTTTCGCCTTCTGGAGCCGGATCTGGATCAGCTGGTGGGCTATTATTCCGGTTGCCACAGCGTTCCTCTGGATCTGGATCAATCCCCGGATTTTTCCAGCTCCGCAATCACTCGATCACTGGTCATCAAAGGCCGTGCTCGGGGAACGGGTCTGGCTGAACCGCGATGTTATCCCTGTGCCGGTGTATCACAGGACTGTCCCGAATATTCTCTCGGTAATAGCCGCTCTTGGGATGGTTTTTGTTTTCTGGGGCGTTCTCACGCTCGATATCTGGCCAACCGTCTTAGGTATGGTGCTTGTTTATTGCGGAAAACTCTGGTTCCTCGACCGCATGGTCTGGCTCTGGGAAGATATGAAGGATGCAAACGAAGAGTACCGAAGCTGGCAGGTTCTTTCTGGTTTGTGATGCTGCCAGAGAATGCCCATGCCACGATAGCCAGATCAGGAATAAGGATGGATCTTCCTGAACAACCAGACCTTGATCTGGTCGTTGATCAGGAAAGAGACCAGTGCATAGCCCCAGACAATGATCGCAAATGTCCACCCGATTGGTGTCATGAAAAGACCATAGATCGCAATGAGGGTCGCGGCTACCTGCGTAATCTCAGCGGTACCGAACAAAGCCATCGAGGGAAATGGGCGCTCCCAGAAATGCTGTTGGCCGGTGCGGGCAAGATAGATTGTCATATGACCGGCAACTGCCAGTTTGAGAAAGATGAGTGTCTGAATAACGCCGGCATCAAGGTGGAAATATTCCCGTGACACCCAGAGGAGGATGAAGCTGGAGACCACACCTAAGATCCCGAGGATCGATGCGAGGGTCAGGATGCGGTTCATCTGCCAGCGCACGGGCTTTGGTGCGACCGGTGCGTTGTCAAACGCGATCATCATGATCGGGAGGTCGTTGAGGATGGCAAGCACGACAATCATGAGTGCCGTGACCGGGTAAAAGTTCAAGAGAACAATACAGAGTGTCAGGAAGATCAGGACCCGAACCGTCTCAGCAATACGGTAGACCGCATAATTTTCCATGCGCCGGAAGATCTCCCGGCTCCGCTGGATCGCATCGATGATGACGGACAGCCCCGGACTTGTTAAGACAATATCCGCGGCAGACTTTGCGGCATCAGTTGCACCGGCTACCGCGATACCGGCATCCGCCTCCCGGAGTGCCGGTGCATCGTTCACGCCATCCCCGGTCATGCCGACAATATGATCGCCACCCTGCAGGACTTTCACAATCTGGAACTTATCTTCTGGAAGCACCTGAGCAAACCCGTCAGCCAGTTCCAGTTGTTTTCGCACATCTTCTCCATCGCCGGCAATCAATGCGGTCCGGGGCAGAATGTTCTGGCCAAGACCAACATGCCCGGCAATCTCCTGTGCAATGGCGACATGATCCCCGGTCACCATCTTCACGTCCACCCCGAGATTTTTTGCGTTATTGATGGTAGCAGCGGAATCCCCACGGGGCGGATCGAACAGACCTATCAGCCCAAGATACTGCCATCTCCCGGAATGATCGGTCCGTGCCACCCCAAGAGCACGGAATCCCTTTGCGGCAAATCCGGTTACCCATTCGTCCAGCGTGGTGGCAAGCGTCCCATCAGTCCCGGCAAGGGAGGTGATTGCCTGCGGCGCTCCCTTGGCCACATCAAATGTGCTGCCCGATCGATCCCGGAACGTTGCTTTTGAATATTTGGCAACCGGATCGAAAGGAACAAAATCCAGTGTTTCAGGACGGGGGGTACCCGGTTCCTGCGAGAGGGGTTCATACCGGGAGAATATCGCCACATCAATGGGATCATTGCTCTCTCGTTTAGAGGCCAGTGCCGCGGCAGTAATTACATCGTCTTCAGAAAATCCCGGGAATGTCCGGATTTCACCGATGCTGATGGAGTTCTGCGTAATAGTCCCGGTCTTGTCAGAGCAGAGGATATCCATACCGGCCATCTCTTCGATCGCGGAGAGCCGGCTGACAATCGCCTCCTTTTTTGCAAGGGCCACGGCCCCAACGGCTAGGGTTACGGTCATTACCGCCGGAAGGGCAGCAGGAATTGCTGCAACAACGAGGATGAGGGCAAACTGGATGGTGTCAAGGAGGGATGCAGATCTCAGGAGGGCAACGATGACAACGATGCTGACCAGCACAATGGCAAGGATGATGAGAAAGTTCCCGATCCGCTCAACGGCAGCCTGGAAATGGCTGCGCGGAGGTTTTGCCTGGACCAGACGGGCAGTCTTGCCAAAGAATGTATTTCCCCCGATCGTTGTGACCGTTGCATCCATCTCGCCCTGGCGTGCGATCGATCCGGAATACACCGGATCGCCCGGTCTCTTTTCGACCGGCAGGGATTCTCCGGTCAATGCCGATTCATCGACGAGGAGATAATTCCCCTTGCCAAGAACGGCATCGGCCGGCACAATATCCCCCAGCCGGATGTGAACGAGATCGCCGGGCACGAGTTCGCGGGCCGTGATCTCCTGCCAGGTACCGTCCCTGAGAACACGGGCATGTGGCGCAAGCTGTTTTTTCAAGAGTTCAATGGCATTCTCTGCCTTGCGCTCCTGGAAAAACCCGACAACCGCATTGGTCATGAGCAGCAGGAGAATGATAGCAAAATCCTCCCAGTGCGAAATTACTGCTGAAAGAATTGCCGCGATCTCGATCATCCACGGTATCGGGCCCCAGAAATAGGAGAGAAATTTGAGCAGAGGGTGTTTCCGTTCTTCAGGGATGTCGTTGAAGCCGACCTTTTCCCGGAGAGCAGTTACTTCAGCACGGGTCAGCCCGTTCGCGGAGCCCTGATCATATACGGGGGATTCCACCACATCCGGGGAGATGGTATCATTAGTCATATGCAATGATCTCGCGTCATATCATCCATACTAATCCCTGTATATCATCTGTTTTTTGACAGGAGGAGTATTCAGATTTAACAGTATTATGCCTTGTCTGGCAGGAGATCACGATATACCTTTTTAACGCGATTGGATACCCGTGCAGTTTTTTCACATTCTCTCTTTAATGATCTGCCGCCTTCGTATCACCCAAAGGATCACCGATGTGCTGATAAAGATAAGGACAAAGATAAACCGGTAAAGAAGTGCCTGCTTTATCGCCACACCCGAGGGAGATAAGAAAAGACCCCCCACAAGGAAGAGTAGAGTCACGATGCAGACCGTGGGGATTGCATAGTACCTGCTCGACCAGTACGACAGAATAAGAGGGATAAAATAGAGGAGCCAGACCGGTTCTCCTAGGGGAGTAATCATATCGATCAGATAAACGCCAATGATGATGACCGCAGCGATGAACACAATTCCCAGATCGGATGCAAATGAGGTAAGTGACTGTGTCATCAGTGATTGGTTATGACGTCTGGCGGGGGACATGGAACCTCCTCTGGAGGAAACATATTAAGGATAGTATTACTTATTCCGAAGTGACTTAAAAGCCCTTACGATCTTCTTTCGGATTATCAAGTAAAGGCCGTGAAAAAACGAACTATACCGGTAAGTTTTCTGCCATGTATTCGGCCCCCCTGGTTCCATTCTGCAAACATGCAATAACAGAAAGGGTTTAAAGAGTGAACCCTATAAAGAACGTTTACTGAGTGGTGTATTTAGTTACATTCAATTTCTGTTAATAACCATCCGGAAATTTTCGCACCGCTCGACCCCTGCCCTTGTACGGGCAGAGCAGAATCCCAAAATATGGTGACTCAAGTGAATACGAAGTACATTACATCAATTTCAGAGCTCGACAATCTTGTCGGGCTCGCTCCCAAAGAGAGGGAGAAGATGGAGACGGTAACAGAACTCTTTCCGTTCCGCTCCAACGAGTATTATCTCTCTCTTATCGACTGGAAAGACGGGCACGATCCATTGAAAAAAATTGTAATTCCCGATGTACGGGAACTCAAAACCGGGGGATCATCCGATCCTTCGTGTGAAAAAGATTATACCAAAAAACCCGGTCTCCAGCACAAATATGATCAGACCGGCCTTCTCCTCCTCACCGATGTCTGTGGGGGCATCTGCCGCTTCTGTTTCCGGAAACGGTTATTCATGTCCTGCGAACGCGAGACGGTAAAAGACGTTTCGGACAATATCGCATACATCCGGGAACACAAGGAAATCACCAATGTCCTTCTGACCGGCGGAGATCCCCTCACGCTCGACACACGGCATCTCGAATCCGTGCTCCGCGAGATTCGTGAGATCCCGCATGTGAATATCATCCGGATCGGCAGTAAGATGCTGGCCTACAACCCGTACCGCATCCTTAACGACCCGAACCTTCTCACCGTTCTTTCACGGTACAGCACACCGGAGAAACGTATCTACCTGATGGCACATTTCAACCATCCACGCGAGCTGACCAATGTATCGAGGGAAGCAGCTGAAGCACTCCGACATGCCGGGGTTATTGTCGTTAACCAGACACCAATCCTGAACGGGATTAATGATAATCCCGAGACCCTGACCACCCTTTTCCGCCAGGTATCGTTCGCAGGCATCTCACCCTACTATGTCTTCCAGTGCCGGCCAGCCACCGGTAACCAGTTCTTCCAGGTTCCAGTTGAGCAGTCCTACGAGATCCTCCAGAAATCATGGCATGCTTGTTCCGGACTTGCGAAACGGGCACGGTTCATCATGTCCCATGCTACCGGGAAGATCGAGGTTGTGGGAAAGACTGCCGACCACGTCTTCATGCGGTACCACCAGGCCGCGGATTCTGCAAACATCGGGAAGTTCATGGTTTTCCGGAAAAACCCGGTAGCCCGGTGGTTTGATGATTATCACCATGCACTGACCGATTTCGAACCGAAAAAGGTGTGGTTGTTTTAAGGGAGTCAAAAAGATGACATCATCATCGGGTACCCCGGTACGAGCCCGACCGACATTACCCCCCCTTGATCCTGCCCGTAGATTAGAGACCATGAGCGGACAGATGAAAAATACGGTAAAGGATCTTGTCTCACGCTTGAAAGGACACGCTCATGGCGCAGAGATTAGCGCGGATCCGGCACAGATCCTGAAGTCCCCGGAGCCAGACACTATCCCGGAGTACTGGAAAGACTGGCGATGGCAGATCAGGCATGTGGTACGGGATATCGATACGTTCCAGCAGGTATTGGGAATCACCTTCAGCAAAGAGGAACACGAAGAACTCCGGAAAACCATCAGAAAATTTCCGATGAGCATTACCCCGTATTACCTCTCACTCATTGATGTGATCGATTACAAGAACGATCCGATCTTCAAACAGGCGTTCCCTTCCCCCAAGGAACTGATCGTGGAAAATTACGAGCTGGCCGACCCGCTGGCAGAGGATAAGGACAGCCCCTGCGACTGCATTACGCACCGGTATCCCGACCGGGTCCTCTTCCTGATCAGCAATACCTGTGCAATGTACTGCCGGCACTGCACCCGGAAACGTAAAGTCGGGGACCAGGACTCGATCCCGGACCGGACGAAAATCCAGGAAGGGATAGATTACATCCGGAACCATCCGGAGATCCGTGACGTCCTCCTCTCGGGGGGAGATCCGTTCATGCTCAGTGATGATTACCTGGACTGGATCCTGACTGCGATCCGGGCCATTCCCCACGTGGAAGTGATACGCATCGGGTCGCGGGTTCCGGTTGTCCTGCCGTTCCGGATCACCGATGAACTGGTAGCTGTCTTAAAAAAACATCACCCGCTCTGGGTCAACACGCAGTTCAACCACCCCAAGGAGATGACCGCCTCTGCTCAGGCAGCCGTGGCCAAACTTGCCGATGCCGGCATCCCGCTGGGCAACCAGTCGGTTCTCCTTGCCGGCATCAACGACTGCCCACGGATCATGAAAGAGCTCGTCCACCAGCTGGTCAGGAACCGCATACGCCCGTACTATCTTTACCAGTGCGATCTCTCGGAAGGCATCAGCCATTTCCGCACACCCGTGTCCAAAGGTATCGAGATCATGGAAAGCCTGATCGGCCATACGAGCGGATTTGCCGTTCCCCGGTATGTCATCGATGCGCCGGGGGGCGGGGGCAAGATCCCGGTCTTCCCCAATTACCTGCTCACCTGGTCGGTACACAAGGTCGTGCTCCGCAACTACGAGGGGATGATCTGCACCTATCAGGAGCCGGCGAACTATGATCGTATCTTCTGCAACGGCAACTGCGATGCCTGCAAACTCCAGCTGAACATTGATCGGGCCGATGAATCAAAGATCGTCGGGGTTGCAAAACTCCTTGCCGATTACGATGAAACCACAACCCTGATCCCGGAGAATAACGACCGTATTGACCGGAGGCAGGATGACACAGTCTGATGTGGTCATTCACCGGGGGAACAGTGTTATCCAGCACGGTCATTTCAACAACCGGGTCTATGTCATGAAGATGGCCCCGGAAGATATTCCGGATATCATCCATTTTGCGGACACTATCACCACGAAGGAAGGGTACACAAAAATCTTTGTGAAGGTGCCCGAATCATCGGTTGAAATATTTACACGAATCGGGTACGTCACGGAAGCCACGGTCCCGTTCTTCTACCAGGGCCAGGAGCCCGCAGTGTTCATGGCAAAATACCTAGATCCGAAACGAAAGGAGGTCTGCGATGCGTCAATCACTGCTGACATTCTCGCAACCGCGTTTGACCACGCAGGAGACAGAGGTTCAATTGATCTTCCTGACGGATTCTCGCTTATGCATGCCCATGCAGGGGATGCTCAGGATATTGCTGCATTGTACCGCTCGGTTTTTAAAACATATCCGTTTCCGATCATAGATCCGGATTATATCCGGGAGTCCATGGAGGGGCATGTCCGGTATTTCGTTATCAGGAAATCCCATCAGCTGGCTGCAGTGTCATCCTGTGAGATCGATGTTGAGAACAAGAATATTGAGGTAACCGATTTTGCAACTGATCCACGGTTCAGGGGACTGGGGCTTGCCGGCTCACTCCTCCATGCAATGGAGACGGATCTCAAAAAAGAGGGGATCCTGCTTGCGTATACCATTGCCCGGGCAATATCGCGCCCTATCAATACCACATTTACCGGTGCCGGGTACCTGTTCGGGGGACTGCTCCCGAACAACACCAACATCTGCGGATCGATGGAGAGTATGAATGTCTGGTATAAAAAACTGTGACGGGGAGAATGATATGAACCGTATTTTTTTTAAAAAAACAATCATTGGGAGGGCGAGCCTGAATGGATAACGGTTTTTTGTATGCTGCGATTACCATTATCATCGGACTGATTTTTGCCGGTATAGCTCATCTCATTATCCGGTGGCTGAAGAAAAAGGCAGAAGCAACTGATACCATGATGGATGATATCATCCTTATGGCGGTGGGAACTCCCATTGTTGTTGGCATCGTCGCCATCTCCATCTATATTACCCTCACCAGTTTTGATATTGTTCCCGAATCAATGGGCTGGCTCATCACCGATCAGGTGATAAACGCGGCATTTATCCTGTTCGGAGCCTGGATCATCTCGGTATTCTCCTTCAATCTTATCCGGACCTATGGTACGCTGGTAGCAGAAAAAACCGAGACTGATCTCGATGACCGGCTTATTCCAATCCTTGAGATCGCGGCACGATACCTGATCTGGTTCGTGGCATTCCTCCTGATCCTCGCCAACTTCAAGATCGATATTACTCCACTCCTTGCAGGTGCTGGAATTGGTGCCCTTGCCCTTGCCCTTGCTGCACAGGAAATCCTCAGCAACTTTCTCGGGGGTGTAATCATTGCCGTTGACAAACCGTTCAAAATCGGCGACCGGGTCAGGATCGATACATTTTTCGGGGATGTGATGTGCTTCGGTCTCCGCAGCACCCGGATCAAGACACTGGACAACCAGATTGTTACGGTACCAAACGCCAAAGTCACCTCTAGTGTGGTGATAAACTACGCAATGCCGGATTATACCCTGAAAATCCGGATACCCTTCTCGGTTGCCTATGGTTCCGATATGGATCGGATAAAAGAGATCCTGCTGGCCATTGCCCACGAGGCTGCGGTGAAGACGTCATGGGTCCTCACCGATCCCGCCCCGTCAGTATATTTTCTTGAATTTGGGGAATCAAGTTTAAACGGACAGCTCATTCTCTGGACAAACAATTACGACTTCGCGTGGGATGTACAGGATTTTGTGAACAGCCGCATTGCCCGCAGGTTCGCTGAAGAGAAGATTGAGATTCCATTCCGGCAGGTGGATGTCCGGATGAAGAAACCGGAGGCCGGGTGATGGCCACCCCAGCAGCCGATATTCCACTTCATCCACTCGCAGAGAAATCATCCGGAAATTCCTGATGACATCACGAACCGGTTGGGGGATTTTTAATAAAAGTATGATCGCTAATGGTATCAGAAGATATGCAGAATACTGTGGAAAATAATCCAGACCACGAGAATCACACAGATGATCCCACCTATGATCTGAAGAACTCTGAACGCATCTATTCCCTCGTCAGCTTTGACGGGGTCCGCTATAAATTTACTATCCGGTTTTTTCTCTGAATTGCTCCCTTGTTTCATGTCCTGATATAGGGATGAACGCCATATATCGTTTCTGTGCGGGTGCATCTCTTCAGCAGTTATTCAGGAGGGGTTCCCAAAACATAATATTACTCTTCAGATCAACTCATAACAAATGGATGCAGCCATAACTGTACTCTTTCTGGGGTTACTCATCTTTATCGGTAACATCCTCTCGCGGTTCTTTACGCTCACCAAGATCCCCGACGTGCTCTTTCTCATCGCCATCGGCATTATTGTCGGCCCGTTCCTGGGCCTTGTCGAACCGTCAGCATTCGGGGTTGTCGGCCCTCTTTTTACAATGGTCACGCTCGCGATCATTCTGTTTGAAGGCGGCCTGAATATCACGGTTGAGCACCTAAAAACTGCCATCACCGGGACCACCGCCATCACTGCAGCCAATTTTGTTGCCATCATCGGCATCTGTATTGTGGTCATGCATTTTTTTGCAGGATTCACGATCATGGAATCCTGCATGCTCGGAGCAATCCTCGGCGGGACTGCCGCAGCTGTGGTCATCCCGTTCACCAGTTACCTCAACCTCAGGCACGACACAAAGGCAATCCTTGCGCTTGAATCCGCGATTGGCGATGTGCTCTGTATCGTGATCCTGCTCGCCCTTCTCAATATCGTGGAACTGAAGGAGTTCAATGCCGGTCTGATTGTCGGCAGCCTCATCTCCTCGTTCCTCATCGCGATCATCATCGGGATCATTGCCGGCGTCTGGTGGTCATCCGTATATCATAAAATCGCCAGTATCAAGAGTATCTTTCTTACGCCGGCATTCGTCTTCATCGTCTTCGGATTCGTCAACCTTCTCGGATTCTCCGGGGCGATTGCCGCACTGGCACTTGGCCTGACGCTCGGGAACCTTCATTATTTCAAAGCCGAGAAGTTCCTTCCATTCCTTGGTGATGAGGTCACACAAGTCGAACTCACCCCCATTGAAAAAACTTTTTTCACCCAGCTCGTCTCCCTTTTGAAAACATTCTTCTTCATCTATATCGGGATCTCCATTCACTTCACGAACATGGAGATCATCTATATCGGCGCCATACTTACGGTCCTGTTCTACCTAGTGCGCATTGTTATCGTCTGGTTCACAATCCCCCGCAGTATCCCGGCATCGGATGCGGCAATCGTGGCAATAATGGATCCAAAAGGGCTTGCGGCAGCCGTTCTCGCTTCCATGCCCCTTGAGGCAGGTATTGCGGCAGGACAGAGCATCCAGGATATCACGTATATCGTGATCTTCTTTACCACCCTGGTCTGTTCGGTGATGGTATTCCTGCTGGAGAGAACCGCGTTTGCCGGGGTGTACCGGAAACTGTTCTGGATGTTCGGGAAAGAGACACCCCCGCCCTAATCATTTAGTTTCCGGTTATCTTGATATTACCAATAATCAGATATTCCAGATTCAATTTCATCATCCATTATTCGAAAAACAAGTGACCCTTCAAATACCAATCTGATTTTCGGAAGCGCAGAATAATCTGGGAGATCTCATGCCGTATCCAAACAGCCGGATCAGATCCGATCGTGTTATATGTTAGCATACCACAAACTATTTTGATAGCATGTTTGGTTTGCCGTTGCTTACTGTCGCTCTTGTGGGAGGTACATGCCTCCTGATTATTCTTGCATTGTTGTACTGGGGCCTGACCTTCAAGGAGGATCTCTATGTCTGATCTCATTACGGTCGTGCTTGTTGCAATCTATTTCCTCATTCTGGTCGGGATCGGTATCTGGGCCTCAAAGAAGATCCACAATATGGAGGATTATGTCGTTGCCGGCCGGTCCCTCGGGTTCTGGGTCTTTACCCTGCTGATGATAGGCTCGGTCTGCTCGGGCATGTCACTCCTCGGGGTCTCAGGCCTCGGGTACAAGTTTGCCTGGCCCACCATCTGGGAGCAGATCGCCGTCCCACTCTCCATCGCATTCTGTATCATCTTCTTTGGCGTCAAGATGTATGCCATTGCCAAGAAGTCCGGATACATCACGGTACAGGACTACCTTGCCCACCGTTTCGAGAGCAACACAACCCTCAGGGCATTAAGCGCTCTGTCGGGGATAGTCGTCTCCATGATCTACCTTGCCGGCCAGTACACCGCAGTCAGCATCGTGCTGATGTGGCTTTTTAAGATCCCTCATCTCTGGGCGCTCCTGATCGGTGCTGCCATTGTTACAATCTACACGGTGATTGGCGGACTCTATGCGGTTTCATGGACTACCCTCATCCAGGGAGTCATCCTGATCGCAGGAGTTCTCATCATGGCTCCCTTTGTCATCATGGCAGCCGGAGGGTTCACGCACGTCAATGAGGTGATGGCGAGCATAAATCCCTCAAATGTCGACCCATGGGTGGTCGGGGGCGTCTTTTCACCCGAGTATGTTGTCTCATTCGTCCTCCTCCTGACCATCGGCCTTGCCTGTGCCCCGCACGTTATCAACAATGTACTTGCGGTTAAGGACATCCGATACTTCAAATGGGCCCCGATCATCGCATTTGTCGTGTACGGTATCGTGATGTTCCTCATGAAGTTCTCAGGATTTGCCGGCATGTCGATGGTCAAGGAGGGGCTTATCGTCCTGCCTGATGTAAAAAATGCATCAGATTATATCTTTGTCACGGGCATCGAGTATGCCCTCCCCAGCGTTGTATTGTGGAGCATCCTTGGCGTGATTATCCTCGCGGCCGTGATGTCGACCACCGACCGCCTGATGCTCACTATCGGCACCTACTTCTCGTGGGATATCTACAAGAAGATCTTAAAGCCCGATGCACCGGATAGCCAGGTTGTCCGTGTGAGCCAGATCTCGGTCTTTGCCGCGGCAGCAATCACGCTCCTGATGGCCATCAGCCCGCCGGACATGCTGGTCTGGCTGATCTGGGCAGGTATCGGGATCATGTTTGCTACCTTTGCCGTCCCGCTGCTCGCCGGGCTCTACTGGCGGGGAGCCACCCGTGAAGGAGCGATCGCAGCAATGGCGCTCGGCCTGATCTCAGCGTTATTCTTCGGCGGCCTCAGTTACTTCAAGATCCAGCTCATCGCGATGCCCATGCACTTCTCGTTCTACGCTTTCGTCATATCTCTCTTTGCGATGATTGTTGTCAGCATGGTCACGAAAAAGACCTCGGAAAAGGTGCTTGACGAGACAATGACCGGCTGGTACATCCGGAAATAATTCTTTTTTTCTCACCGTTACGGCATCTCGAAGAACGCTTCGCATTATTCTCATCCTCCCGGTTCTGATGATCCAGTCGGACATATAAATCCTGCACGCCAACTAATTCAGCAGTGAAGACAGCAATTCTTGGCGGGGGCCTCACCGGTCTGACGCTGGCCCGGCTCCTGCATGAGCGGGGCGAAGACGTTATTGTCCTGGAGGCAGGGCGGGAATACGGCGGGCTCTGCCGGTCAACAAAACAGGATGGGTTCACGTTCGATATCGGCGGTTCGCACATTATCTTCTCGCGGGACACCGAGGTCCTTTCGTTCATGCGGCGGATGATCGAAGGTAACGAGCAGAAGAACGACCGCAATACGAAGATCTTCTACAAAGGCCGGTATGTGAAATACCCGTTCGAGAACGGTCTCTCTGACCTCCCGGCCGATGACCGGTTCTTCTGCATCAGCGAGTTTATCCGGACACTGATTGCACTTGAGAAAGCCGAACTATCAGCACCGGGAAATTTCCGGGAATGGATCCACCACACATTTGGCAAGGGGATTGCCGAATGTTACATGGTGCCCTATAATGAGAAGATCTGGAAGTACCCGACAGAACAGATGTCACTCCACTGGGTGGATGGACGGATCCCGCGTCCACCGGTGGACGACATCATCCGCTCCGCTATCGGGATCGAGACCGAGGGTTACACGCACCAGGCAGTCTTCTCGTACCCGCTGGATGATGGGATCGAGGCACTGGTTACCGGCATTGCCCGACCTATTGAATCAAAGATCCGCACCGGCTTTGCCGTGTCCTCAGTAAAAAAAGCCGGGAACCGGTGGCTGGTCAGCAACGGGACGGAGAGTATCGAGGCCGACCGGGTAATCAGTACAATCCCTATCCAGCACCTGCTGCCCTGCCTTGAGCATGTCCCGACCGAAGTTATGGCAGCCTGCCGGGCGCTCGTATATAACTCACTGGTCTGTGTCAACATCGGAATCCGGGGCGAGAGCCCCCCCATCTCGTGGATGTATCTCCCCGACAAAAAACTCGGAAAGACCAACCGGCTCTCGTTCCCATCAAACTTCAGCGCTCACGCAGCACCCCCCGGGTGCAGCTCGGTCCTTGCCGAGATCACGCACCAGCCGGGCGATGAGATCTCGCAGATGGGCAATGACGAACTGATCCGGGAAGTGACGGGGATGCTTGCGGAGATGGGCATCTGCACACCCGACAACATCGTCCATGCCTCGGTCATGCACCAGCCGTTTGCTTATGTCGTATACGATCTCGCATACCAGCAGAATATCGCCACCATCAAAGACTTCTGCGCACAAGCCGGCATACCGCTCGTGGGCCGGTTCTCACAGTTCGAATACCTGAACATGGATGGCGTCATCCGGTCCGCTTTTGATTTTATTGCACGGGATCATGCGGCATGAACATCCGTACATCACCCTTATTATCCGCAACACCAAACGATGTGGAAGGAGTCGAATAACCAAAATGATATCCGTGGTCATTCCGACCTTCAACGAAGAAGAGAATATTGCACAGTGCCTGGTCTCGCTCTGCCACCAGACCGTTCCGCGCAGTGAATACGAGATCATTGTCGTGGATGGCGGATCCAAGGACGCCACCCATGAGATTGCAGAGAAATATGCCGACAAGGTATTCATCCAGACCCGCAAAAAGGTCGGCGGGGCACGTAATGACGGGGCCGATGCGGCAACCGGAGACATTCTTGCAACCACCGATGCCGATTGCATTCTCCCGCCCGACTGGATCAAACGGGTTGGGGAGAACTTTTCAGATCCAGGAGTAGTCCAGATCTATGGCCCGGTCTACCCCATCGAGGAAGGCTGGAACAACAAATTTTCGCTCATGCTGGCAAACACGTTCTCCCGGCTCGGGTACTACAGTAAAACCTTCTATTACACCCTTGGATGCAACACCGCGTTCCGGAAGGATGCATTTGTGAAGGCAGGCATGTACCGCTGCATTGATGCCGGTGACGATCTTGAGATTGCCATGCGGATGGTCGAACTCGGGAATATTAGATTTGACGGGAAGCTCAAGGTCGGCTTCTCGATGCGACGCTACCAGAAATTCGGTGCCATCCAGTCTCTCTACGAGTGGGCCTATATCGTAGCAAATGGCGGCGAGAGCAAAAAATACTCGTATAGCCAGAAGAACTACAAGTGAACGAGCGATCGTTCCGGAAATCTCTTTTTTTATGACTCACACCCCAGGTCCCAACACCCCCGCGACGGGAAAGACCCTGCCGGAGATTATCGCGGAGTTCAACGAAAGCGAGTTTGCCCGGCTGCTCGGTATGACCATCACCGATGCGCATGACGGCTATGCCCGCGTCACCATGGATTGCGCCGGCAAGATGAATCCATCCGGAGTTGCTCACGGGGGCGCCATCTTCGCACTCGCAGACCACGCATTTGGCATTGCCTCGAACTGTGGGAGCATGCACCGGGTTGCGATCTCGGTCAGCATCCAGTACCTGGTACCGGCAACGGGCACGCTCGTTGCCGAAGCCCGGCAGGTATCGGATAACGGGAAGTATGCCAGCTTCCGGGTGATTGTTTACGCAGGAGAGCGCCCGGTCGCCACGTTTGACGGGATCGCACTTTCGCTCTCGCCATAATTTCACGTTCTTCCATCGGTATTATTTTATCACTACAGGCTCCACTTCATCTCATGGAAGCAGCACACCAGCGTACCGACCCGCTCCGCCTGATCTCGGCTATCATCCTTGGAGGAATTGTCGGGGTCATCGTCTTTCTCGTAGTCGCACTTGTAATCGGGGTCATCAATGACAACATGCACACAGGCATACCGGTGAACCTGCTCATTGCCGAGAATGTGATAAGCGCAGTTCTCATGGCAGTCTTCATAATCATTGGTATCGCGTATTTTGTTCGAAAGGTCATGACCACACCACCTACAAACCCGTCGCCCATGACCGATGATGGCGGGGATGACTGATCTCAACCGTCCGCTCTTTTTTTATTGATCGTTTTCCATACTTCCCGTATGAAACCAGAGCAGAATGCCGTGCTGGCAGTAGCGGATCTGATGGCGCTTGCTGCCCGTACCGCCCCCAAGGGGAAGGGAATCGATACGCTGGAAATCCGCGTGCTCACTCAGAAAGACTGTAAAAAACTTTTAACACATCTTGAGTCCATGGGAAACGATCGCGGGATCGGGTTCTTCATCCGCGATGCCCGGAATATTGCGAATGCGGATGCGTGTGTCCTCATCGGCTCCCGGGCCGGCACGATCGCAGGCATCAACTGCGGCGGGTGCGGCTATCCTACCTGTGCAGACTTTGAGAAGGCCGTGCGCAGAAAAAAACCGGCAACCCCGTATGGCGGACCGAACTGCGTGATCCGGGTCACAGACCTTGGGATTGCAATCGGATCGGCCGTAAAGACCGCCCAGATACACAATGCGGATAACCGGATCATGTACTCTGGCGGGGCTGCTGCACGAGACATGGGACTCCTCCCAAGGGAATGCACCGTTGCCTACGCGATCCCGCTCTCGGGAACCGGGAAGAATATCTTCTTTGACCGCCCCTCGTCCCGGTAATTTTTTAAAGGAACCGGAGCATGTTGAGTTCAGCAGCCGGGTCTGCGTGGCTCCGGATCCGCTTAATGAGCGCCTGCTCGGAGTTCAATCCAAGTTCTGCCGCAAGATGGTCGGCCTGTTCGAGCTTCTCGGCCGTATCGGCATACTTCTCCGGGAACTGATCGGCCGAAGTGTGGTAGAGCAGTGCTTCCGAGATGAAAGTCTGGATAATACCCCAGCGTGAATTGATCTGGCAGTAGATCTCAAACGCATTATCGTATTTTGTTGAGATATCGGGAGGGAGGGGGATCCCGTATTTCTGGAACGCGATTCGTGCCAGCTCGCATTCCCCCAGCAGGGAGTGGGCAAAACTCCGGATGTTACGGATTCGCTGTGCCGTGTTCTTTGCTTCATCATAGATAAGGGATGCGGAGGTCATTGCCACGGGCTGTGAGCCGGCAGGAGCGCAAAATGCCTCTGCCCGCAACAGTTCGCCCTGTTCGCCAAGGAGCAGGGCGAGACCCCGGCACATGTTTCCCTCCCGGTAGATCGTTTCCGCTTCCGCATAGGATTGCGCGGCATCAGCGTATCGTCCTTCAATGCGGTGGATCGTGCCAAAGCGTCGGAGGATATCCGCTTCAAGTTCCCGGGCATCCGTATCTGTTCGGCCCGGGTCCGCTTCCCGGCAGAGATTCTTTGCGAGTGCAAACCGGCCGGATGCCGAGCGCAGGTTCTCATCGCCCCCGCTGATCAGTTCGGCTTCCCCGGCCCCGAGCAGGCACCGCGCCTTGTGGAGCGGGCCGGTACAATGGGCCGGGTATTCATCAAGAAACGCAGCTTTGGCTCCGGTGAGATCGTCGAGATGAAGGAGGATCGATCCCCGCGAGACAGACATCCGGCCAAGGATCGGCGCCGCATCGATCGTCTGTTCCGTGGCAAGTTCGAGGCCCCGGTTGAACATGTCGAACGCATCCTGGTACAGATCCAGAGTCTGGAAAAACTGCGCGTACCAGAAGAAGAACCGGACCTCATGTTCTTCTTCCGGTGCAACTACCACGGTCCTTAAGAAATCCCGGGCCAGTTCGCTGTCAATATCGCTCTCAGGTACCCGGTTCTCGTAGATGTCATCATAGATCGCCTCAAGATAATCACCAATGGCTGCGCGGTTGCCAAGGAGTTTCTTGAACAATGCAACGGAGGCTGTCACCTGATGGCCCCGTTCCGTGCGCTCCCCCACGGTCGAGATGAAACGGGGATGGGGGAGGGGCGCGTCACCGGATTCCTGACGGGAAAGTTCGTGGAGCAGGATGGTTAAGTCGAGGAGGCCGGTAGCCGGGCCATCACGGCACTTGGCCATGATGTAGTGGCTGAAGATCCACGGGCGGCGGATAAAGTAATAGGGATTGATCCGCTCGCTGCCGGTACGGGCAATGATTCCCCGGGTGATAAGGATCTCAAGCCGCTTACGAAGGGCAGACTCCGTGAGATTACGGGCATTGCTGATTCCATTGCGCGTATTGATGGCAGAGAGAATCTGGCGGAGGCGCAAGGGACCGTCATAGAGGGCAATAAGGGTCTGCCGGCCTGAAATAGAGATGTCCGGAATCTCAGTTACCATGTGCTCGAAGGTTGCCCGGTCAGGATACATGAACAGTATTACGTTACTGACGAAATGGTATTAATGCCTGTCCAGTTGATCCTGGGAACAACTATGACTGCTATCGTCACGGCTAACAGATTAACTGACCGCAGGTTGGAAATTTTCAGGCACTTTTTTTCCAACTTCCCGCGGTTTATATACCCTTCCGGATAAGGAACTGATCAGGCCCGGGAATACAAGAGATCGGACGCGACCCTGCAAGGAAAGGTCCCGATATTTCCGGTGCGCATGAATACCCTCCACATCTGCATGCCCCATATCGAGAATATGGGAGGAACCCGGCCGTAAAAACATCCGGCCCCTGTTCTTCCCGATCAGATCACAATTTAATCCTG
>Ga0265297_10005655_pt1 | contig 18820 bp, 23 predicted proteins | sample Munlanlwell13791_FD_192502 | JGI IMG/M metagenome (GOLD analysis project Ga0265297, IMG submission 192502) | Leachate microbial communities from a municipal landfill in Southern Ontario, Canada - Leachate well 137-91 | ecosystem: Engineered > Solid waste > Landfill > Unclassified | place...
ATTTCTCTTATTGCAGATATAACACCCTTTCCCCATAACGGGCCTAGACCCAAGAAAAAGAGGAGAGGTTAAAAAGTAGAATAAATATATGGCAAGATATACAGGACCAAAAGATAGACTATCAAGACGTGAGGGTATTGATATGTTTGGTAAAGGAGCCAAACTGACCCGCCTTAATGTTCCACCTGGGATGCACGGTGCCAAGAGGATGAGGGCCCCTTCTCAGTATGGAAGACAGTTGAGGGAAAAACAGAAAGCTAAGAGAATTTATGGAATTTTGGAAAGACAGTTTAGGAATTATGTCGAACAGGCCTTAAAGACCCGTGGGAATACCGGAGAGAGACTTTTCTCCACGCTAGAGCGTAGATTGGACAATGTCGTCTACCGTCTTGGCTTTGTAACCACCAGACCAGCAGCTAGACAGCTAGTCTCTCACAGACACATTTTTGTTAATGGAAAAAGGGTAAATATTCCCTCGTATCAGGTTAAAATTGGTGATGCAATCACCCTTTCTGCTAAAAGTTTGGAGACTCCTACAGTCAAGAAGCAATTAGGAGAAAAAAGTGTTAAAATACCAGGTTGGCTTGAGAGAAAAGGGCCAGCGGGTAAAGTTGCGAAAGAACCAACAAGTGAAGATATAGCCGAGCAGGTTTCTGCCCAGGATATAGTTGAGTTCTATTCACGATAGTCGTAAGACTTCGTGAGTCAAGGTCGAAAGACCTTACTCGCAATAAAAAAGTTGAGAGGCGGTGACATTATGAGCGAACCAATTTTTGAAATTAAACAAGAAAAACAAGAAAATAACTATTCCAGGTTTGTCATAACTCCTTTAGAACAAGGATATGGCCACACTCTTGGTAATTCTCTAAGAAGAGTCCTACTTAAGAGCCTGGGAGGTGTTGCTATAACATCGGTTAAGATCAATGGTGTTAAACACCAGTTTTCTACCCTTAAAGGGATGAAAGAAGATGTTGTAGAGTTCTTGCTTAACTTGAAGAAGGTTAGATTTGCTAGCACAACTGAGTTTTCAAAACCGGAAAAAGCAAAACTTTCAGTCAAAGGAGCAGGAGAAGTCAAAGCCAAAGACATCCAAGTTCCGGCAACTTTGAAAGTCGCCAATCCAGAACTTGTTCTTGCTTATCTTAATAAGGATGCCAAGTTAGAAGTAGAAATGGAATTAGAATACGGAGTAGGTTATTCACTTTCTGAAGAAAAAGAAGACAGAAAAGTAGGAGTAATCCCTCTTGATTCCTTGTTTTCACCTATCACCAGAGTCAACTATAAAGTTGAAGAAACTCGTGTAGGAAGACTTACTAATTATGATAAGTTAGTCTTGGAAATCTGGACAGACGGAAGCGTTGATCCCAAAAAAGCTATAGTTGATGCCGCTAAAATTTTGAACGGTTACTTTATGCAGATAGTGTCGCCAAAAGAAGTTAAAAAAGAAGCAGTGGAAAAGGTTGATACCTTAGGCCCAGTTGGAAAACTTTCTGTCGAAGAAGTAGGCCTTCCTACCAGAGTAGCTAATGCCCTAATCAAAGCTGGATACGAAACAGTAGAAGCTTTGGCAAAAGCAAAAAGGGAAGACTTAGTCAAAGTCAGAAACCTTGGCGATAAATCGATCAAAATTGTCCGATTTGCATTAGCTGAAAAGGGAGTCGAATTCCTTTCAGAGTAGTGCAAAAGCCTTCTGACTCGCCCTAACTATCCTGATTACGATCATGATATTTAGGTATATAGCTTTATGATAAAAAGGATTTTCGGTAAAAAACTATCTCGTTCAAGAACTTCCAGGGACGCACTTGTCAGATCACAGGTGCGCTCTCTAGTTGAGAACGGAAAAATGGTGACTACTCTAGCTAAGGCAAAAGTAGTTAGAATCTATGTGGAGAAGTATTTTTCTTCTGCAACTGACGGCAGCCTCACCGCAAGAAGAAGGATGTTGGGTAGATTGGCTAATGATTCTAAAACCGCAGGAAGAATTTTTGACATTGCCCAGAAATCTGGAAAGAAAGGTGGCTTTGTTAAATTAACACAGCTTCCTCCAAGACGTGGAGATGCAACTAAGCTTGCAAGGCTCGAGATAATTAGTTGGTTTGCTCCTGAACCAAAAGAAGAGAAGGTCAAAAAAGTTGCAGAGAAATCAGAAAAAAAAGAAGAGGCTAAATTACCAAAAACCAAAAAAGTGACCAAAACCAAAAAAACTGAAAAATAATTATGAAAACATATCAACCAACAAGTAAGGAAGTAACAAGGCAGTGGCACTTGATTGATGCCAAAGGTGAGGTGTTGGGAAGACTGTCGACTCAAATTGCCAAACTTTTAATGGGGAAGCATAAAGCTAATTATTCTGCACATATGGACTCTGGCGACTATGTGGTTGTGGTTAATTGCGAGAAAATTGTGGTGACAGGGAAGAAAGCTGAGCAGAAAGTTTACAGAAGCCATTCAGGATACCCCGGGGGTCTAAAAGAAGTAAGCTACAGGAAAATGAGTGAAGAGTTTCCAGACAGGGTGATTATTCATGCAGTTAGTGGTATGCTTCCTGGCAACAGATTAAAGGATGACCGACTTAAAAGACTAAAAGTTATTAAGGGTGACAAAAATCCATACGAGGATAAAATAAAAGAAAATGGCAAAAACTAAAAAGATCAACTACACATACGCCGTAGGTAAAAGAAGAGAAGCCACAGCCAGGGTGAGACTTTTTAGAGGTAAGGGAGAAAGTTTGGTTAATGGTCAACCAATTGCCCAGTACTTCTCTGGTATTGTCAGTGAATCTGTCTGGAAAAAACCTTTTAGACTAACTGAAACAACTGAAAAGTATTTCGTCTCAGTAAAAGTTGTTGGTGGAGGAATTCAGGGTCAGTTGGAAGCTTCTACTCATGGTATTGCCAAATCACTTTCTAAAGCCAATCCAGAAAAGTTTAGAGCTATCTTAAAAACTGCAGGTCTTCTTACTCGCGATTCCAGGATCAGGGAAAGACGTAAAATAGGAACTGGTGGGAAAGCCAGAAGGCAGAAACAGTCTCCAAAACGTTAAATTCCATCTGGAGTAGCTAGGCTGTTGATGTTGTCAAATGTTTCCTCCTCGAGCATATGTAAGGCTTCTAATAGATCAATGGTGGTTCTCGTCTCCGGGAAGATCTGAATAGCTCTAATATTTGATACACAAGTAGAGACGGCCTTATTAGTATCTTGGTATTCGTCATCGGACAATACCTTTATCTGTTCCAGTAAGTGGTCTAGAGGTATTTGGGTAGTAACGAAATATTCATATACTTTTCGGTGGGCAATTTCGTCGATTTCTTTTTTGTTTCCTCTGATGGCTAGTGACACCTGCCCATTATAATTTATTAAACCAATTATTTGACCGTTTCCAGATTTATTTAGGATTTGAAAATAGGTGTTAATATTGTACTTTTCGGAATCTTTCCCTTTATTTTTTTCCAGAAACTCTATTAGCTGGGTGCGTGAAGAAATGTCTTTGGAGTTTTCCTCTATAAATGATAGCTCGGGACCTTTATCCGTCATTTTAGATAATGTTCTCTTAGTCTTAACGCAAGTTCAATTTAAACATAAAGGGTGGTAAAATACAAATGCTCGAAATTATCAGCGGGGATTAGTTTAACGGTAGAATTGGCGCATGGGGTGCGTCAGGCCTGGGTTCAATTCCCAGATCCCCGACTTATATTATTTTCTGGTCTCCTTAAGATGTGCCTTAAACGCCCCAACTAGGTTTCCAATTATTTTATATTTTCTGAAATCTTTGGGATTAATCCAGACATACTCCTCATGATCTTGGCTTAATTTAACTTTATTGGTTTTGGCGTAGCATTCAAAAAAAGTTCCTACTATTTGCCAATGCTCGTCGTCAACGACAGGTCTCCATTCATTAACAAAAAACGGTTTTCTAATTTTTACTGTAAGACCTGTCTCCTCTTTAATTTCCCTTAGAAGACTTTTGTCGGATCTTTGTCCTGGTTTTATTCTTCCCCCAGGGACATCATACCTTCCCACATTTGAACCATCTTCATACTTTGAGGATTCTTTTAAAAGAAGAATTTTGTTCCTGTATACAATAAATGCTTTAGTCGCTACAAATAACTTAGTTTCTGTTTTTTCTGACATTTTAGCCTCTTTTATTATAACTAGTAATGTTTTTTAAACCACTTTTTAAAATCTCCCATTACTTCTTTTTGATGTAGAAAGGCCATTCTGGGGATCTTGTCTATTCCAAACCAAACGAGTTCGGCAACATCGTCTTGTGGTTTTGGAGTTCCCGATACTACTATACAGACATAATACAAAACAAGTACTGCATCTCCTCCTCTGCCGTAGGTATCAGTATATATTCCCAACAAATCAATGATTTTTACTTTTAAACCAGTTTCCTCTTTTACTTCTCTTGTAACACACCTCCTTGGGTTTTCATTGTATTTTAGAAATCCTCCAACAGCATCATATTTCCCTTTGCAGGGTTCAACTCCCCTTCTAGTTAGTAGTACCTTTCCATCTTTAATAATTAACACGCCTGCAGCCGGTTTTGAATTCTCGTACACATGAATCTTGCATTTGGAGCAAAAGGGAGACCCCTCCTTTATTATTAGTTTAGTTGTACACTGCGGACAAAATTTGTATTTAATTCGCATTTTTGCCCTTGAATTTTATAGTAATTAATAGTAAAAGAAAACAGCATGGCAAAGAAAAAGAAAGAACTTAAAGAAACTATTCAACAGGAAGGTGCTTCAGAAAAACTTCAAGCGATTCGAATTGCCATGGACCAGATAGAGAAACAATACGGTAAGGGTTCTATTATGCGTCTGGGTGGACAAGGTCAAGAGAGAGCAAAAATTGAAGTCATTTCAACAGGTTCTATTGCAGTTGATTTAGCCTTAGGGGTAGGTGGGTTACCAAGGGGCAGGATCGTAGAAATATACGGTCCAGAAGCTTCAGGGAAAACAACGCTTGCCCTTTCCGTCATTGCGGAAGCGCAAAAACGGGGAGGGCAATGTGCTTTTGTTGATGCAGAGCATGCACTAGACCCCGCTAGAGCAGAGATTATTGGGGTAGACCTGGACAACCTTCTTATGAGCCAACCAGACACTGGAGAACAGGCCCTAGAGATTACAGAGACCCTAATTCGTTCAGGGGCAATAGATGTTATTGTTGTTGATTCTGTGGCCGCCCTTGTCCCTCGGATAGAACTGGAAGGCGAAATGGGAGAGGCCGTTATGGGTAGCCAGGCCCGTCTTATGAGTCAGGCCCTAAGAAAACTAACTGGGGCCATTTCTAAATCCAAGACCGTTCTTATCTTTACTAACCAATTAAGACAAAAAATTGGTGTGATGTTCGGCAATCCCGAAACAACTCCCGGAGGATTGGCTTTGAAGTTTTACTCTTCAGTCAGGATTGACCTAAGGCGCATAGACATCTTAAAAGATGGAGAGAAAGTAATTGGTTCAAGGCATAGAGCCAGAATTGTAAAAAACAAAGTAGCACCCCCCTTGAGAGTTGCCGAGCTGGATATTATGGAAGAAGAGGGAATATCAAAAACTGGAGGGCTTCTAGATGTTGCGGTTGAGCTGGGAATTATTGGAAAGAGTGGATCATTCTTTAACTACAACGATAAACCCATTGCCCAGGGAAGAGAGGCAGCCAAGCTTTATCTTAAAGAAAATCAGAAACTTTACGATGAGATTGATAAGAAAATTAGAGAAGTAGCCGCTTCAGGGAAAAAACTCCCCAAAGAAATTGGGGAAGAGAAAGAAGAATAACAAAAACCCCAGTGATATAATTTGCCCGATGGCAGTTATTACCCAAATTAAACCCCAGAAAAAAGCAGGTAGAGTCAATATATATTTAGATGGCAAGTTTGCTTTTGGAATTGATCTGGATAATTTTCTTAAACTCAACCTTAAAGTTGAACAAAGTCTGACAGATGAGGAAGTAGAAAACATAGTTAAAAAAGCTGAATTTCAAAAAACTTTAGAAAAGGTCTTGCGTTTTTCCATGGTTCGTCCTAGAAGTAGGAAAGAAATTAAAGGTTGGTTCAAACGTAAGAAAGTTCACGAGGGTCTACATAGTGAACTGTTTGAAAAATTGGAACATTTTGACCTGGTGGATGATGAAAAGTTTGCCAGGTGGTGGATTGAACAACGACAGAATTTTAAACCTAAACCGAAAAGAATATTAAACCAGGAACTAAAGGTTAAAGGAATAGGTGATGAGATCATCTTGAAAGTTTTGGGTGAAGTTGAGTTAGATGAGAGCAAAATGGCCAAGGAACAGCTGGATAAAAACATGTACAGATGGCAGGGGTTTGAGGGTAGGGAAAAACGACAGAAAAGTGCCCAGTTTTTACTTCGGAAGGGCTTTTCCTGGGAGACGGTCAAAAAACTTCTCTCGATTGACCAGGAGGACTAAATTAGGTAAAATTGGCGTTGGAGTAAAGGAAATATGGTTAAGAAAGCTCTCACATTGGCTTCTTCCCTCACCCTTATCTAGGGCTGGATTTCCTTTCTCCAATAATTATTACTAAATATGACTGCAGATGATATCAAAGTGCTAGTTGAAGATCTTAGACGTGATAGGGCTTCTTTGGAGAAAAAACAGGAAGTTCTAAAGGCACGTGAGGATGAGTTGAAAGAACGTTTAGAAAAAGTCTCCAAAATGACTATTGATGAGGCCAAGAAAGTACTTCTTGATGAGGTTCAAAAAGACCTAACCAGCGAAGTGGCTAAAAAAATAAGGTTGGCTGAAGAAAAGATTAAGCTTGAAGCTAATGAACATGCCAAAGAGATTCTTGCTGATGCTATGAAACATGGGGCAACCAGCTATGTTGCCGAGTACACTGTCTCCACAGTTACCGTTCCCAATGAAGAGGTTAAAGGAAGAATTATTGGAGCAGGTGGACGCAATATCAGAACCTTCGAGAAAGAAGCTCAGGTGGAAATTGAAATTGATGAAACGAATGAAATCAGACTTTCTTCATTCGACTCCATCAGGCGAGAAATTGCTAGACGTGCACTTGAAATATTAATTCGTGACGCTAGGATTCAGCCCTCAAGGATTGAAGAAGTAATAAAACAGGTAAGAAGTGAAATGGATGACGTTTTGGTGGAAGAGGGAAAGCATATTTGCCAGGATTGTGGTGTGTATAACCTCCCCTTGGATTTGGTTAAACTAATTGGAAGATATAAATTTAGAACCTCATATGGGCAAAACCTGGGGATACATACCATTGAAGAGACAAAGATAGGTATCGCCATAGCCAACGAAATTGGAGCAAATATTGACATTGTTCGCCTTGGTTGTCTCCTTCATGATATCGGAAAGGTTGTTACTGATGAGGAGGGGAACCATATCGAACTAGGAGTCTCAACTCTTAAACGTTTTAGTCTTCCCCGCGAGGTAGTTAATGCCGTTGCCGAACATCATGAAGATAAACCTTTCTCATCTATTGAGTCGGTTGTTGTTTGGATAGCCGATGCGGTTTCTGGTTCCAGACCAGGTGCTCGTTATGAACCCCATGAGGAATATATCAAAAGAATGGGTAAGATCGAAGAGATTGTTGGATCCTTTGAAGGGGTCGAAACAGCTTATGCTTTTCAGGCAGGTCGTGACGTGAGAGTTATCGCCAACCCAGAAGAGGTTGATGATGATAAAGTAACTGTTCTTGCTCATGAGATTGCCAAGAGACTGGAGAAAGAAGCAGAATATGCAGGACAGATAAAAGTAACCGTTATACGCGAGGTTCGTGCTTCTGATACCACTAAAGCAAAATAACTTCATGAAAAAGGATCCCTCTATTCTAACCCTATTGGTGGGAATAGCTCTATTGGGGTTGGGACTTTATGGGTTTATGTCTCTAACTGAAAAAAAAGAGGATAAATCAGGTTTTTCCGAAATAATTAACCAACCCATGTCTACTGTGGCCCCGTCTCCGTCCCCCTCGCCAACTCCCAAACCCTTAACTTTTACTGAGATGAATTCTCTTTATGGTCCTTGTACTTATCTTCCGGTCCTAATGTACCACCATGTTCAAACTGCCGATGCCGCCAAATCAAAAAACCAAACTGCCTTGACCGTAACGACCGATGTTTTTGACAGGCAAATGGCTTATCTTAGAGACAAAGGCTACACGACTACCACACCCCAAGACCTAATCAATTTTTTCGACGGGGGATCATCTCTACCAGCAAAACCTGTTCTTATTACTTTCGATGATGGTTATGCAGATTTTTATTCAGATGCCCTACCTGTTTTAAGAAAATATTCTTTTAAAGCGACAGTCTTTTTGCCTACAGGGCTTATGAACAACTCCGATTATCTTAATTGGTCTCAGATATCAGAGGCCGGGGGAAGTGGAATATATTTTGCTAACCATACTTGGTCACACAAAAATGTCAAACAGGCGACTGATGTCTTGAAGCGAGAAATCGAAACTGCGGATCTTCAACTTTCAGAACGAGGTCTTAATAGTTCTAAGGTATTTGCTTACCCTTACGGCTTTTCAAACACCGACTCGGAAAATATTCTGACAGGGCTCGGGTATAAACTGGCTTTTACTACCAAACACGGCACAGCCCTTTGTAAGAAGCTAAGATACGACCTCCCGAGAATTAGAATAGGTAACTCCACACTTCCCTCTTTTGGCTTGTAATAAATAAGGTCCAAAATTTGACTTTTAGCTTTAATTGTCATATCCTTGAAGCTGTCATGACAAAGAAAGAGATTATAGATCTCGTTTCTCGAAAAGCCCACCTAACTAAAAAAGCTTCTGAAGAGGCAGTTGATGTTTTTTTGAACGAAATCGGTAGAGTTCTCTCCAAAGGCGAGAAGGTTGTCCTTTCAGGTTTTGGAACTTTCAGGGTTATTTCAATGAAGGGAAAAACTGTAAAGATCCCCAGGACTGATAAATTAGTGACGATTAAGGCTCATCGTTCTCCTCGTTTTACTCCAGGGAAAAAGTTAAAGAAGCAAGTTACCAGGTAGTTTTCATATAAAAATATAGCAAATGGAATCTGAATTTCGGCTATGGTATCCTTTGCTTGATGAATAAGGTCATTTTGATTGATCACCTGGTCAAGGAATTTGTGGTTAACGAAAAGCGCCCCGGTTTCGTTGGCGGAATATCCTCAATTTTCTCCCCCAAGAAAAAAATCGTTAAAGCTTTAAAAGGAATTTCCTTATCGGTTAATAAGGGTGAATTTGTAGGTTTTATTGGACCAAATGGAGCCGGGAAAACAACTACTTTAAAAATTCTTTCCGGTCTTTTGTATCCTACAGATGGTTTTGTGGAAGTTTTGGACCATGATCCTTGGGAAAGAAAAGAAGAATTCTTAAAAAGAATCTCTCTGGTGATGGGACAGAAGAATCAGCTGTGGTGGGACCTGCCGGCGATTGAAACTTTCGAGTCAAATAGAGCTATTTATGAGATTCCGAAAAAAGAATATGAAAAGAATCTTGAAGAGCTGGTAGATCTTTTGGATGTAGGTAAGCTTCTTAAGACTCAAGTAAGAAGGTTATCTCTAGGGCAGAGGATGAGAATGGAACTAATTGCCGCTCTTCTTCATAAACCCGAAATTTTATTTTTAGATGAGCCAACGATCGGCCTTGATGTTATCGCTCAACAGAAGGTCAGGGATTTTATTTATCAATACAACAAGAAATATGAATCGACAATCCTTCTCACCTCACATAACATGAGCGATTTAGTTGACCTAGCTAAAAGAATGGTTGTTATCAACGACGGACAGATTGTTTTTGACGGGGATTTTGGTGAACTCATTAGGCATTTTGGGAAAAATAAACTTATAAAGATATCTCTCTCCCAAGAAGTTGATATTAAAAAACTTGAGTCAATTGGAAAAGTTGTCAGTCTTTCCTTTCCTCAAGTAACCCTTTCTGTTCCTCGGGCTTCGTCAGCAGTTGCCGCGTCAGAGCTTTTGCAGGAATTTCCAGTAGCCGATCTGACAATTGAGGAAGTGCCAATCGAGGATGTGGTCAGAAAGGTTTTTGGTGGTAAGGAAAAATCCTAGTATGAAACTTCAAAAGTACCTGATGATTCTTAAGGTTTCTTTTCTGCAAGAGTTTGCCTACAGATTTAATTTTGTGATGTGGAGGGTGAGGAATGTGATTCAGGTCTTTATTGCCTTTTACTTCTGGGACACTCTCTTTGCCGATTCTGGTAGGGTTATTTTTGGTTACGATAGAGCCAAAATTCTAACCTATGTTTTTGCCATTCTTTTTATCCGCTCGATAGTTCTTTCAGCCAGGGCAGTGGATATCGCCGGGCAAATTTCTAACGGAGAGCTGTCAAACCTCCTTTTGAAGCCGGTAAACTTTTTTAAATACTGGTTTGCGAGGGATCTTTCCAGTAAGGCTTTAAATGTGGTCTTTGCCTTTATAGAGACCTTTTTGCTTTATCTTCTTCTTCGCCCACCCATTTTTCTTCAAACAACTCCGGTGAACTTAATGGGGGCTCTAGTCTTTGTGGTTTTAGCTATCTTGCTTTTCTACTTTCTTCTTTTTATCACTAATATGGTGGCTTTTTGGATGCCTGAAAATGGTTGGGCTGCACAGTTTTTGATTATCGGAATAGTAACGGAATTTTTTTCCGGGGGGGTTTTCCCTTTGAATATTTTTCCAAAAGGAGCGCAGGTAGTTTTTGGATACCTGCCCTTCCAATACTTACTCTATTTTCCCGTACAGGTATACCTGGGGAATGTAACTGGGGCGGAAATAACCCGTGGGTTAGTGATAGTGGTATGTTGGATAGTTGCTCTTTATTTTCTGACGACGAAGATCTGGGTACGTGGTCTAAAGAATTATGCTTCTGAAGGAAGATGATTATGAAAAAACTTAAAAAATATTTGGTGGTTTGGGGATTGATGATTAGAAATGTTCTTTCGGCCAATCTTAATAAGAAGGTCGGTTTTCTTATTTTTTTCTTTGGGAAGATGTTGAGATTTGTTCTGGCGGGGTTATTCGTTTTTTATACCCTTCAGGGAACAAAATCTCTTGCGGGCTATAACACAGACCAGGTAATTTTCTTTTATCTAACCTACATGCTTATTGATGCCCTAGGGCAAGTATTTTTCCGAAACGTCTACTTGTTTCGCCAAATGGTAGTTACTGGGAGTTTTGACTTAATTCTTTCTAAACCTGTAAACACTCTTTTCCGAGTTCTTCTTGGTGGAATGGATATTATTGACATGGGCACCACTGTATTTTTTCTGGGGACTGTTGTTTGGTGGGGGGCAAGACTTAATCCTACTTCAGCGGGAATAATGTTGTATTCTTTATTGATTTTTAATAGCCTAATTATTATCGCTGCGTTTCATATCTTGGTTGTTGCTCTGGGAATAATTACCCTGGAGATTGACCACACGATTATGATCTATCGGGATATCGAAAGCATGGGGAGGTTTCCAATAGATATTTACAAGGAACCGATAAAAAGCATCTTCACTTTTATTATTCCAATAGGAATCATGTTGACTGTTCCTGCGAAAGCCCTTATGGGTTTGGCAACCGCCCAGGTAATTGTGGTTTCTTTTATTGTTTCTGGAGTTTTATTATTTCTCTCTGTAAAGTTTTGGGGCTTTGCTCTAAAGCGTTATACCAGCGCATCAAGCTAATATGAAAAAACTTCTCGTCATTTGTGGGCCTACAGCAACCGGAAAAACTAAACTAGCTCTGAGTTTGGCAAGGCTTGTTGGTGGGGAGGTTTTATCTTGTGATTCAAGACAAGTATATAAAGGGATGGACATTGGGACAGGTAAAGATCTCCCAAAGGATGGTAAGTGGAGGGCGGAGGAAAGTGGACTCGGTTTTTATGAAATAGATGGAACTAAGGTCTGGGGTTATGATTTAACCGAACCCAAGGAGGAATTTAGTGTTTCTCAGTATATTAAAATTGCTAGTAGAATCCTAAAAAATATTTGGAAAAAGGGAAAAACTCCAATAATCGTTGGTGGAACGGGATTATATTTAAAGGCGGTTCTGGACGGTATTGCTACAGCCGAGATTCCTAGAAATGATTCTCTTAGGACAACTCTAGAAGAAATGCCAACAGGGGCGCTGTTTGAAACTTTAGCCCAGTTAGATTCTACCAAAGCCGCCTCCATGAATTCTTCAGACAAAAACAACAAAAGAAGGCTTGTCCGAGCGATCGAAATAGCCCAGTGGTTGATTGACAAAAGATTGGTGTCGAAGAATAAAGGTTTCTATCCTACGAGTGATTGTCTAATCATCGGACTCTTTGCCCCCAAGGAGTATTTGGCAGTAAGGGTAAAACTAAGGGTGGACAGCAGGTTAAAGAGGGGAATTTTGGAAGAGGTAAAGACTCTTCTTTCAACGGGTCTTAAATGGGAAAGCCATGCAATGAACAGTATGGGGTACTTGCAGTGGAGGGATTATTTTGAACATGGAGCGAGTATGGAGAGTGTTTTGGAAAAATGGACTAGGGATGAGACCTCCTATGTTAAAAGACAAATGACATGGTTTAAAAAGGACAAACGGATTGTCTGGTTTGACATTTCCAAGGAAAATTTTTCAAAAGAAGTAGAAAGTATGGTCAAAAAATGGTACCATGGCCCTGTGAAAGGTAAAAAGTAACATGCCTCGCAAAGTTGAAATATCCCACAAAACAATTATTTTTACTGTAGGGTTTTTAGCCCTTCTTTGGTTTTTATATTTTATTAGGGATATCCTTTCCCTCTTTTTTGCTTCTCTACTGTTGATGGCTATTCTTAATCCTTCAGTAAGCAAAATGACCAAAAAGAGAATTCCTAGACCACTGGGGGTCTTGATTGTCTATCTAGTAATTATTGGTGTTTTTGGAGTTGCTGTTGGTGGGGTGGTTCCTGCACTGGTTGAACAGACAACGAATTTTGTAACCGGGCTTCCTGGGTACCTTACTAATATCGGAGTTTCTTCCATGGTCAGTCAAGAGATCGCCAAACAACTTCTTTCACAGCTAGGGAATGTGCCCTCGCAGGTTGTTAAGTTTGGAGCATCTGTTATATCAAACATAATAAACATTGTTTCAGTTCTTATTTTTGCTTTTTACCTTCTTTTGGCTAGGGAAAAATTAGGAGAGCAGTTGGCAAATATTCTGCCTGGGGACAAGTCAAAAAAGGCAATATATATCCTTGATAGTTTGGAAATAAAATTGGGAGGTTGGGTTAGGGGAGAGCTTTCCTTAATGCTTCTGGTTGGAGTTTTGATGTTTATTGGTCTTACCATATTAGGAATTCCCTTTGCCCTTCCTTTAGCGATTTTGGCTGGGGTGATGGAACTTATCCCCACTCTCGGTCCAATAGTTTCTGCTATACCAGTCGCTATAATTGGTTTTGGTATTTCTCCCCTGATGGGAGCAGCGTCGATTGCTCTGTCGTTATTGGTTCAACAATTAGAAAACTACCTTTTTGTTCCCAAGGTGATGGAAAAATCAGTGGGGGTAAGCCCAATATTTACCCTTTTTGCCCTAGCTATCGGATTTAAGATTGCGGGTATTGCAGGAGCACTGTTTTCGGTTCCCGTTTTTATTGCCCTCAAAGTGGTCGCGGAGTACTATCTCTCAGAGTAGCGGCCACCCCAACCATAATCCAGAAAAACACCTCTTCAGATATTGAAATGACGTTGGTTTGTGAGTGGATCAGAAAAAGAATAAAAACCAAGAGGAGATACTTATACTCACGAGATTGCTTAAGTAGATTAGTAAACGTCTTATATATTAAGAGCAGGTAAAACCCGAATCCGAGAACACCTGAAGTAACTAATACTTCCAAAAACAATGAATGAGTCTTGTCAACATAAATATCGTGTCCCCATTTCATTGGCCAGTCGATATTATCGAAGGCAACGTCAAAGTTAGTTAGTCCCCAACCAAAGAAGGGTTTCTGTTTAATAGCCAAAAGGGCCTTGGTGATTATTCTCATTCTTCCCTCTGGCATATAACCACTGTAGGAATTTGCAGTTTTTTGATAATTAAATATGTATAGACCAATGGTTAGAAGAAACAGGAGTGATAAGGAAGCGATTGGTATTAGTTTATTTTTAATGGCTTTCCCCTGTGGGGCAATTGTTAGCATGATAAATAAGACAATTACAGTTAGCACGCCCGACCAGGAGTGAGTTAGTAGGATAGCTGCCACCTGGCTAAGTTGGATGGCTCTTTTTCTAAGAGGTTTGATGTTTAAAAATGGGGAAAAAGAAAGGGGGAGAGTTGTTGCCAAGTACCCGGCCAGAAAATTAGGATTACCAAAACTTATTCCTATGGCTCCGTCCCAGGTGACAACATTTATATCTTTTAAAACATAGAAGCGAAAGGCGCTTATTATGACCCACAAGGATAGGATAAAGTTGGCTAGAGTTAGACTTTTAATAAATGGTCTCAGCCAACTGTCCTGCCAGATTAAAGCGGTGGCAAAGGCCAGAGCGCAAAGGTGGAAGAAGGTGTTTAGTCCATCTTCCCGGTAAGGATTTCCCCAGAAGCTTTTACTAAAATTAACTCCCCATAGGGATGTTAGAAAGACACTGAGGGCAAAGAGGAATAAGGCCAGAAAAAGTGAGTAGTCCTTTCTTTCTTTTTTTAAAAATGGAACAAGGAAGAGACAACTAACACCGAGAATTTCTACCCAGATCCGGAAAAACCACACTCGTGGCACCTCAAAGGGGATTGGAGCTTTTGACCAGAAGACGAAAGGAAGTGCAAACACTCCTCCCAAGAAGAGATATTTTAAGATGTTATTTGCTTTTGTGTTTGACAAAATGTTTCTGTCGACCTACCCTTATTATAGTTGCAATTCTAATGGAATCTAAGCTATCAATCTACGATACTTTTAAAAAATATCTTTCCTCTTTTAAGAGTTTGGGTGTGTCCCAGAAACTTTCAATAGGTATGATGTTGTTTTTTCTTCTGGCCCTTCCCGTTAGTGTTTTTGTGGTGATGGATCCAGTTAAGCTCTTCTCGAGAGCGAGTTATCCGATTACTCCTCCAATAACCCCTCCCTATACCCAGGCCCCAACTGTTTTTGGGAAGGCGGCGGTTTTTAATGGAAATACAACTGTGAAAATTGATGGTTCAGAGAGCCTGAATGCAAGTTTGGGTTTTACGGTTGAGGCTTGGATAAAACCGAGTACTTCGTTGCCATCTGGATGGATTGTAAGTAAATTGTCTGGTTCTGAGAACAGTTTTGCTTTGGGGGTTCGGAGCTCCTATAACAAAAACGAGGACGCTTACGATATAATTTACACTTTTAGTGTAAGCAATAATGGTAACAAGTGTGCACTTCACAACATAGAGCTTCGTCGTAATTATTCGGCTTCTCAGGTCAATGAAATCACCTCTTGGCACCACATAGCTGGAGTTGTTCAAAGTGATGGTAAAATGGACATTCTCTTTGATGGAGTGAAATCAACTACTAATACCAATAGTATAACCGGCGTGTGTCCTAGTACCCTGCCAGTATACATTGGAGCGAGGTTTTTGAATCCGGGTACGGATGGGTACTTTCCGGGTGAGATTGATGAAGTGAGGATATCGAACACTTCGAGGTATTCTGGATCTGGAATTCCTGCTTTACCTCTAAACCCTTACTATGTTGATAAATACACAATTGCCTTATATCACATGGACAATTCGGTAGAGAACTCTGCTTCTGGTGGTTACCATGGAATTGTCTACGGAAATATTTATTATGTTGATAGCACTATCGGGCAATCTTCCCGAACCCCTACACCATCGGCAACTTACTTGCCTACAACAACACCACCGGTAAAGCCTACTCCCACAAAATATCCTACTTCTACTCCAGCTCCCAGGACAGCAAGTCCCACACCGTCTCCTGTTACTTCTAATCACGCTCCGATTATTACCACAAAGTCGTTAGTTCGTGGGATGATAGGAAGGCCTTATAGGGTCATGGTTACTGGTACAGATGCCGATATTTCCGATCAGTTGAAGATGGAAATTGTGAACCTTCCGTTGGGTCTTAAAGTTGGCTCTTGTGCTACCAGAACCAGGAACTTGTTTGGAAAGACGAACACGATCGTCTGTACGATAAGTGGCACCCCAATGAAAGTTGGGCAGAGAAGGGTAGATATTGCCTTATTTGACGGTAAAGGAGGGATGGTCCAGAAGAGCCTTATTTTAACGATTGAAAAGAATATTTGGAGGGTGCTTCTAAGTAGGATTGGATTATAAACTATACCCCATAGATTGATTTTTGACCTCAAATTTGTTATACTGCACACACTCTGGAGAAAGAGCAATTGCCGTGCCTGAATAGGCATGGAGGAAAGTCCAGACAGCTGAAGGATGGGTGCCCAGCGTAAGCTGGGGCGGGTAACCGCCAGTTAGAGCAACAGAGACGAGTTTCTGCTATCCCTAAAGGATGGTAGAAGGTGAAACGGGCAATCCTCCCCGCTGCAACTCACGAATTGGACGTTCGAGGTTTCCTTCCCGAGTCCTAAGGTGAGGCATTAGATAGATAATTGCTTAAAAACAGAATCTGGCTTACTAGTCTCCGGAGTATAAAAAGATCCACCCTCATAGGTGGATTTTTTTATGACAGAAAAATACTGACAATAAACTTACTTCTTACAGGACAAATTAAGTGATGCGAATTATATCCTAAATATATTAAAAAAACAGACTTGAATAGAGATGGTCACCACGGCAAAATACCAGGAAGGATATTATTCCGATTAATTACTGGTAATGAGTTTAGAATTTGTCCCAGGACAGGTTGAATTCAAGGAGGAAAACGAAGAGGAGAAGGAGGTCTGTCGCGCAAAAATTCATCACCCCAAATTTGTTACAAAGAGAGGTACTGTAATAAAACACTACGCGAATTCTCACGACCACTTTACCCCCAGATGTATAGACGATATCTTCGGTTTTGAACCGGAAGAAACAGGGAGTGATATGAACCACATACCAATGCATAGAGACTGCCATGCATTGAAAGATTATTCTACCCCTGCAAGACTGCGTCTTTTAAAAAGACAACAAAGAGGGGAGTATATCTCGCTTCAAGAATACATTCGTCGAGTTAGGAATAAATATGATCTGGTTTTTGCGGGAAAAAGGCCGCTACACTCTGCCTTAAAAAAACCGACGGAAGTGTAAAAAAGGTTAAAGGTACTAACCTTAGATTTACAGCAACCGCCGGGTAATGTTTTGAAGGAGAGCTGGGTGGATGGTTGTGAGACCAAAACAATTGGGGTATTTCTCTTAGGCCGATATTGTATCGTTTTCCTTCTTGGTTACTGTTTCGAGTAACGTTTTTTCTGAAGGACGGATATGCCTAGTAGGTAACCTCGAAAAGATATTTGGTTTAACAATATTTTCTCCAGCTCTCCTGACTACAACTGAACCTTGGGTTCAGGTATAGTTTGTGCAGGCATTCTCCTGTCGGGACGCGTGGGGGCGATTCGACAAGATATAATGCCTGCGTATGTTTTGAATTATTGACGCTTTGTCAATAATTCAGTTAAAGTGCTATGCCCCACGTTCAATAACGTAGGGATATTATATATAACCGAAGCTCTTTGTCAACAGTATTTTTATTGCTACAATTACCTCATGAAGTTAGTTATTCAAAGGGTGTCTTCAGCCTCTGTTACTGTCGATAAAAAAGTAGTGGGAAGAATCAGTAAGGGTTATTTCGTTCTTTTGGGTGTAAGTGGTGGTGATAATGAAGGCATTGCAGAAAAGCTGGCTGAAAAGCTTATTAAACTTCGTGTGATGTCTGATGAGAACGATAAAATGAATCTGGATTTGAAAACTGCCGGCGGAGAGGTTTTGATAGTCTCACAGTTTACTTTGTATGCAGACACCTCGGGTGGTAACAGGCCTTCTTTTATTAAGGCAGGGGAACCGGCAAAGGCAAAAGCGATATATGATTTATTTATCAGTAGACTGAGGGAGGAGGGGCTTAAGGTGGCAACGGGTGAATTTGGAAGTTATATGGATATCAAAGCTAATCTTGATGGACCCGTCACCATAATACTAGAACAGTAAAATGAGAATTGACTGGAAAATTGTCCTAAATGTTTTGCTCACTACTTTTACGATAATTATTATCTCTGGGCTTCTGGTGGAGATCTATATTTTTGGTTATAAACAGGGGGAGAGCTCTTCGGTGAACTATTATGAAGGTATTATTAGTAGTCTAGCTAAGGATCAAGTTAGTTCATACATTCCCTCTCCCTCCCCCCGAGGGACACAAAGCCCAAAAACTGCAACTCCAACAGCTGTGGCGGCCGTAAGGGAAGTAAATTGGGGAGGACCTGAGCTTTGGGAATTGGTTAATAAGGCCCGTGTTGAACATGGAGTAGGTCAGTTAAAACAAGTGGATGAGCTCTGTACTATTGCCTCTATTCGTCTTAATGAACTGTTAGCTTTGGGGGCATTGGATGGGCACTCAGGTTTTTCAAACTTATCTGAAAGAAGAACGGATTTGAAATGGATTTTTGAAAAGTATGTTGTTGCTGAGTTTTTAATTCAAGGACCATCCACGGCTCAAGAAGCAGTGGATCTGTGGTTGAATACCATGGGACACAAAAAATTAATTACCGGAGGAGAGTATGTCTATGGTTGCATCTACGCCCAGAACAGCTTCGCTGTAGCTATCGCAGCCTACTAAGAAGAACAAATTTACTGGAGAAACCACTTTTGGTTATTGGAGTATTTATACCCTTCTATCATGCAAAAAGGGCCCGCTATCCGGGACTCCTCTTTGCGTTGGTTCAAAATAAAGACTATTTGCCTCCGATTTTGAACATAGTTGTACCGCAAACTTCA
>Ga0265297_10005656_pt1 | contig 18820 bp, 15 predicted proteins | sample Munlanlwell13791_FD_192502 | JGI IMG/M metagenome (GOLD analysis project Ga0265297, IMG submission 192502) | Leachate microbial communities from a municipal landfill in Southern Ontario, Canada - Leachate well 137-91 | ecosystem: Engineered > Solid waste > Landfill > Unclassified | place...
GGCTTGCCGAACACATGCTTATTATGGGGGTGGAGAGGCCTAACGGTCAGATCCAGTATGTGGCTGCGGCATTTCCCAGCTCCTGCGGTAAAACCAACCTTGCCATGCTTGTCCCGCCCGAAGGGCTGAAACGCAAGGGCTACCGCATCTGGACATTGGGCGATGATATCGCCTGGATGCGCATTGATTCCGACGGAGCTCTCTGGGCAGTAAACCCGGAGACAGGATTCTTTGGGGTAGCCCCAGGAACCAACAGCCATACCAACCCGCAGATGGTGGAGACCGTTAAGAAAAACACCATTTACACTAATGTGCTTTTGAAACCCGACCGTACTGTCTGGTGGGAGGGAGCTGACGGCGAAATCCCAGCAAGCGGTATTGACTGGCAGGGCAGGCCGTGGAAGCCGGGGACGAAGGATAATAACGGAAAGCCTATCCTTGGCGCCCATCCCAACAGCCGTTTTACAGCGCCTATTTCCCAGTGCCCTTCGGCTTCTTTCAGGATGGAACATCACCACGGCGTGCCTATCTCCGCGATTATCTTCGGCGGCCGCAGGCAACAGGTGGCGCCTCTGGTATATGAGAGTTTCGGCTGGACGCACGGAGTATTTCTTGGAGCGACAATGGCATCGGAGCGTACCTCGGCACAGGTGGGTAAGCTCGGCGAAGTGCGACGCGACCCTATGGCAATGCTTCCATTCTGCGGTTACAATATGGGGGATTATTTCAGGCATTGGCTGGCAATGGGCAAACGCCTTAACAGGCAGCCCCGCATATTCCATGTGAACTGGTTCCGCAGCGACAAAAACGGCAGGTTCCTCTGGCCGGGGTACCGGGAGAACCTGAGGGTATTGGAATGGATATTGGACCGCTGCAACAATACGGTAGGGGCAGTGCGTACCCCTATCGGTTACGTCCCGCAGGGCTCAGATATCGATATGACGGGTCTTAAGCTTGACCACCGGGCGATGGAGGAGCTCTTGAGAGTTGACCCTCTTGTCTGGCAGGAGGAATTAAAGGGTATCAGGAAATTCTTCAAGCAGTTTGGCAGGGACCTTCCCGGGGAATTATGGGAGGAATACGAAGGGCTTCTAAAACGCCTAAGATCTCAAGATGAGCGATAACGTTTTGCTTTCCACGGATTTTAAGGGCTTGAAACTCTTCAAGCGAGGCAAGGTCAGGGATGTTTATGACCTGGGGAATGAGCTTCTGGTTGTTTCCAGCGACCGCGTCTCGGCATTCGACGTAGTCTTGCCTTGCGGTATCCCGAAGAAAGGCAAGGTATTGACGGCCATCTCTCTTTTTTGGTTTGAATTCACCAAAGACATTATACCGAACCACCTGGTAACCGCAGATGTCAATGAATATCCCCAACAGCTGCATAAGTATAAGGATGAGCTTGCCGGTCGCTCGATGTTGGTTTTAAAAACCAGACCTCTACCGGTGGAATGCGTCGTGCGCGGTTACTTATCAGGTTCGGGGTGGAAAGAGTACCGCCAGAAACAGTCGGTCTGCGGTATTGAATTGCCGGTAGGCCTGGCGGAGTCTGCTAAGCTCCCCGAGATAATATTCACCCCTTCGACCAAAGCCGATTCCGGGCATGACGCCAATGTGGATATGGCGTATGTTGAAGATAAACTTGGCAGGGAGGCTGCCGATAAAATACGGGATGTCAGCATCGCTATTTACCGCAAGGCCAGCGATTACGCCCGTTCCAAAGGAATAATTATCGCCGATACCAAGTTTGAATTCGGCATACACCAGGCGACGCCTATCCTTATTGATGAGGTGCTTACACCCGACTCTTCGCGTTTTTGGCCCCTGGATCAATACCGTCCCGGCATGCCGCAGCCGAGCTTTGACAAGCAGTTCGTGCGCGATTACCTTGAAGGACTTGACTGGGACAAGAATCCGCCGGCGCCTAAGCTGCCGGATGACATCATAGCTAATACCAGCCGGAAATACCTTGAGGCCTATGAGCGCCTTACCGGCAAGGATCCCCAGGCCATCTAAATGACGTTCCTTAAAAAAGCAGCATCGTTGTTAATACGGCTGGCGATAAGCGCCGTTTTATTATCGCTGCTTTTTAAGTCCCAAAAGATAGACATCCCGGCGCTGCTGGGTAGTATCATGCGTGCCAACAAACCCTTGCTTGCCGCATCCTTTACGATAGCGCTCTTAAATTATGCCCTCTGTTTTTACCGCTGGAAGATGCTGCTGGATGCCAGCAACATTCGCCCTCCTCTAAAGAAAATAATTTCTTCTTTCTCGGGGGGGATTTTTTTTAATTCCCTCCTGCCTTCTACCGTCGGAGGAGACGTGGTGCGCAGCCTTGACCTCTCGGCGTATACCCGCAGGCCAAAAGAGGTTATCGCTACGGTGCTCCTGGACAGGCTAAGCGGATATGTCGGCCTAGTGGGAGTTATTCTGTTATGGTTATTGCTGGGGTGGAGGCTTGTTTGTAATAGTCCGGCAGTGTTATGGTCCATTGCCATCATTGCACTGCTATTGGCTGCAATACTCCTGGTTCTATTCAACAGTTTTTTATTCTCCAGGATTAATTCCATGCTGCATCCCCCGCGTGCTGGTAGGATCCGCGAGTCTTTGAAAAACCTGCATCAGGAGCTCCATTATTTCAGGAATCACAAGCGGGTATTGTTCAAAAACGCAATGCTCTCCGCGTTCATTCAAGCCGTTTATCCGTTATCCAGCTATTTGATAGCATTGGCGCTTGGCGTAAAAGTGAGTATTATTTACTTCCTGGTTTTTATACCCATTATCGGCACGATTACGCTTTTGCCGGTTGCCATCGGAGGGTTGGGCCTGAGAGAGAATATGTTTGTTTTTTATTTCAGGCAGGCAGGGGTGCCGGAAGGGCTTAGCGTTGCCGTTTCGCTTGTGGGTTTTGGATTTCTGGTAATCCACGCCGCCATCGGAGGATTAATCTATGTCCTTACGGTTCATCATAGACGGATACAACGTCATTCGTCATCGGTCATTCCCGATTAACATTACCGGTAAGACCACTCCGCATCATGCCCTTCTTAGCTATATTAGAAACAACAGGCTCTGCGGCAGCGCAAAAAACAGGGTTACGGTGGTGCTGGATGGTTTTGGTTCGGCTGGCCGGCGTTCTCCTTTGATGCCGGCAGCGGAAATAATATACTCGGAAGAGGAGAGCGCGGACGAGAGGATTAAAAGGATAGTTGAAGAGTCCGGGAACCCGCGCAACCTGGTAGTAGTCTCTGATGACAGGGAGATTAGGTTTTTTGTGCGTTCTAAAGGAGCCAGGGTTTTGAAGGTGGAGGATTTCGTCAATCCCAGGCGCCTCCGTATCGTCTCAAAAGAGGAACCCGCCAAGCCCGAGCTGAGCAGCGAAGAGGTTTCGTTCCTCAACGAAGAGTTAAAAGGATTATGGTTAAAAGAGTAAAGCCAAAAGAAAATAGGCACGCCAAACCGGCAGACTACTTAAAGTTTCTGGGGACTGCCGGGGCACGCTTTGTGATGATCAGGCAACTGCGTGCTTCCGGAGGGCTCTGGATATCAGCGGCAGGACGTAATATCCTGATAGACCCCGGCCCGGGCAGCATCGTCCGCTGTGCGTTGAGCAGGCCGAGGCTTGACCCCGCGCAGTTAGACGCCGTTATCCTGACTCATCGCCACCTTGACCACGCCGGAGATATTAACGTGATGATTGAGGCGATGACCGAAGGAGGGTTCAGGAAGAGGGGGACGGTATTTTGTCCGGCGGATGCCCTGGAGGATGACCCGGCGATACTCAGGTACGCAATGGGGTTTCCGCAAAAGATAGAGGTATTGAAGGCGTGGGGGAGTTATGCGGTGGGGGATTTTTCTTTTCAGACTTCGATGCGGCATATCCATCCCAGCGAGACATACGGTTTGAAATTCAGGATTAATAAGACCGCAGTTTCCCTGCTTACGGATACCCGTTATTTTCCGGAATTGGCGGATTTCTACCAGAGCGATATCCTGATAATCGCCGTGGTCTTCTTTAAGCCACGGCCGGGTATCGACCACTTAAGCCTCGCTGATGCCGAAAACCTCATAGGGCAGATACGCCCCAAAAAGGCAATCCTTACGCATTTCGGAATGACGATGCTGGCAGCCAAGCCTCATATCCAGGCAGAGGCATTATCGAGGAGAATGGGGATAGAGGTGATAGCTGCTTATGACGGGATGACCCTGGATTTTTAGAAGAGATTTATTATTCTTGACATAACCCTCTAATCATGATAAAGTTAGAGAAATAGTCCTTAACCCCTAAAAAGGAGGTGAAGCAATGGACTTGTTTATGCCTCAGAAGGATCTGTTGCTGCGCAGCTGGGATTTTTTCCTGAAGCTTATAGCTGCGATAGCGGTTTTTGTCATCGGTTGGCTGGTGGCAAAATTGATAAAGGCAGCTGTGGTAAAGGTACTGAAGGCGTTAAAGCTTGATTCTATTGCTGAACAGTTGAAGATTTCCGATTTTCTGTCTAGGGGGGGAATAAAGTATACCCTCTCAGAGATTATCGGGGTAGTAATCTACTGGATATTCCTGCTGGGGGTGCTTATTTCTTCACTAAACGTCCTGGAACTCACCGGTGTCTCAAGTCTTCTGGATAGGTTGTTGCTTTATGTGCCTAACGTGATAGGCGCCATGATTATCCTCATCGTTGGTATATTCATCGCCACCTTTGTAGCTTCGATAGCGCGCACTGCGGCGGTCAACGCCGGCTTAAGCCAGGCGGATATGTTAGGGAAAATGATCCAGGCGGTGATAATTATCTTTACCCTGATCATTGTCCTTGATGAATTAAGGGTAGGAGCGGTGCTGATCTCGGCGATGAACATTATCCTGGCCAGCATAGGCCTGGCGGTGGCGTTGGCATTCGGCTTGGGATGTAAGGAGATTGCTGCAAAATACGTTTCGGAGCTGATCGATAAATTCAAGTCTAAAAAATAAAAGTAGTGCCGCCCGTTAAATAAAACTAAATAACCCCGCACCACGGATAGCCTGTGCGGGGTTATTTATTATTGAGAATGTAGCGCCCAGATGCATAATAAAGAACGGTGCATTTTATTTTTGATCCTTGTCGCGGCTTTTCTCCTAAGGATACCCCACCTTAATTTCCCCGCCGTCGGTTATCATAACATGAAAGAGAATGAATACATAAGTATGGCAAAAAACATGGCGGCCAGCGGTGATTTTATGTCCAGGGACGTATATTTCTATAACGCCTTCGGAGATAAGAGGGATTTTGGGCTTTATCCCCAGATACCATTCGTAGCTTACCAGATTCTTCTAGGATACAGGCTCTTTGGGGATAATCTTTGGTTCCCGCGCATGGTAAACATCATCCTCATGCTTTTGTCGGTCGTCGTAATCTACCGACTGGCAGCCATTTTCCTTAAAGAAAGAGTTTACGGTTTAATGGTCGCTGCCCTGGTGGGCATGCTGCCGCTGGGGGTATATTGCTCCAGGAACCTTCAGCCTGAGAGCGGCGCATTTTTATTTATGAGTCTAGGCAATCTCTTTTTCATCAGGTTTATGGACGGTTTTAAACGCAGGCACTTAGCCGCAGCGTCCTGCTGCGTTTTAATGACCGCGGCTTACAAGATTTCTTTTTTGGCGGGGTTTGCCCCGCTGGCATTGATTTTTCCTTATGCCAAATACGCCCGTGAAAAAGGGGCAAGGTCCGCAGCAGCAGAAGGGCTGCTTTTGGCCTTACCTCTTTTACTATTGTTTGGGTATTTCTTCCTAATATCCCAGCTGTCGTTTTCCGCTTCCTGGGAAGACAGGGTGGAGCCATGGAAGGTATTTTCGGCCTCATACTGGCATAGCTATGCTTCTATCCTTTGGCATTACGCGAAAAACGATAATTTCACCTATCTTTATGTTTTATTGTTCGTAGCCGGCATCTTAAGTTTATGGATTGGCTATAAAAGAGACCGCAGTTTATTCGCCATGTATCTGCGGGCATGGCTTTTGGTGCTTATTGCGTATTTTGCTTTTTTTTCAGACTACCTCCCCCAGCACAGCTATTATCAGCTGCCGTTTTTAGGGTTCGTGTCTTTTGTTATCGTGTATTTCATACGGCAACTAAGCCGTTACCTCGCAAGGTACCTGAGGCGTCCGCCCAAGGAGCATTATATAGGGGCGGCCATCTTTGTGTTGCTGCTTTTGGTTTCGCGCCCGGCGTTAAAAGCCAACATCGACAGCCATTTTGACGTAGTCTATGCAGGTACCGATGAGGTGGGCAGGATACTCGGCAGGATAACCTCTAAAGACGAGCGCCTATTTATTTATACCTTTGCCCAGGGGTATGCCCCTTGTGTATATGCCGAGCGCAGATGCGGGTGGTGCAATTCCCTGGAGGAGCTGAAAAACAACGAGAAGAAATTCGGCGTAAAATACCTTATCGTTTACCCGTACTATTATATTCATGATATACCGGGCAATATCTGGCAGTACGTCTCCGGCAATTATCATATCAAGTTAATCGGATTGAGCATTGAAAAGAAGGGGTTCGTCCCGGCGATCCTTGTTCTGGAAAAAGGAGGGGTTTTTGACGAAGAGGAATTTTTCGAGAAAAACAGTATTATTGAGTTAAGCAAAGTTTATCGCACTCCTTCCGGGGCAGTATCCTTTTGTTTGATCAGGGATGGCAACTGATGAGACGCAAGGGGGGTGCAGTGGAAGGAAGCACAGGGGAGGCGGCAGTATGATGAAAGAAAAGGTAATTTTTTCCTGGAGCGGCGGTAAGGACAGCGCTATGGCCATCTATGAATTGAAAAAAAATAAGGACTTGGAAGTATCTGCCCTGCTTACCACGATGACGGAGGATTACGGCAGGGTCAGCATCCACGGCGTAAGAAGCGTTCTTGTCCAGCGGCAGGCCGAGGCCCTGGGGTTGCCTTTGGAGCGGGTCAACATTACAAAGAACCCCTCAAATGAAGAATATGAGGCCAGGATGCGGGATAAACTGGATTCTTACAAGAAACTGGGGGTATCTGCGGTTGCCTTCGGGGATATTTTTCTGGAGGACTTAAGAAAATACCGCCAGGAGAAGCTTTGCGGTATGATGAAGGCGATATTCCCGATTTGGAAGAGAGATACCCGCCTGCTCGCGCAGGATTTTATAGATTCGGGGTTTAAGGCGGTTATCACTTGCGTTGATTCAAATTTCCTAGGCAAGGATTTTGCCGGCAGGGAATTCGACGGGAGTTTTCTCTCCGAACTCCCGCAGGGAGTTGACCCCTGCGGCGAAAACGGCGAATTCCACACCTTCGTATATGACGGACCGGTATTTAAGAATAGCATAGGCTGCGAGAAGAAAGGCGTTATCTTAAGAGACAACCGTTTTTATTACTGCGAGTTATTGCCTGCCGGCGAAGTTATAAATACTATCGCTCGATAGGCAGGAGCTGTTATGCCAAGAGATCCTGTTTGCGGAATGCAAGTGCAAGAGAAGAAATCCCTGAAGGTAAAGAAAGGCGTAATGACATATTTTTTCTGCAGCAGCCATTGTATGGAAAAATTCCTGAATAAAAAATCCGGTGATAATGCCGCTCAGGGGTATTCTTCAGGAGCCAGATACGCTTATCTTTGTCCGATGCATCCGGAAGTCGAACGCGACAGGCCGGGAGACTGCCCGAGATGCGGAATGGCCCTTGAGCCAAAAGGTATCCCCGCTGGTTCAGGGGAAGAGAATAGAGAGATATTGATTTTATGGCGTAAATTCTTGCTCGGCCTGGCATTCGCGGCCCCGGTTTTTCTGCTTGCGCTCTGCCAGATGCTTCCGGGATTGAATGCGGAGAAGTTTATTCCTCTGCGGGCCTCGCGCTGGGCGCAGTTTTTATTTACAACGCCCGTTGTATTATGGTCCGGCAGCATATTTTTCGTTAAGGCCTGGAGGTCGCTTTTGAATAAGAGCCTGAATATGTTCAGCCTGATTGCAATGGGCGTGGGCGCTGCCTACGGTTATAGCGCGGTAGCCATCTTGCTGCCGGGGGTATTCCCTGGGTACATGAGAGAGGCGGGCGGCCCTGCCTTGTATTTTGAATCAGCAGCCGTTATTACGGTGTTGGTGCTTTTTGGGCAGCTACTGGAGGCCAGGGCGCGCCGGAAGACGGGTGAGGCGATAGAGGCGCTGATTGGGCTTGCAGCCAAGAAGGCGCACCGTATAACTAACGGCAGAGAAGAAGACGTTTCTATTGAAGACATTCAGAAAGGCGAGCTTTTGCGCGTGCGGCCCGGAGAGAAAATCCCTCTGGATGGCGTTATTGTCGAGGGGGCCAGCTTTGTTGATGAATCGATGCTTTCCGGAGAGCCGGTCCCGGTTATGAAGAAAGAAGGCGATCCGGTTATCGGGGCTACCGTTAATCAGACAGGGACTTTTTTGATGCGCACAGAGAATATCGGCTCCGAAACGCTTCTTTCCCAGATTGTGAGCATGGTGGCTGAGGCGCAGCGCAGCCGCGCTCCTATACAGGGCCTTGCCGATAAGGTCTCTGGTTATTTTGTCCCTTTGGTATTAACGGTAGCGGTAGCTGCTTTTTTTATCTGGTATAGCCTGGGGCCGGCACCGGCTTTAGCGCATGCCATGGTGAGTGCTATTTCGGTTTTGATTATTGCCTGTCCGTGCGCCTTAGGCCTGGCAACTCCGGTTTCGGTGATGGTAGGCGTTGGCAGAGGCGCTCGCTTCGGCATCCTCGTTAAAAACGCCGAGGCACTCCAGAAGAGCGAAAAGATTACCCATGTCCTTACAGATAAGACTGGCACGCTGACAGAGGGGAAGCCGCGGGTTACTGCAATTATGGCGGCAGATGGGTGGCGAGAGCAGGAATTCTTAAATATGGCAGCCTCTATCGAAGCCAACAGCGAGCATCCCTTAGCGCGTGCCGTGGTTGAGTATGCAAAAGAAAAGGGAGCTACGCCCGGACCCCTTGATGATTTTCAGTCCGTAACAGGAGAAGGCGTAAAAGGTAAAATAAAGGGTAAGGCATTTTTGCTTGGTAAGCAGATGTTTATCGAGGAGGCGGGGGTGATCCTCCCCGAGGACCTAAGAAACAAAGCAGCCGTATTGCAGGATAATGCCCAGACAGTTATCTGGGCGGCTTTTGAGAAGCGTGTTGCAGGAATCCTGGGCATATCTGACTCCATAAAAGAGACGACCCCGCAGGCTATCAGTCTTTTGCACGCGATGGGGCTTAAGATAGTCATGCTTACCGGAGATAACGTTAAAACCGCAGGGGCCATTGCCGGGACGCTTGGTATTTCTGAGGTGTATGCGGGGCTTAAGCCGAAGGACAAGTCGGAGATAATAAAAAAATTGAAGCGCGAAGGAGCGAAGGTTATGTTTGCCGGTGACGGCATTAATGATGCCCCTGCCTTGGCAGAGGCGGAGGTGGGCGTTGCAATGGGCACAGGCACGGACATAGCCATTGAGAGCGCCGGCATTATTTTGGTGAAAGGAGACTTAAGCGGCATCCTTAAGACGCTGCGTCTTAGCCGCGGGGTTATGAGAAATATCCGCCAGAACCTGTTTTTCGCTTTTGTTTATAATGCGTTAGGCATTCCCATTGCTGCCGGGGCACTTTATCCTTTTATGGGGCTATTCCTAAGCCCCATGATTGCAGGAGCAGCAATGAGTTTTAGCTCGGTATCAGTGGTAGGTAATTCTTTAAGGTTGCGCAGGTTGAGGTTATAGAAACTTATTGAGCGCGCCGTATTTTAAATCGTGAATAACCAAAAGCGATAGCCCTATCAAAAAGGGAAGGGACGTTAATGAGAAAGGGATGTTTTAATGGAGAGAAGCTTAAAAAAAGAACTTAGCCTTCTGGATATTTTCTGCGTGGCCACCGGCGCAATGATCAGCTCTGGGCTGTTTATCCTTCCGGGTCTGGCCTTCGGCATGGCAGGGCCGGCGGTCATCCTTTCATATATAATAGCGGGTATTTTGTGCATACCGACGCTCCTGAGCATGGCTGAATTGTCTACTGCCATGCCTCGCGCAGGAGGGGATTATTTTTATATCATGAGAGGTTTTGGCCCTCTTTTCGGAACTGTGGCGGGTTTTAGCACCTGGTTCTCTTTAAGCTTAAAGGGGGCTTTCGCGCTTTTAGGGATGGGAGCTTATTTGACGCTGATAACACGGCTCCCTTTAAATATGATTGCATTAGCCTGTTGCCTGATTTTTATTTTCCTGAACCTGATAGGAGCCAAGGAGGCCGGAAAACTGCAGGTTTTTTTGGTATTAGGGCTTTTGGGCGCCCTGTTTATCTATATTATCTGGGGGGTTAAGACCGTTAACCCCATGAATCTTTCTCCTTTCTTTTCCGAAGGCCTGGCCCCTATTTTTTCCACGGCGAGTTTTGTGTTTATTTCTTACGGCGGCTTATCCAAGGTAGCGGCGTTATCGGAGGAGATAAAGAACCCTGGTAAAAACTTACCGCTGGGAATGATTTTTTCGCTCTTGGTTGCATCCGTCTTATATGCGCTGGTTATCTATGTAACCATAGGGGTTATGCCTGCTGAAAACCTGAAGTTCACCCTTACCCCGATTTCAGACGGGGCATTAACCTTCGGAGGAGACCCTTTTATGATAATCATAAGTATCGGCGCATTTTTAGCTTTTATTTCAACCGCAAACGCGGCGATAATGACCGCTTCGCGTTACCCGCTGGGGATGAGCAGGGATAAACTTCTGCCGCCGGTCTTTCAGAAGATAAGCCCTAGGTTTAAGACCCCGTATTTTTCCATCCTTGCCACGGGCTCTTTTATGATTGCGGTCATCCTGTTTTTGAAGCTGGAATTACTGGTGAAGGTCGCCTCAAGCGTATTAATCCTGCTTTATATTTTCGCCAATCTGACCCTGATTTTATTCAGAGAAAGCAGGATTTTGAGTTACAGGCCGAAATTCCGGTCTCCGTTATATCCCTATATGCAGATTTTCGGAATCCTGGGAGGGGCATTTCTTCTTATTGAGATGGGGTCATTCATTCTTTTTCTAACCGGCCTATTCCTCTTCCTGGGGGTCGCCTGGTATAAGGCTTATGCACAGAAAAGAGCAACGCAGGACTCCGCCCTTATATACGCGTTGGAAAAGCTGGTTGCCGGTGATAAAGGGCTTGCTTCGGAAAGCCTCCTTACCGAATTGAAGGACATCGTTATCCAGCGTGACGAGGTTATAGAGGACAAGTTTCATAAATTAATCGAGGCAAGCCCCATCCTGGACATAGATGTTCCTTTGGGGGCACAAGATTTCTTCAGGGAGGCCTCAGCCGTTTTGGCGCGGGAATTAAATATGGAGCCGCAGGAGTTATTGAGTAAGTTTATGGAAAGAGAGCGCGAGAGCAGCACCGTTTTAAGGAAAGGCCTGGCAATCCCCCATATCATCGTGGAAGGCAGGGAGGTCTTTAAAATAGTCCTGGTAAGGGCGAAAGCCGGGATTATCTTTCCCGGAGATAACGTTGCCCATATCGCCTTTATCCTTGCGGGGTCTTTTGACGAACGCAACCTGCATTTAAAGTCCCTGGCTGCCATTGCCCAGATTACCCAGCAGCCGGAGTTTGACAAAAAGTGGCTGTCGGCAGGAGGCAAGGAAGAGTTAAGGAATATCGTGCTTTTAGCAGAGAGAAGAAGGGGGTAGCCTTAAGTGCGGCTGGGCGCAGGATTTAGAGGCGTTGCCGTAAAGAGGCTGCCGCAGCATAAGGTCTTCGGGATAATTATAGCCAAGAAGCCATAATTTAATAAAAGATGCCAAAAAAAGTTTTTTACGCACCTTTGGCTGGCCGTTGGTGCAAATATCGAGAGATGATTCTGGTGACAATAAATCGGGTAAATAATTTGTAATGATGAAATTAAGATAAAGGAGACATTGAAAATGAAAGAGTGGTACGAGTTATTATTTGAGAATTATGCGCATAAATACGATCAAGAGCGCTATGTCCATGGAACATCCGGGGAATGTGATTCTATTGAACAAGAGATAAACCGCGATAAGTCAATAAAGATTCTAGATATCGGCTGCGGTACCGGCCGCCATGCTATTGAAATGGCAAAAAGAGGGTATCAGGTAACGGGAATCGATTTATCCGAGTCACAGCTTAAGAGGGCGAGAGAAAAAGCAAAAGAGCAGGGGGTGGAGGTTGACTTCCAGAGGCATGACGCAAGAAACCTTCCTTTCAAAGGCGATTTCGACCTGGCAATTATGCTCTGTGAGGGCGGTTTTTCTTTGATGGAAACGGATGAAATGAATTTTGAGATACTTAAAAGTGCAACCAAGTCATTGAAAAATAACGGGAAATTCATATTCACCACACTGAATGGATTGTTTCCACTGCTCCACTCGGTAAAGGAATTTTATGAGTCGGCGGGTAAAGGGGGAGGGTCGGTTTGCAAAAGCATATCTTTCGATTTGATGACTTTCCGCGATCATAATCGCGTTGAATTTGAAGATGATGCGGGAAATAAAAAAGTATTGGAATGCAATGAGCGATGTTATGTCCCCAGCGAAATCACCTGGCTGCTCCATTCGCTTGGATATAAGAAAATAGAGATTTTTGGAGCTAAGCTTGGAGCTTATTCAAGGAAAGATAAATTAAGCCCGGAAGATTTTGAAATGCTTGTTATCGCGGAAAAATGAAAAAAGATAAGAAAAAAGTTTTCCTGCGCACCTTCGGATGCCAGATGAATGTGCGGGATTCGGAAGTAGTAGCCGGGCTCCTTCGTAAGGAAGGGTACCTGATTGTCAATGATGCAGACGGCGCGGACGCCGTAATCTTTAATACCTGTTCGGTAAGGCAGCATGCTGAGGATAAGGTTTGGTCAGAGGTCGGGCGTCTTGCCAAGGCAAAACCCGGCAAGAAGCGTCCTCTGATCGGCATCGCAGGGTGCATGGCGCAGAATTATAAGGAGAAGGTCTTTGAACGCGCGCCGCAGGCAGACTTTGCGGTAGGCCCTTCGGATATCCATAAGATCCCCGGGATCTTAAAGAAGATGCTGCGGCATAATTCAAGTAAAGGGCTCTTGGAGATTAAGGTTTGGGAGACGGATTCGGTCTTTCGGCCAGAAGAGATTTACCACACCGGGTTAAGGCAGGATGAAAAGCACGCCTATGTCGTAATCTCCGAGGGGTGTTCCAATTACTGCTCTTATTGTGTGGTGCCTTTTGTCAGGGGAGAGCTTCATAACCGCAGACACCAGGATATAATCAAAGAAATAGAAGAGGCAGTCTCGGCCGGCATAAAGCGCGTTACCATACTGGGGCAGAACGTCAATGCCTATCGAGACGGCGACATAGATTTTATTAGATTGACGGAAATGGTCAATGCCGTCGGGGATTTGGATGAGTTTGGTTTTATCACTTCTCATCCGCGCGATACATCTGTGTTGTTGTTTAAGGCCATGGCAGGGCTGGAGAAGCTCAAAAAGCACCTCCACCTTCCGGTGCAGTCCGGCTCAAACCGTATTCTCTCATTGATGAACCGTGGCTACAGCAGATTTTTTTATTTGGATTTAGTGAATAATTATCGTAAGATAGTAACAAAGGGGACCCTTACTACCGATATCATCGTGGGTTTCCCGGGGGAGACTGATAAGGATTTTAAGGATACCTATAATCTGGTAAAAGAGGTTGGTTTTGACTCCGCCTACATCTTTAAGTATTCCCCGCGTCCGCATACAAAGGCATTGGAGTTTGAAGATAACGTAGCCCAGCAAGAGAAGGAGAGGAGGCACTGCTTGGTTTTAGAATTACAGAAAGATATCTCCCGTAAGAAAAGCAGGAAGATATGAGAAAAACGCTCTATCTGGCAATTATTATCTTCGCGCTATTCATTTCGGATGCATGCGCCCTTAATTTAGATAAGATGAAGGTTTATCTTATGAGCGGGGATTATAAATCCGCGATTTCCGAAGGCGAGAGGCTCATAGCCGTCAACGGACGCGGTTACGGAGCAGACGAATTGTATTATTTGCTGGGCTTAAGCTATCTGAAAGACGGCAATTACCTGCGCGCCTCGGATATTTTTGAAATTATCATTAAGGAATTCAGTAAAAGCAGCTTCAAAGAAACTGCCATGGTGGGGGCAGGGGATTCCTATTTCCTGAAAGGCGATTACCGCCTGGCTATGGAGAATTATCGCAGGCTAGTATCGGATTATCCGCATAGTAAATTTAAGGCCCTCGCCTATTCAAGATTAGCGCAATGCGCTGCCAAGGGCGGCGATATTGCCCTTGCCAACAATTACGAGGAGAAGCTGAGGCAGGAGTTCCCGCTGTATAAGCCGGCAGCGCTTTCCTGCGAGTTTCCCCTTTCGGGAAAATTTTATTATTGCGTACAGACCGGTTCATTCTTAAGCAAAGCTAACGCCAGCAATCTCGTCAGCAGGCTTAAACAAAAGGGTTACCCCGCGTACCTTGAGGTGTCGTCGCTTGATAATAAAACCATATACCGCGTTAAGGTAGGTAAATTTCAGAGCCGCCAAGAGGCATTGAAACTGGAAGATAAACTTTCCCACGAAGGATACCCCACGAAGGTATGTCCTTAAAAAGAATTATTTTTCTGGTAGGTCCCACTGCCAGCGGTAAGAGCGCGGCAGCTGTTTGCCTGGCCAGGCAGCTGGGCGCCGAAATTATCTCCTGCGATTCCATGCAGGTCTATCGCGGGATGGATATCCTTACCTCCAAGCCTTCCTCCGCGCTAAGAAAACGGATACCCCATCGTCTTATCGGATTCCTGCCCCCTTCAAGGGAATATGACGTTTCGCAATACCGCCGCGATGCGCTTGCCGCAATAAAGGCAATTTTTAAAAATGGCAAAACCCCGCTTTTCGTAGGAGGCACGGGACTCTACCTTTCGGTACTGGTTGACGGTATATTTAAGGCAAAACCGCCGAAGAGTTCCTTGCGCAATAAGCTCTACCGGCAGGCAGAAATAAAAGGCAGCCTTTATCTGTATAACCACCTTAAAAAGATTGACCCTGAAGCAGCCGCGCGTATCCACCCTAATGATACGCGCAGGTTAGTGCGGGCACTCGAGGTTTTTGAAGCTACGGGTAAGCCTATCTCCGAATTGCAGAAACACAGGAGGGGCCTGGGTAAAGAATACGATATCAGGATTTTCTGTCTTGATATGACGCGGGATGAGCTTTATCGTAGGATTGACAGGCGGGTAGAGGGTATGTTTAAAAACGGCGCGTTGAAGGAAGCAAAGAAACTCCTGGCTTTAAAATTAAGCCGTACCGCCGAGGTAGCAATAGGTTTAAGGGAGATAAAGGGGTATCTCGACGGTCTCTATGATTTAGAGGAAGCCAAGCGCCTGATGCAGCGCAACAGCCGGCACTATGCCAAGAGGCAATTGACGTGGTTTCGCAAGGATAAGCGTATCAAGTGGATTAGGATAAAGGGCAACGAGCGGGCAGGGGACATTGCCCTCCGTATCCTGAAGGAGATTAGATAGTGGAACGCGCGCTCCTGGTAAGCATAAAGATTGACCCCGTAAATAAAGGCTGGCGGCTGGATGATATTGCCCTGGAGTTGGAGGAGCTTGTAGGGGCATGCGGAGCTGAGATCGTTGATAACATTACCTATGTCTGTAAGGCGCCTACCCCTGACCTTCTAATCGGCAAAGGAAAATGCCAGGAGATAGCCTTGCTTTGCGAGGAGAAAGGCGTTGATACGGTAATCTTCAGTCACGACCTTTCCGGGGTGCAGCAACGTAACCTCGAGGAGATTATATCCCGTAAGACCATTGACCGCACGCAGCTTATTCTCGATATTTTTGCCCGCCGTGCCAAGAGTATTGAAGGAAGGATGCAGGTAGAACTGGCGCAGTTAGAATATCTCCTGCCGCGTTTGACCGGCAAGGGCATTATGCTTTCGCGTCTGGGGGGAGGCATCGGCACGCGCGGTCCGGGGGAGCAGAAGCTGGAGGTTGAGCGCCGTTCTATCAGGCGGCGGATAGACAAGCTCAATGATGACCTGAGGGGGGTGAGGATGCACCGCCAGACCTTGCGCAAAAAGAGGCAAAGTAACTCCGTGCCTTCGGTGGTATTGGTAGGCTATACCAATGCCGGCAAATCCACGCTCTTGAACGCCCTTACCAGCGCAGGGCAGGTTACTGCCGATACGCTCTTTACTACTCTTGACCCTTTATCGCGCAGCCTGGTTCTGGGCAACGGTGAGCATGTCGTAATCTCAGATACCGTAGGGTTCCTCCATGAGCTCCCTCATCATCTCATTGAGGCATTCAGGGCGACGTTAGAGGAGGTAACCGAGGCGGATTTATTGATACATGTCTTGGACGTAAGCCACCATAAGGTTTATGACCACTATCAGTCAGTGATTGAGGTCTTAAAGGAGCTCGACGCTAATAAAAAGCCGGTCATCATTGCTCTTAACAAGACTGACCTTGTAGATGATAGCATTTGGCTTAACAAGCTTTCGCAGGATTTTCATGATTCGGTTTTGATTTCAGCGAAAGTGAAAAACGGGCTGGAATCTTTGCTTAGCAAGATAGCACGGAAGTTTACCAGCCGGATGATTTGTTTTGACGGGATTGTCCAGCATGACCGCATGGAATTGATAGACCTGTTTTATCGCGAGGGGAAAGTAGAAGAGATAGAATACCTTGAAAAAGGCGTTAAAGTAAAAGCACGCTTGCCAAGAGCCTTGTATAATAAATTATTTAATAACAATAAGTTAAAACATCAAAATTGAAAACTGTTAGATTATTTAACAAAAACTATTAATTTACTTGACAAAAAGATTATTTTATGTTATAGTTTGTTCTATGGATAAGGAGTAAAAGATGCCTCTTTTTGATATCTACATTAGCCCGGATGAACCGGTTTATGTAATCAGCGTAGTAAGCAAGCTGGTCAGTTTGCCGGTATGGACATTACGGCAGCTTGATAAAAAAGGGGTTGTTTGTCCTAAGAGGGCAGGAAGGAAAAGCAGGCTTTATTCTTTGAAGGACGTAAAAAAATTGGAATACGTTCATTACCTTATGGATGAGAAGGGCGTTAATATCCACGGAGTAAAAATTATTCTGCAAAAGGAAGGGGAGTAATATTTTTTTGTCTTAGTTTTAGCGCTCTTCGGCAGTGAGTGCTAATTAAGCTGGGAGAGACGTTATGAAGATTGATAAGCTTACCGTAAAATTGCAGGAGGCAATCCAGGCCGCAATCGAATTGGCTTTAGAAAAAGGCCACCAGCAGTTGGAGCCCGAACATATCCTCTATGCCTTACTGAGGCAGGAGGATAGTATTGTGACCGCAGTGTTTGACGATACCGGGGTACCGACTTTTACTATCTTGAAGGTAATTGAAGGATATTTGTCAGGTTTGCCTTCGGTGCACGGGACATCCGGGGATGTCCGTTTTTCCGGGCGCACCAATGCGCTTTTTCTGGTCGCCAAAAAGGAGGCCCTGGCTCTCCATGATGAGTTTATCTCCGGAGAGCATGTCCTTTTGGCTTTATTCTCGGATTCCCAATCAGCAGTGGTTACGGAGTTTAAAAAGTTGGGCATTGACCGGGAGAAAGTTCTTTTGGCAATCAGCCGGGTGCGCGGAGACCACCGTATTACCGATGAGAATCCCGAAGCCAAATTCAGGGCGCTGGAGAGATACGGCCAGGATATTACCGAGCTGGCACGCAGAATGAAGCTTGACCCGGTTATCGGCAGGGACAAGGAAATACGCAGGCTGATGCAGGTATTGTCGCGGCGCACCAAGAATAATCCTGTCCTGATAGGAGAGGCCGGCGTCGGTAAAACCGCGATAGCGGAGGGCCTGGCGCAGCGTATCGCATCCAGCGATGTCCCCGAAGGGCTAAAGAATAAGCGCATAATCTCCCTGGATCTGGGGAGCCTGGTTGCCGGAACCAAATTCCGCGGAGAATTTGAAGACCGCCTTAAGGCAGTACTGAAAGAGGTGCAGAACAGGGACGCAGAGATAATCCTTTTTATAGATGAGTTGCATACTATTGTCGGAGCCGGTGCGGCAGAAGGCGCTATCGATGCGTCGAATATGTTAAAGCCGATGCTTGCGCGGGGGCAGTTGCGTTGTATCGGAGCTACTACCCTTGAAGAGTACCGCAAATACATAGAGAAGGACCGCGCCTTGGAGAGAAGGTTCCAGCCGGTATTTATAGAGGAGCCGACGGTAGAGGATACCATTGCCATACTGCGCGGCTTAAAAGAGAAGTATGAATTGCACCACGGGGTACGCATCAAGGATTCTGCCTTGATTGCTGCGGCAACGCTTTCCCACCGCTATATTAGCGAACGCCGTCTTCCGGATAAGGCGGTGGACCTTGTGGATGAGGCTGCCTCCAGGATACGCATTGAGATCGACAGTATGCCTCTTGAGATTGACAGCGTTCAGAGAAAGGTTATGCAGCTTGAGATTGAGCGGCAGGCGCTCAAGAAAGAAAAGGATAAGGCCTCGGAAGAGAAGCTTAAAAAAATAGAAACCGAGCTGGATGGCCTTAGGAATAAACTTGAACACAGCAAGAAGCAGTGGGAAAAAGAAAAGGCTCAGATACTAAAGATACAGAAGGCCAAGGCCGGGATAGAGGAATTAAAAAACGAAGCCCAGGCCGCGGAAAAGGTCGGGGATTTGGATAGGGTAGCCGAAATAAAATACGGCAGGTTAAGAGATTTAGAAAAAGAGCTCCGTAAGTATAACCAGGCCTTGGAGGAGGACTCGGTAATGCTCAGGCAGGAGGTCGGCGATGAAGATATCGCTTCCGTAGTCTCGGAATGGACCGGCATCCCATTGACAAAGCTCATGGAGGCAGAAGCCCAAAAGCTGA
>Ga0265297_10005657_pt1 | contig 18820 bp, 14 predicted proteins | sample Munlanlwell13791_FD_192502 | JGI IMG/M metagenome (GOLD analysis project Ga0265297, IMG submission 192502) | Leachate microbial communities from a municipal landfill in Southern Ontario, Canada - Leachate well 137-91 | ecosystem: Engineered > Solid waste > Landfill > Unclassified | place...
GCAGCCTCGCAAGACCGGCGTCTTCGAGCAGCGCGGCGATCATTTCCGGTGATGCTGACTTCAGCGGCGACTCGCATGCGCCCACGTGGCTGTCGAGATCGTAGGGATAATTCTCCGGGTCAATGGAATCGTAAAGCTGATCCAGCGGCGCGTCGAGTTGGTCGGCCATTACAAGCTGCGGCAGGGCGCGGCCGGTGGCGGTCATCACGGGTTGCTCGCCCCGACGCCAGAGTGCGACATGAAGGATGACGTTGTCGTAGTGCCGGTCGCTTGTGTGGCCGTGTTGCTGCCAGTCCGCGCTGTGCAGATGCACCTCAACGTCCCCGAGTTGCGGCTTGGCGTCGTCGAAGGCGATGACGGCACGGTGAAAATCCGGCCCGGCTTCGAGATTCCACCAGCCCGGCGACACCACGCGGACGCGGCGGCCGTCGGCGGTCTGCAAGCCGTCGCGCTTGAGTCGCTGGTCGAACCAGATCGCCTGCGCGAGCCGTTCGGTGACCGGCACCGGCACGTAGCCGTCGGGCGGCTCGTGCAACACGCAAGGAACCAGTTCAGCCCGGAGATGCTCGTAGCTGACGACGCTCATGCTGCGCAGTGTTGAGGCTTCGGCGGCCGGTTTCAAGCGGGGAATTGATGCTTCCCTTCCGGGTGTCGCGTCACTATTCTGCGCACTCATGAAATTCATCACCGTGTCCCTCGCCGCGAGCGTTGCGCTGCTCGGCCTCCAGACGATCCCCGCCTTCGCCGGCTCTTATCAAGGCCCGACCGGCTTGCAGCTTTACAGCCTGCGCGCCGACTTTGCCAAGGACGTGCCCGGCACGATGAAATTTGTGAAAGACCTCGGCTTCCGCGAGGTGGAAGTGGGCAACACCTACAAATTGACGCCGGTTGAGTTCAAGAAGCTTCTCGACGCGAACAATCTCAAGCCCATTGCCGGCCACTTCCCCTATGACCGCCTTCGCAACGATCCCGAGGGTGTTGCGCAGGAAGCCAAGGTGTACGGTTTGAAATACGTCGGTTGCGCGTGGATCCCGCACAAGGGGAACTTCGACGAAGCCCAATGCCGCGCTGCCGCCGAGGTGTTCAACAAAGCGGGTGCGGTGTTCGCCAAGCACGGCATGAAGTGCTTCTACCATGTCCACGGCTATGAGTTCCGCCCGCTCGGTGATGGCACGGTATTCGACCTGCTCATGGCGCAGACCGATCCGAAGCTCGTGACGTTCGAAATGGATATCCTCTGGGTCATGTTCCCCGGCCAGTGCCCGGTAAAGCTCTTCGAGAAATACGGCAAGCGTTGGGAACTGGTCCATCTCAAGGATCTCAAGAAAGGCGTCAAGACCGGCGAACACACCGGCCACACCGACGTGACCAACGACGTCGCGCTTGGCAGCGGCCAGATGGACTATTCGGCGATCCTCAAGGCCGCGCAGAAAGCCGGCGTGAAATACTACTTCATCGAGGACGAGTCGCCATCAGTCCGAGAACAGTTGCCACAGAGCCTGAAATTCTTGCAGCAGGTGAAGTGGTGACCGTGGGACAGGCGTCTCGCCTGTCTTTGTCGGAGCAGGATAGGCGGGACGCTTGTCCTGCATAAAATCTCCGTGACGAGCGCACGCTGTCTCGCTACGCTCCGGCACCATGTCCAAGATTCAACGCGCTCTCATTTCCGTTTCCGACAAGACCGGCTTGGTTGACTTTGCTCGCGAACTGGCCGCGCTCGGTGTCGAGATTCTCTCCACCGGCGGCACCGCCAAGGCCCTGCGTGACGCCGGGCTGAAGGTGATGGATGTCAGTGATTACACCGGCTTCCCAGAGATGATGGACGGCCGAGTGAAGACGTTGCACCCCAAGGTCCACGGCGGGCTGCTGTTCCTGCGCGGCAATGCCGAACACGAGGCCGCCGCCGCCAAGCACGGCATCAAGCCGATCGACCTTGTCGTGGTGAACCTCTACCCATTCGAGAAGACGGTGGCGAAACCGGGCGTTCAGTTGCACGAGGCCATCGAGAATATCGACATCGGCGGTCCCTCGATGCTGCGCAGCGCGGCGAAAAACCACGCCAGCGTCACGGTCGTGGTGGACCCGGCCGATTACCCGGTGGTGCTGGAAGGCATCAGGAAACATGGCGGCGACACCTGTCCGAACCTTCGACGCCGCCTGGCCATCAAGGTTTACCAGACCACCGCCGCCTACGACGCTGCGATTTCCGCCTATCTCCACAAGGTCCGCTGCGAAGAGACGAACGAGTTCGCCTGGCCTGACCGTTGCGCCATCACTGGTCTGAAGGCGCAGAACCTGCGCTACGGCGAGAACCCGCATCAGCGCGCCGCGCTCTACGGAACATTCAAGGACAGCTTCGAGCAGCTCCACGGCAAGGAGTTGAGCTATAACAACATCCTCGACATCAGCGCCGCCGCCGGACTCATTGCCGAGTTTGCCGGCGACGCGCCCACCTGCGCCATTCTCAAGCACACCAACCCGTGCGGCGTCGGCCAGGGTGCGGGCTTGCGCGAGGCGTGGGACAAGGCGTTCGAGACTGACAAACAGGCGCCATACGGCGGCATCATCGTCGTCAACCGCGCGCTCGACGGCGCCATCGCCGGGGCGATCAGCGAGATTTTTAGCGAGGTCATCATCGCGCCGGAGTTTGCCGCTGACGCGCTGGCGTTGCTCCAGAAGAAAAAGAACCTGCGGCTGATCCGGATGAAGCAGAATCCCGCGTCGGTTCCCGGCGTGGATTTCCGCGCTGTGGCGGGTGGCTTCCTCGTGCAGGACCGCGATACGAAGTCGGTCAGCGCCGCCGAGTTGAAGGTGGTCACCAAACGCGCGCCGAGCGAGGCGGAAATGAAGGCGATGTTGTTCGGCTGGCGCGTGGTGAAACACGTGAAGTCCAACGCCATCGTCTATGCCAGCGAGGGTCGCGCGCTCGGTATCGGCGCGGGCCAGATGAGCCGCGTGGACAGCTCACGCATCGCGGTCTGGAAGGCCGGCGAAGCGAAGCTGTCGCTGAAAGGCAGCGTCGTTGCGAGCGACGCGTTTTTCCCGTTCCCGGACGGCCTCATCGCTGCCGCCGAAGCCGGCGCAACCGCCGCCATCCAGCCGGGCGGCTCCGTGCGCGACGCTGACGTCATCAAAGCCGCCGACGAGCGCGGTGTGACGATGGTCTTCACCGGTGTCCGGCACTTCCGGCATTAGGTTTTTTCAGGATACGAACCCCAACAAGGAAAGAACATGATAACGCGAACACGCTTCGACCTGACACAGGCCGACATCCCCGAACGTTGGTATAATATCGCCGCCGACTTCCCCGAGCCGATGGCGCCGCCACTTCATCCGGGCACGAAAAAGCCGATCGGCCCGGCAGACATGACGGCCATTTTCCCGGAGTCGCTCGTGATGCAGGAAGCGAGCACCGAGCGATGGATCGAGGTGCCCGGCGAGGTCCGGCAGATTCTCTCGCTGTGGCGGCCGACGCCGTTGTTGCGGGCGGTGCGGTTCGAACAGGCGCTCCAAACACCGGCGCACATCTACTACAAGAACGAGGGTGTCAGCCCGGCCGGCAGCCATAAGCCGAACACCGCCGTCGCACAGGCCTACTACAACAAGCAGGCCGGTGTGAAGCATCTTGCCACCGAAACCGGCGCGGGCCAGTGGGGGGCGTCGCTGGCGCTGGCGTGCCGGCTCTTCGGCCTGCAGTGCACGGTGTTCATGGTGAAGGTGAGTTATCATCAGAAACCGTATCGCCGGATGCTGATGGAGACCTGGGATGCGACGGTGCATCCGAGTCCGAGCAACGAGACGGAGTTCGGCAAAAAGACGCTGCACGATGACCCGCACTGCGTTGGCAGCCTCGGCATCGCCATCAGCGAAGCGATCGAGACGGCGGTAAAAACACCGAACTCCAAATACAGCCTCGGCAGCGTGCTCAACCACGTCTGCATGCATCAGACGGTCATCGGCTTGGAAACGATCAAACAGATGGAGCAGGCCGGCGAGGAGCCGGACATCATCATCGGCTGCGCCGGCGGCGGCAGCAACTTCGCCGGCATCGCGTTCCCGTTCCTGCGCAAGAAGATCACTGAGAAGAAACCGTATCGCATCATCGCGGTCGAGCCGACGGCGTGTCCGTCGCTGACGAAGGGCGAGTTGCGCTATGACTTCGGCGACACGGCCATGACAACGCCGCTGATGATGATGTATACGATGGGCCACGACTTCATGCCGCCTTCGATCCATTCCGGTGGCCTGCGCTACCACGGCATGGCGCCCACGGTCAGTCACGCGTTGAAGCTTGGCCTTATCGAGGCGCGCGCTGTGAAACAGACCGACGTGTTCAAGAGCGGCGTGCTATTTGCGCGCACCGAGGGCATCCTGCCCGCGCCGGAGTCGTCGCACGCCATCCACGCCGTCGTCGAGGAAGCCATCAAGGCCCGCGAGGAAAACCGCAAGAAGGTCATCGTGTTCAACCTCTCCGGCCACGGTTTGATGGACCTCAGCGCATACGAGGCTTACTTCGACGGCGAGTTGCAGGACGTTTGATCCCGGTTCTGGCAGACTCTGATCAGCCGCTGGAGAACGTCAGTCGCGAGATTGGCGCAGGGCGGGAAGTTGCCCTGCGTTCTCGCCATACGATGGTGTGGATATGAAAGGAATAGGTTCTGTACGCATGAAAACACGCTCTCTGCGTTGTCTCTCAATCCTTCTCTCAACGGCTCTTTTCGGCCTGGCGTGCTCTGCCGAAACACCGCCGTTTGCAAACGGCCGTTGGATTGATCTCACGCAAGAATACTCCAGCGACACGATCTACTGGCCCACGGCGTCCGGGTTTGTCCTTGAGAAGGAGTTCCGCGGCATGACGCCCAAGGGCTATTTCTATACGGCGAACCGATACAGCGCCTCCGAGCACGGCGGGACACACCTTGACGCGCCCATCCACTTCGCGGAAGGACACAGGACCATCGAGCAATTGTCGTTGGACCAGTTCATGGGCGCCGCGGTGGTGGTGGACGTTTCGCCCAAGGCGCTGAAAGACCCGGACTATCAAATTGCCGTCGTCGATTTGAAAGCATGGGAGTCGGCGCACGGACGGATTCCACGCGGAGCGATTGTGTTGCTGAGGACCGGCTACGCGCAGTATTGGCCGGATGCGAAAAAGTATCTCGGTACAACCGAGAAAGGGCTGCAAGGCGTGGACCATCTGCATTTCCCCGGCCTGCATCCGGATGCTGCACGATGGCTGGCAAACGAACGGGCTGTCAAAGCCGTCGGCCTGGACACGGCCAGCATAGATTACGGCCAGTCGAAACTGTTTGAGACGCATCGCGTGCTGTGCGGGAGCGATGTGTTGGCACTTGAGAACTTGACCGCGCTGGACAAGCTGCCTCCGACGGGAGCGTATGTGATCGCCTTGCCGATGAAGATCAAAGGAGGAAGTGGCAGTCCGCTGCGGATGATTGCGTGGGTGCCGGCGAATTCGACGAAATGACGGACGGCTGTCTTGTGCGGTATGCCAGATAAAACGTGGTTCTGTATCCATGAACCTGAACTGTTTGGCTTTGTTGTTGGTTGAGGTGGTCATGGCAGCGTCTGTCGTCGTCGCGGCGGACGGCGAGGTGGTGTTTGGAAAACTTCCCGGCGGTTTGGAGGGACGCTACATGCTTTTTGTTCCGCCGCAGGCGAAAGCGGGTTTGAAACTGCCGCTCATCGTGGCGCTCCACGGCGCGGGCGGAAAACCGGATGGGCCGATCCAGTGGTGGAAAACCATCGCCGCCGAACGCGGCTACTTTGTGCTCGCGCCGAAATCCAACGGCGGCACCTGGCCGGGCGGCGACCAATCGCACGTGGCGCGGATGGTCGTCGCACTGGAGCGTGAGCGACCCATTGATCCAAAGCGGGTGCTGCTGACCGGCGTGAGCGACGGCGGCACGTGGAGTTATGTGCTCGGTTTCCAGGACCCGAAACTCTTCGCCGCACTCGCGCCGATTTCCGGCGTCATGATGCGCACGATTGCGGGCAGCCTGAGGATGCAGCCCAAGATGCCAATCTGTGTTGTGCACGGCACGGATGACAAGGTTTTCATCGTCGCCCGTGCGCGCGCCACCGTGAAGGCGTTGAAGAATGAGCATTACAACGTGAACTACATCGAGGTGGCCGGCGGTCGTCACGGCTGGTTTCGCGAGCAGGCGGCGGCTATCCTTGATTGGTTTGAGAAGCTACCATCGCTATGATCGGCAAGCTTAAAACAGCGCAACCCATTGGTGAAAAACAAGTTAAGATCATCCGCTCAAGTCCAAACCGCCATCGTCACGACGCTGCAAAGTGGAAGGTCATGGTTGCCAGGCGGTTGCGAACGCTTCTCGGCATCCCGCGCTCTGCGCCGCAGCAAAACATCCTCTTCCCCGGAAAACGCCGTTGCCAATGGTGAAAGGTGAGATTACGATACCTGTAATGTGTTTCGGAAGGAGTTTTCCTTTATGATGATCGGTGTGCGCACGGCAGACAAGGTGACGGTGGTGGATATCAGCGGCGAGGTGGATCTATATCACTCGCCGGAGTTGCTCGCGAAACTGACGGAGTTGATCAAGCAGAAGCACATGAGCATCCTTCTGAACTTCCAGGCGGTCACTTACATTGACAGTTCGGGGCTGGCGTCGCTGATCGGTGCGTTCCAACAGTTGCGGCCACACGGCGGGCAGTTGCGGCTGACCAGCTTGAGCAAGCCAGTGCAGAGCGTATTCACAGTGGCGCGGCTGGACAAGGTCTTCACGATCCATCCCACAGAAGCCGAGGCGCTCCAAGCGCTGGGGGCGAGCTAAACGGCTGCGGGCGATGGCCAACGGATGACGGCTCCCATGCCAATCACCCTCACTCGATTCTTTCAGCATGTCACCAGTTGGTGCTGGTTGTTTGGCAACATGCTGTATTGGGCGTTCGTGTCGCCCTTTCACGGCAAGAAGATGCGGACGAACGATCTGTTCCGCCAGATGATGCTGATCGGTGTGCGTTCGCTTTCGATCGTTTTCCTGGTGATGTTCTTCATGGGACTGGTGCTGGCGATGCAGAGCGCGGAAACGCTGGAGAAGGTTGGCGGCCTCTCGATGGTCGGCGGCTTGGTGGCGGCGGCGGTCATGCGCGAGATCGGGCCGATGCTGACGGCGATCGTGCTGGCGGGCCGATGCGGGGCGGCGATCACGGCGGAACTGGGCACGATGCGCGTGGCAGAGGAGTTGGACGCGCTGGAAACGATGGGGTTGAACCCGGTGCATTTCCTGATCGTGCCGCGTGTGCTGGGGATGGTGATCATGGCGCCATGCCTGACGATCCTGGGCGTGTTCATGGCGATGTATGGCGGCTGCCTCATCAGCGTGCTGTTTCTGGACCAGGACGCGTATCAATACTGGCGCAAATCGTTTGAGCTGCTGAAGCTCAAGGATGTTTACTCCGGCATGATCAAGAGCGTCGTTTTCGCCACGCTGGTCAGCAACATCGCCTGCTATTTTGGTTTCATTGTGGACGGCGGCGCTGAGGGCGTCGGCAAGAGCACGACACAGTCGGTGGTGACCTCCATCGTCATGATCATCGTCAGCGATTGCGTGCTGACGGCATTTTTCTATTTTGTCTGAACATGGAAGCTCCTGCTCAAACCTCTGCAGAAACACAGCCGAAGAGCGGGCCGATCGGTCCCGACGACGTGATCGTCGTGGAGGATGTGGCGAAAATTTACGACGGCCGGCGCGTGCTCGATGGCGTGAACTTCCGCGTCAAGCGCGGCGAGATTCTTGTCATCATGGGCGGCTCCGGCTGCGGCAAGAGCACGTTGCTGCGGCAACTCATCGGCCTCCAGCAGCCGGAGGAAGGCCGCATCTGGATTGACGGCAGTGAGATCACGCAGCTGACAGAGGAGGCGTTCATCAACGTGCGGCGGCGGTTCGGCGTATTGTTCCAAAGCGGCGCGCTGTTCAACTCAATGACCGTCGGTGACAACGTCGCGTTGCCCATTCGCGAGCACTACCCGAACCAGCCGGAGATGACCGTGGACATCATGGTCAAGATGAAGCTTTCGCTGGTCGGCATGACGCAGTTTTCGCACCTGAAGCCGGCGGAGATTTCCGGCGGCATGAAGAAGCGCGCCGCGCTCGCTCGCGCCCTGGCGCTCGACCCGAAGCTGCTCTTCTGCGACGAACCGACCGCCGGGCTGGACCCGACGCGCGTCACGGAGTTCGATGAGTTGACACTGAAGCTTTGCAGAGACCTCGGCGTCACCGCCGTCGTCGTCACACACGACATGACCAGCGCGTTCCGCATCGGCACGCGGATGATCCTGTTGAACAAGGGCAAGATCTGGGCCGTGGGCACGCCGGCTGAGATTCGCGCACATCCCGACCCCGGCGTGAAACGTTTCATCAACGGCGACCCGGAGAGCGAAGTGCGCCAGGACGCCGACAGTTACCTGCAGGACATCTTGGGCGAATCGAAGTAATCAACGGAGACACTTATGGCCGAATACAAAAGCCAGAAAATCGGACCGGGCGCCGTCATCTTTTTCGGCATCGTCGCAGTCATCGTCATGGTCCTGGCAGTCGGGAAATTTCCCCTTTTCCAACACTCCAAGGACGTGACGCTGTATTTCGAGAGCGTCAGCGGCATCAAGGAGCGCACCAACGTCACCTACGCCGGCCGCAAGTGTGGCGAGGTTAAGACGCTTGTGGATCTCGACAAGCCCAAGCAGGACGCTGCGGGCAAGGTCTATCACGTCAAAGTTGTTGCCAAGATAGACGACAAGACCCCCATCAATAGCGAGACCAAAGCCATGGTCACAATGGTTGGCATGCTCGGCGACAAGGAACTGGACCTCGTGCCTGGTGACTCGATGAACGCCCGGCCGTGGCCAGCTGGCCAGGAAGTTGAAATTTACGGCGAGAGCGGCGGCCTGGATATCCTCATCAACACTGCCCGCAGGCTGGTGACGAAACTCGCGCCGCTGCTGGATTCCGTGCAGTCGGTGCTCGCCAACGTCAACGACGTGATCAAAGACCCCGCCTTCAAGGAAGACCTCAAGGCCACCGTCGCCAGGGCCAAGGACACGCTGACAAACGCCGACGCCACGCTCAAGCAAGCCAGGGAAATGCTTGGCGAGAACCGCGACAACGTCAAAGTCGTCCTCAGCAATGCCCGTGACCTGACCGAGAAAGGCAAGACCACCCTCTCCACCGTCAACGACACGCTCGGCGAGACGCGCCCGAAGCTGCAAGCCTTGATTGCCAGCATCCAGAAACTTACCGCCGAGTTGCAGCCCAAGCTCAACGAGTTGATGACGAAGAGCAATGGAACGCTCGACAAAGCCGGCACGGCGCTGGACAAGGTCACCGCCACGTTTGACACCACGAACACCCTCCTCAGTGACAACCGCGAGAGCATCACAATGATGATGACCAGCCTGCGCGAGACCGGCTACAACGCCAAGCACTTCACGCACACCTTCCGGATGATCTTCGCGCCGTGGTCCATCTTCTGCAGCCAGAAAAAACCCGACGCGCCCAAGCAGCCGGAACAACGCGACACCTCCAAACAGTCCGCGCCCGCCACTCAAGCCGCAGCCGTCGGCGGTTCCGGCGAGACTGTCAGGCCCGCTGCGCCCGACGCCACGAAATGACCGCGCCTTCCGATAAGAAGCTGACCGCGTTCTCGAACCTCGTCGAGATTGCCGCCGCCATCAACTCCGGCCTCGATCCCGACAGCGTTCTGCCCAACATCCTCGATCTGGCCCAGCGCACGATGGACGCCACCGCCACCAGTGTTGCGCTAGTGGACCATGCCACGCAGGAACTGGTCTATGTCATCGCCACCGGCAAATACGGCGAGCGCGTCAAGCAGGAAGTCCGCCTCAAGCCGGGCCACGGCATCGCCGGCTGGGTCGCGCAGCACGGCCAGTCGCTTGTCATCAACGACGTGATCAACGACCCTCGCTTCAACCGTGCCGCTGCGGAAAAGGCGGGTCTCATCCCGCGTTCGATGATTTGCGTGCCGATGCGCGCGCAGGGAAAAGTCATCGGCATTCTTCAGGCGATTGATCCGCGTCACAAGACGGCCTTCGATCAGGACGACGGCGAGTTCTTCGAGGGTTTTGCCAGTCTCGCCGCCACAGCCATCAGCAATGCCCAGATGCACAAGGCGCTGCTGAAACAGCAAAGCGAACAACAGGAGCGCAACTTTGCCCGGCAAATCCAGCAGAGCTTCCTGCCCAGCGAGATGCCGCCGATTCCCGGCGTCACCATCCACGCGTGCAACGAGTCGGCCCTTGCGGTCGGCGGGGACTTCTACGACGTCATTCAACTCTCGCCGACCAAGGTGGCGCTCATCATTGGCGACATCACCGGCAAGGGCGTCGCCGCATCGCTCTATATGGTGCGCTGCCTCTTCGACACGCGCCGTTCGTGCAGTGTTGCCGGTGAGAACATGTCTCCCGCCGGATTGCTGACTGCGAAGAACAATATCCTCGCCAATGAAGCCTTCGCCCAGCTTGCCACCGAGATGTCCTCGAGTCAGGCGCCGCATCCGCCGATCTTCGTCGGCATGATCTGCGTCACCTTCGACGCTGCCTCGGGCGAACTCTGCTATGCCAATGCCGGCCTTCCCGACCCGATCCTCCAGGTGGATGGCCGTTCCGAAAGCCTTTCCAGCAGCGGCGGTCCCGCACTCGGCATGGTGCCGGGAATGACGTTCAACGAAGACGTCCGCATGTTGCACGGGGGTGAAACACTCCTGCTGTTCACCGACGGTCTGAGCGAAGCGCGCAACCTCGGCGACGTCGAGTTTGGCGACGACCGCATCGCCGAGGCTTTGGCCCAGCCCCACGATGATGCCAAAGACGCGGTCGACCTGGTCTCCCGCAACGTGCTTCATTTTATCGGCAGCGCCCCGCGTCACGACGATCTGACCATGATGGCGCTGCATTTCGTAAAGCCATGACGATTCCGCCGCTCACGATCAAGAGCCATCCGCGCCATTTGGCCGAGGTGCGCGAGCTGGTGCGCCGCGCCGCCGCCGAGGCGGCTCTCGACGAGCAGACGACGTTCAACCTCATGCTTGCCGTGGACGAAGCCTGCGCCAATATCATCCGCCACGCCTACGCCGGCGACACCTCCCAGGACATCGTCATCCATGCCTCCGTCTCGAACGATGCCGTCGAGTTCCGCCTTCGCGACTTCGGCCGGCAGGTGGACCCGGAGTGTATGAAATCGCGCGACCTCGAAGAGGTCCGCCCCGGCGGCCTCGGCTGCTTCTTCATCCGCCACGCGTTCGACGAAGTGAAATACAACACCCACTTCACGACCGGCACTGAACTGCATCTTCTCAAGCGCCGCCAGTAGTCAAGCCGCCCGGCGATTCGTTGCTCTCCAGACCGTTGGCAGCCGCGACGCTAGAAATGCGTTGACGTTTCACGGCAAAGTTCCGAAACATCTCTTCAGACGTTATGAAACACTCATGCCTGCTCAAATGTCTCTGCCTGTCCTTCCTTGTCCTGCCTTCGTTTGCCTCCGCTGAAAAACTGCAACCGCTCGACGTACGCGCGGTGAAGGTGGGCGGCGAGATCGGCCGGCGCATCGAGGTCACCATCACCAACAACCTGCTGGTGTTGGATGTGGACAAGGATTTTCTCTCGCCGTTCAAGACGGAGCCGGCGAAACGCAGCGGGGCCTATATCGGGCTGGGAAAGTTGATTGACGCTGCGGTGCGCTTTGCCGCCCACACTCACGACGAGCGCGTGAAGACGTTGAAACGCCATCTGGTCAGCGAGGCCATCGCCGCGCAGGAGGCCGACGGTTACATCGGCACCTTCCAGCCGGCAAAGCGGATGTGGTCGCTCTGGGACATCCACGAGATGAACTATCTCGCCTACGGTTTGACAATGGATCACCGGTTCTTTGGCGAGAAAGCGTCGCTGGAGGCGGCAAGGAAACTGGCTGATTACATCATGCAGCGTTGGGCGGCTGAACCGCCGAAGCAGCCCTCCCCGTGGAACATAACGCTGTACATGGGCGTCACCGGTTTGGAGAACACGATGCTGGCACTGTATCGCGAGACGGGCGACCCGCAGTATCTGGATTTCGTGACGAAGACACGTCAACTGGCGAACTGGAACGCGCGCGTCGTCATCGGCCGCCACGACGACATTGAGGGACATGCGTATGCGCACCTTTGCCGCTGCATCGCGCAACTGCGGCTCCATCGTTTGCAGCCGAACACCCGCCTGCTGAAGCCGACGCGCGACGTGCTGGATTTCATTTTGCGCGGCGAGGGCATGGCGATCACGGGCGAGGTGGGTGACCACGAGTGCTGGCACGACACGCAGGAAGGCACGATCAATCTCGGCGAGAGTTGCGCGACCGCTTATCTCGTGCGCTGGCTCGACGAGTTGCTGCGGATGGAAGGCAAGCCGCTCTACGGCGACCTGATGGAGCGCATCATCTACAACGGCCTCTTCGCCGCCCAATCGCCCGATGGCCGCCGCATCCGCTACTACACGCCGACGGACGGCCCACGCAGCTACCACAAGGGCGACACTTACTGCTGCCCGAACAACTACCGGCGCACGATCGCCGAGTTGCCCGCGTGCATCTGCTACCGCTACGGCGACGGCATCGCGGTCAACCTCTACTCGCAGTCGGAGGCGAAGGTAAAACTGTCTCCGCAACTCACCGTGAAGGTGCGGCAGGAAACCGATTATCCGGGTTCCGGCCGGGTGACAATCCGGCTCGAACCGTCGCGGCCCGCGCAGTTTCCGCTGCGCTTGCGCATCCCGCGCTGGTGCGAGGAGCCGAAGGTTTCCGTGAACGGCGAAGCGGTCGCAAAAGCCGTCAAGCCCGGAGAGTTCTTCGTTATCAACCGCAACTGGCAGAGTGATGATCGCGTTGAACTGGACCTGCCGATGCCGCTGCGCCTTGTCGCGGGGCGCGTGGCGCAGGCGGGGCGCGTCGCGATCATGCGTGGACCACAGGTGTTCTGCCTGAATCGCTCGCGTTACCCAAACCTCGCCAACACGGACCTGCGGCTGCTGGTGATTGACCCGAAGTCAGTCGAAGGTCCGTTCGAGGACAACTCGGTGCGGCCCGGCGGCGTTGCCTGCCGCGTGAAGGCGTGGGGGGCGGGCGCATGGTATCCTGGCGGCAAGCCGAACCTGACGTTGGAGTTGAGCGAGTTTGCCGACCCTGCGGGTGAATTCACCCATTTCAAAGTCCCGAATCCAAGGGGCGAGCAAATCAAGAACGACGAGTTGTTGGCGCAGGACTAGATGCCCGCCGTTGAACGCTGGCTGCGCTCGTTTCCGGAATAGCCCTTGACCATCCTTAATGGCATGCGGTAGTCTATTTAGTGGAACGTGTTCCATATAAGGAAATAGTTGTTATCCAACAATGATCCAGCCAGACGCCAAAAATCTCCCGCCATCTTCCGCTCAACACGCCGCCAATGACATCGGAGGCGGTCGTGCCAAAACCTCCCTTCCCCAATCCCTGGTTCCAGCCCTGGATCGCGGTCTTTCCGTGCTGGAATTGCTGGCCAACCGTCGGATCGGTCTGCGGGCCATTGATATGGCGCAGGAACTGAAGGTTCCCAAGAACAGTTTGTCCCGAATTCTCCAGGCGCTTGTGGATCGGGGGTATTTGGATCGCGATGAGACGACCAAGTCTTTTACGCTGACGCAAAAGCTGCTGGCCATCGGCAGTGCCACAGTGTGCGAAAGCCATCTGATCGAGGAGTCGCTGGAGATCATGCGCAGCCTTCGCGACCAGACGCTGGAGATGGTCCTGCTCAATGTGCCGCTGAACCATGACGAAGGTGTGGTGCTCAACACCATGCCATCGCGCCACCAGGTGCGGCTGATGGTGGATCCGGGAACACATTTCGAGTTCCACAATACGGCCCCCGGCAAAGTGGTCCTCGCGTTCGTTCCCGAAAAGGAGCGCGGGATAATCCTTGCCCGCATCAAGCTGGTGCGCTCCACCCACCGAACCCTCTCCAGCAAAGCGGCGCTTTGCAGGGAACTTGAGGAAATCCGCGAGCAGGGGTTTGCGTTGGATCGTGGCGAATACGCCGAAGGTATTCACTGCGTCAGCGCGCCCATTTTCGACCGGAACAAGACTTTTGTGGCAGCCCTGACAATCACCGGACCTTCAACGAGACTGCCGGTTTCAAAACTGAAGGAACTGGCCCCGCTGGTTGTTTCGCACGCCAACGCAGTCTCGCGGCGTCTGGGGTATGAATGGACAGGTCCCATCTCCATCCAACAGGAGCAAGCAAGATGAGAATGACACGTGGCTGCGTGAAGGCTGCCTTGGCGATTGGGTGCAGTGCGATAATGACGAGCGCGGCATTTGGCGCCCCTGCGGTGTCGACGGACACTCTCTTCTGCATCGGCAGGCCCGACGGCTCGGCCATGGAGTTTGGGTTGACGGCGGAACGCTGGCCGGGTTACGCGAAGGCTTACCCAAACCCGATCGTCTTCACGGTTGGCAAGAGCAAGCTCGCCGACTGGCCCTACATCCATCCAAGCAACCACGACAGTTGGGCCGGCGGCAAAGCACACACTTTCACGATCAAGTTCAACATCGAGAAGCCGCCGCAGCACAACCTTTATCTCATCCTTGGTCTGACTGACGTTTTCACGCCACCGGAGCTGATTGTCAGCCTCAACGGTCGGGACATCGCCAAACGCCGGCTGCCAATAGGCAAAGGACAAAGCAACGCCGGACCGGGCGAGACTGCGCGGCCCATGTCGCTCGTCCTTACGGTTCCGAAAAGCGCCTTGCAGGCGGGTGAAAACTCACTCTGTCTGACGCTGCGCGACGGCAGTTGGATGATTTACGATTACGTCGCACTCAGCGCCAACCCGAAGCCGCTCAAGATTCAGGATGAGACCCCGGAAGTGGCGCAGGCGTTTCTTCGCGGCCCGCTCGCTGGCGTGGAAGAGATCGTCTTCGCCGTGCGCTCGATCATCTACGAACACTGGTATGCGAACTTCGGTTACCTCTCGCCCGATGCAAACAAGAAGATGTATGGCAAAGCCGGCAGGCTCTGCAAAATCAACCTCAAGACCGGCAAGCTCACGCTGCTGGTGAACGATCCCGAGGGATCCGTTCGCGATCCCGCCGTCCACTACGACGGCCGCACCATCATCTTCTCCTACCGCAAGGGTGGCACCGACACCTATCATCTTTACACGATCAATGCTGACGGCACCGGCTTGCGCCAACTCACCGATGGCATCTACGACGACTTCGAGCCGGCGTGGCTGCCCGACGGCGGCATCGTGTTCATCAGCGCTCGCGGCAAACGCTGGGTGAACTGCTGGCTCACGCAGGTCGCCAACATCTTCCGCTGTGACGCCGACGGCAGGAACATCCGCCAGCTTTCCGCCAACCTCGAACACGACAACACGCCGTGGCCGCTGCCCGACGGCCGCATCGCCTACATGCGTTGGGAATACGTGGACCGCAATCAGGTGAACTACCACCACCTCTGGGCGATGAACCCCGACGGCACCAGTCAGACGATCCTCTTCGGCAACTTGAATCCGGGGGGCGTTTATATCGACGCCAAACCGATCCCCGGCACCGACCAGGTCGCGATGATCAACTCGCCCGGCCACGGCCAGACCGAGCACATGGGCTTCGTCGCCACCGTGGATTTCAAGGCCGGCCCCGACAACCTTCCTTCACTGCGCAACGTCACGCGCCGTTCCGACTATCGCGACGTGTGGGCGTTCTCACCGGATGCGTTCATCGCCGCGCGTGACAGCCGGTTGATGGCGATTAATGGCCGCGGCCAGATTGCCACGTTGTTCACGCTACCCGAGGAGTTCTGCAAAGAGCCGAACACGTGGCTCCACGAGCCGCGCCCCATCATCAAGCGCGAACGCGAGGCCGTCATCCCGCCGCGCGTGGACCTCGCGCAACCGGTCGGCCGCTACATGCTCGACAACGTCTATTTTGGCCGCAACGTCTCCGGCGTTCAGCCGGGCGAGATCAAGAAGCTTCTCATCGTCGAAAGCCTGCCCAAGCCCGTCAACTTCACCGGCGGCATGGATCCGATGAGCTACGCCGGCACGTTTACGCTGGAGCGCGTGCTCGGCACCGTGCCCGTGGAGCCGGACGGCTCGGCATACTTCGAGGCGCCGGCGCTGCGCAGCCTGCTCTTCGTCGCGCTCGACGAAAAGGATCGCGCCGTGAAACGGATGCAGAGCTTCACCACGGTGGTGCCAGGCGAAACGCTCGGTTGTGTCGGCTGCCACGAACACCGCGCGTTGACACAACAGGCTTGCATGGCGCGCCGGCCGTCGGCCACGGCGCGGGCCGCCAGCAAGATTGAGCCATTCCACGGCGTGCCCGACATTCCCGACTTTCCGCGCGACATCCAGCCCGTGCTCGATCGCAATTGCGTGAAGTGCCATGACTACGATAAGCGCGAAGGCGGCGTCATTCTCACTGGCGACCATGGGCCGATGTTCTCGCACAGTTTCTATACACTCACCGTCTGGCGGCAAATCGCCGACGGCCGAAACATGGCGCGCAGCAACTATGCTCCGCGCGCGCTTGGCAGCGGCGGCAGCCCGCTCATGGACAAACTCAACGGCGCGCATCACGGCGTGAAGGCGTCGCCGCGCGACCAACTCATGGCGCGGCTCTGGCTCGATTGTGGCGCGCCCTATCCGGGCACCTATGCCGCGCTCGGCTGCGGCATGATCGGCGGCTACCAGCAGAACAAGGAAATTCTGGAGAACGATCAGGACTGGCCGGCGACCATGGCCGCGCAAAAGGTGTTCGATAACCGTTGCGCCTCCTGCCACAACGCCAAACAGCATCCGATTCCCCGCACGCTCTGCGACGAAATCGGCCTGAGCTTCTGGATGCCAAGCATGGACGACCCGCGCCTGAAGCATTCGCGCCACATCGTCTTCAACCTCACGCGCCCGGAGAAATCGCTCGCGTTGCTCGCGCCATTGGCGAAGACCGCCGGCGGCTACGGCACGTGCGGCAATGTTTTTACCTCCCGGGACGATCCCGGCTACCGCGCGCTGCTGGCCATGTGCGAAGCTGGCAAACAGCGGCTGGAGACAATCAAGCGCTTCGACATGCCCGGCTTCCGCCCACGCGAGGAATGGGTGCGCGAGATGAAACGCTACGGCATTCTGCCCGCCGATACCAAGCCCGGTGCGCCGATCAACGTCTACGAGGTCGAGTGCCAATACTGGAAGTCTCTCTGGTATAATCCCTCGTCTCCGCTGGCAGCGAGCAAGTAGAATGCCCGCGAACGAAGTTGCAGAAGACAAACACAATGAGCCTGTGCTCACGTTGGCTGACGACTCTTTTGACGGCGAGTGCTTTTGCCGTGACCGGTTGCAGCACGCTGACACCGGTGGCGCAGACTCCGCTCGATCTCCACGTCGTCGCGGTGAACCACGCGGGGAAGCCGTTGCGCGCCGACCCGCGCGAGACTGACGGCGAGTGGACGACGATGTCATCTCGCGACTTTGACGCGTCGCTCGCGAGATTGGTCGAGTCCATCGCAGCTTCCCGCTGTACCCATCTTGTCGTTTTCATCCCGGGCGGGCTGAACTCGATCGAATCCGGTGTCGAGATGGCAGCCCGGTTGACGCCGGACATCATGGCAACTGGCAGCTATCCCCTGTTCATCGCGTGGGACTCGCGGCTGACCTCTACATACTGGGAACACCTGACGCTGATACGGCGCGGGCAGGAAAAACCGATTCAGGGCAAGCTCTCGGCGCCGGTCTACGCGGCGTGCGATGTGGGGCGCTCGCTGTTGCACGCGCCGGTGGTGTGGTTTCATCAAGGCGCGATCGACCTGAAGAATTCAAGACTCGACGGCACCTCCTATCGCACCAACGCACCGGCCACGGAGACCGCCTCCGACAAGCTCGACAACCTCATCAACACCGAGATTGCTGACGTGAACGCGCTGTATTGGGAATTGCGACGCCGATACACCAGCGACCCGGCCCATTCCATCGCCGTCTCGCTCGGCGGCTTCGACCGGACGACTTGCTGGCAACTGACGCGCTACGGGCTTTCGTGGCTGACGCTGCCGACGAAGCTGGTCTGCGGCCCGGCGATTGACGGTCTGGGCACAAGCGCGTGGGAGAACATGCGACGTCGCACATCCACACTCTTTAACGCACCGGAGGAATTCTACCTCGAGGATCGCTGGCGCAACACCAACGAGGTGGCTCGAGTGCTCGACAACGGTTCGTGCGGCGGCATGGCGCAGTTTCTGGAGGCAATCCGCTCGCTTGAAAAACGGCAACCGCTTCCCATCACCCTCGTCGCCCACAGCGCGGGCACGCTCGTCGCCAACGAGATGATTCGCCGATGCCCGGAGCTGCCGTTCCGCAACATCGTCTATCTGGCGGCCGCGTGCAGCATCCGCGATTGGGACGTGGCAGTGGTGCCGTATCTGGCAGCGCACCCGGAGTCGCGCTTCTACAACCTGAGCCTGCATCCCTCGAACGAAGTTGGCGAAGCCAACGTCGGTGATCTGGTGCCTCGCGGCAGTTTGTTGGCGTGGATTGACGAATTCCTCGCGCATCCGGAGACTGTGCAGGATCGCACGCTGGGCCGTTGGGAGAACATCGTTCAGGCGACGCACTTGATTCCACGGGGCGCGCGGCGCCAGGTGACGTTGAAGGCTTTCAGCGCTGGCGACGCAACCCGTTACGGCCCACAGGAACACAGTGATTTTTCGGAAACGACGTTCTGGAATCCCGTCCTCTGGCAAGCCGATGCCCCGTGGAAGGCGGAGTTCT
>Ga0265297_10005658_pt1 | contig 18815 bp, 21 predicted proteins | sample Munlanlwell13791_FD_192502 | JGI IMG/M metagenome (GOLD analysis project Ga0265297, IMG submission 192502) | Leachate microbial communities from a municipal landfill in Southern Ontario, Canada - Leachate well 137-91 | ecosystem: Engineered > Solid waste > Landfill > Unclassified | place...
CGGCAAAACAACACTCGCGCGCATTTACGCAAATGCTCTCGATGCGGAACTCTTTGAGCTTTCTGCGGTTTCTGCAGGAAAGGAAGACATTCGCGATATTGTGCGCGGTGGAGCACGATTAAAACCAATTGTTCTTTTTTTGGACGAAATTCATCGATTTAATAAAGCACAGCAAGATTTTTTATTACCATATGTTGAAAGTGGACTCATTACACTTATTGGTGCAACCACCGAAAATCCAAGTTTTGAAGTAATCGCACCACTCCTTTCGCGATGTAAAGTTTTTGTTTTAAAAGAGCTCACTGATGAGAATTTGAAAATGATTATCGATCGCACCAATATGTCGATGAATGAAGAGGCAAAAAATTGGTTAGCTCGATTTGCAAATGGTGATGCTCGCCAATTGATTGGATTATTGGATACCACACACACGTTATATAAAAAAATTACAAAAAAGACACTTGAAGAAACATTACAAAATGCATTCATTCGATACGATAAAAAAGGAGAAGAACACTACAACATTATTAGTGCATTCATAAAATCAATGCGTGCCTCACAACCAAACGCCGCCCTTTATTATCTTGCACGTATGGTTGAGGCGGGGGAGGATCCAAAGTTCATCGCAAGACGTATGGTCATTTTCGCTTCGGAGGATGTGGGGCTTGCCTCTCCCACGGCGCTCATCGTTGCAAACGAAGTTTTCCGTGCTGTTGAAACAATAGGATTGCCAGAATGTGCAATTAACCTCGCACATGGTGCAACATATCTTGCACTCGCACCTAAAAATAGAAGTTCGTATGATGGACTTCGTAGTGCGCAAAGTGACGTAAAAGAATTTGGAAACCTTCCCATACCAATGGAAATTCGCAACGCACCCACAAAACTTATGGAAGAATTGGGGTATGGTGAGGGGTATGAACAATACACCGAAAAAGACATGCTTCCCAAAAAACTAAAGGGGAAAAAGTATCTTAACTTCAAAAAGAAAGAGAAATAAAAATAGGGGTTTCCCCCTATTTTTTTAAATTTTAGTGAATTAACTCAACTGCTTTTTTACAGGCCGCTTCAAGAGAATCAAGAAGGGGAATGTCTGGACAATCCTGAGGAATTCTTCTTTTTATATATCGTGCACCAGTAAATCCTTCTTCAATTCCAATAACAATGTTTGCACCATCACGCTCGTGTCTCATCTTCCATTCCGCAAGCTCAAAACGTGTTGTCTGCGCATATGCCCGTTCACAATTATGTTCTGTCTCCTTAGCGAGCCAAAAAAGAACGACTCCATTTTTTCCCGCAGATCGAAGAAAATATGTCTCCCAATCAACCTGTTTTTCATAATCAAATGTTCCATCAAGATAGTCTTTTCTTGGATTAAAGATTGCAACCTCAGGATCAAGTGCTGAAATTATTTTTATTGCCTCTTTTTGCCAATCTGGTGCACCTTGGATAGGACCAGCAAGAAATATGCCAGGCACATTCACATTCTCAATAATGGGGGAATAGAAAATCTTGTTCATAAGTTCATTATATAAGACTTTCAAATAAATCTTAATCTTAATTGACTAATATATATAAAATCTATATAATATTTCCAGAAAGTATTTAAAAATTGAAAGAAGGAAATAACACATGAACTATGAAATTCAAGTTCCTGAAAGATATCTCAAGGAAATATTAATTAAGAACTCTGATATTCATGGTAGCGGGCTGTTCACTAACATCCCCATACCACAATCAACCATCTTTGCAGAATACAGAGGAAAAATCCTATCTTCTGAAGAAGCAGAAAAAAGAGATGATCAAACATATATATTCATTCTGAATGACTCTCTTTGCATTGATGGCGATCCACACAAATACAACAATGTCGCAGGATATTTAAATCATTCTTGTAACCCAAACTGCGAATGTGTATTTGATTGGGATGGAGAAAGAGTTTTCTTTGTAGCTCTTCGGGATATTATGCCAGGAGAAGAACTAACATATGATTATTGCTTTCCTGACTATGGAGAAAAAACTCCCTGCACGTGCGGGTCTTCAAATTGTCGTGGATTTTTAGAACGTCCATAATTCTCCATTGATAAGGAATTAAACAATACCGCTTGATATCAAGCGGTATTTTGTTCTTAAGAAATTCTATTTTTTCCAAATATACCTCACAAACTCCCAACCATATTTTGCCACAACAACCAAAATCACTAAATAAATAATGTATTGTAATATTTTGAAGAGTGAAGCGACAAGGTTGATGGTTATGTCTTGAATAGTGCTGTTAATATCGCGAACAAATTCTTTGACGGAATTCCTCCATGAATCTTCCAAATCTTTTTCATTCACAAACTTATTCTCAACAACATTGATGTAGAAATAGGTGTAATCCAATCGATCAAGCTGTTCTAATTTTGTCTTTTCAATTTGTTCAAGCTGCGCATTAATATTCATTCGTTCTTGCGTTAATCTCTCAATAATTGAGATCTTGCTGTTTATAATTTTCGCAAGACTTTCGATATCCTGCACGCGAGTAGCAAGTGCAGTGATGTTGTCATAGGCATTGATCGCGTTGTTTAATGTCTCATCAATAGTTGCTAACTTCTTCTTTAATATTTCCACTCGATTGGTCAAAGTATCAACCGATTTTTTAATTGTATAAGTATTTTCCGAAAGCGACTTTGGTTCCATCTCTTTAATGGCAGACAAGATCTCTTCCACATTTTCCTTTTTTACTTTGAACGTGTAATTGCACCCACGATCGTTCTTGTATGCATTTTCGAAAATAACATATTCCTTCGCTTTTAGATTAGAAACTTCAGCACATGTGTCGTCGATATCCTCCGTCTCAATTGTTGCGCTGTAGTCAGTTATTTCAAATTCTTCGGCTTGATCTCCTGTGGTCCCGCTGCCATACAAAGGAGCGGTCGCTGGAGCGACTCCAATTCCTTTCATTGAAACATCCGCAGAGTTTACATCCATTGCGATTTCGCCTCGTTGCATATTAGACAAGGCTGACCCCGTGCTTCTTCCAGAGATTGAATTAAACGAGGAACCAACTAAGCGAAAAACGACGACGAGAACGATGATAGCAAGTATTGCTATTCCAATAACTTTTAAGATGCTTGAAATCTTAATGTTATATTTTTCAAAAAAATTCATTTTTTATTTTTTTATATATTGTGGTCCGACTCTTCTTATTGTATCACTTCACAAAAAAATCGAATTACGAAATAAAAAACCCGCCTTTTTGGGCGGGGGACTCACTTTCCGTAAAATGGTTTTTCAAAAATGAAACCATGAAAAGAATTTTTTGAAACGTGATTGAGTGGGGAGTGTCTGTATCTGTTCGAGAATCTCCTGCAGTTCTGTCTCGCATCCCGCACGTTTTGCATATTCCTGTAGTAAATGCCAAGAACCGTTGTTTGGTTCGTGTTCAAAACAAGAAAGCAATAATATTGCAAGTGCAGAGTTATAATTTGGAGATTTTAATTCTGAAACCGCAATGATGTGATTTTTCCCGCGAATACCACCCGCACCAACTTTTCCATTACTCTCCGTTGTTGAAACAGCTTTTTGATTGAGATACAACCAACGAGCCTTTTCGTGCGATGAATTTGATTGGTCCGAAAATCCCTGATCGCCGAATGAACCAAATGATTCGCCAATGAGCAGATCTCCTGATTCGCGGGTATAGATGCGAACAAATACCCCAGCTTTTCCATTCTCTTTAACCTGTGGCAACTGGAGCACCAATTCGGTATATAGGCGCATTTCGTCTATCTTTTCCCTCAATTCATTGTTTGCCATATTTCCTCCTATGGAGTTATTAATGTTGTTACTAAACTACCACTCAGGCGGGGAGTGGTCAATGTCTAAATTTATTAATATTTTTTAGTGACAAAAAAATATTAAGTTATCTGCTTTGATAATTTTCTGATAAACTTAAACAGTGCACACACAAAAATATACGGAATCGATTTCAGAAATTTTTAAAAAATTTGAATCGAAAGAATCGGGATTAAATTCAGAAGATGTACGCAAACGATTAAGCGAATTTGGTCCTAATACTCTCCCAGAATCAAGGGCTCCTGGAATATTTTCTATATTTTTTTCACAATTTTTGAGCCCCCTCATTTATATTCTTATTACAGCAGCAATTATTGTTTTTTTTATAGGAGAAACAATTGATGCAATAATAATTTTTTTCGTACTCATCTTTAATGCATTTATCGGCACAATTCAAGAGGGAAAAGCACAACGCACTCTTGCTGCGCTTCAAAAATTTGTCGAAACTTCTGCAACTGTATTGCGCGACGGGAAAATAACCATTTTATCTGATCGGGAAATTGTTCCTGGCGACATTATTATTCTCCAGGAAGGCGATAAAATTCCAGCCGACGCACATATCATTTCCGAAAATTCATTAACAGTAAATGAAGCGAGTCTCACGGGAGAATCTTCTCCAATTTTGAAAACAACAGAAAACACAATCTACGACCAAAAACTAATTTATAACAAAAAAAATATAGTATTTAAAGGAACTAATGTGGTAAGCGGAAACGGTGAGGCAATTGTTATTGCAACAGGTCTTAATACGGAAATAGGAAAAATTTCAAAAAAAATAACAACTATAGATACAGAAATTCCGCTTAAGAAAAATATTCGTTCGCTTTCTCAAATGATTGTTATTTCCGTGTTTATAATTGGTATTATTCTTATGACCTTTGGACTTATGGCGGGTGAATCGTTGCGACAAATGTTTGCTACAGTAGTATCTCTTGCGGTATCTATTATTCCTGAGGGTCTTCCTATTGTTATGACTCTTGTTCTCGCTTCGGGAGTGTGGCGCATGACAAAGAGAAATGTGCTAGTAAAAAAACTACAAGCAGTCGAGGCACTTGGGCAAGCAAAGATCATTGCAGTTGATAAAACGGGGACACTTACCAAGAATGAAATGGTTCTTGAAAAGGTATATATAGACAAAAAAACATTTGACATTGAGGGGCACGGATACGAACAGGATGGGAGAATCTTACTCGATGGAAATAGCATAGAACCACTTGATTACCCAGAACTTGTTCTCGCAGGACGAGTTGCATCTTTTTGTTCCAATGCCCATGCAGTATATGTGAAGGAAAAGGATATTTGGAAAGTATCTGGAGATCCAACTGAGGCAGCTCTTGAAATATTTGCAAAAAAAGTTGGTTTTAAAGACGGGGAACAGAAGTCACTAAAAATATTTGAACTTCCATTTGACTACATTACAAAATATCACGCAACAATTCACCAATTTGAAAATAAAAACTTTTTAACAGTTGTTGGTGCACCAGAAAAAATTCTTGCATCATGCGATCGCATATGGCGCGCAAAAAAATCTGAGAAGCTTTCCAGTGAGGAGCGAGATGAGCTCGAACTCATATTCTCTAATATGTCGAATCAAGGCTTTAGAGTAATTGCATTCGCAATTAATTTAGATAGTGAGGCCATCGTCACAAGCGATAATCTGCCTCCACTTATTTTTGGTGGCTTTTTTGGTATGCGAGATCCCTTACGTGAGGAGGTTAAGACTTCGGTTCAAGAAGCAAAGAACGCGGGGATTCGAATCGTGATGATCACGGGTGACCATAAGAATACTGCATTTGCAATAGCAAAAGATGCAGGGATTGTAGAAAAAAATAATGACATAATTACAGGCGAAGATCTAGAAAAATTGTCTGATGATGAACTTCTAAAACGATTTGAAACATGTAATGTATTTGCGCGTGTAACTCCAGAACATAAATTGCGAATTATTGAGTTATTTAGAAAGCGTGGTGAGATAGTTGCAATGACGGGCGACGGAGTAAATGATGCACCCTCACTTGCGGCAGCCGACCTCGGGGTCGCCATGGGGAAAATCGGTACTGAAGTAGCAAAAGAAGCATCTGATCTCATATTATTAGATGATAATTTCAAAAATATTATTTCAGCAGTAGAAGAAGGGCGAAGTATATATAAAACAATCAAAAAAGTAATTCTCTACCTTTTTTCAACTAGTATTGGGGAGGTGCTCACTATTTCTGGAGCAATATTTCTTGGATTTCCGTTACCTATTTTACCCGCTCAAATTATTTGGCTTAATTTTGTAACTGATGGCTTTCTTGATGTCTCGCTCGCAATGGAGCCACAGGAAAAAAACTTATTAGACAAGCATTTCAAAAAACCCACAAAATATATTCTTGATTCACTAGCAGTAAAAAGAATGATATTTATGGGAGTTATTATTTCTCTAGGAACTCTTTTTATATTTACACAATTTCTTGATAGCGGATTAGAAAAAGCACTAACCATATCACTAACAACGCTCGCAGTGTTCCAATGGTTTAATGCATGGAATTGTAAAAGCGAAAATAAGTCAGTGTTTTCTATCAATCCCTTTAAAAATATATTTCTAATTGGATCAACAATTATAGTTATTGGACTTCAATTGCTCGCAATATATCTTCCATTTATGCAACGTTTTTTGCATACGGTACCATTAACTATTTCAGAATGGATATACATTATACTAGTTGGATCAACAATTCTTATTTTTGAGGAAATTAGAAAGTTACTAGTTAATACCAAAAGAAACTCATTACTTGTACGATAAAGTTATAAACATATTTAAAAAATCCATATTTTGTTGATGATAACAAGGGATAGATGAATAAAAATTATCCGTACAAAATCGTCTGTAAATACTTAATTTTCCCTTTTTTCCAATTTGTAGTATACTATCCTAATAGAGGATTGAAGGCGGTATAGTCGCACGCCGTGTTCTAAAAAATAAAAAATATAGAATATGTATAAATGCGAAATGTGTGGAGCAGTTTCAGAGACCGAAATGAAGTGCACTGGATGTAATGTAGATATGAAAAAGGTTGAAACAACCTCCACAACGCCTAACACGGAAGAGCCGAAGGCATAAGGCATGCCAATTAAAACCAAAAACCACCGACTATTCGGTGGTTTTTGGTTAAATATCTTGTTGTATCACATGTAATGAACAAATACTCTAGCAAAGAGTGGTCAATTGTATGTTCTTTTTTGGTATACTTTTGCATAACACTCATAAAGCTTTATCATATAGGCAGACCAATAACAATTTAGAAAGGAGAAAGGTCATGGAAAACACTCTTAACTTCCGTAAGATAATTCAAGGCGGGATGGGGATCGGTGTTTCTGGATGGCGTCTCCCTTGGAATGTATCAATGAATGGTGGACTTGGCACTGTTTCTGGTGTTGTCCTCGAACGGCTTGTTCCACGCATATTACAAAAAGGCGACCCGGGTGGTCACATTCGGCGCGCACTTTCACATTTTCCGTTTCCATTGGTAGCGGAAAAAATTATAAAAACATATTTTGTAGAAGGGGGGATTCCCAAGGGAACTCCATATAAGGCAGTTCCTGTTTTCACTTTGAATCCCAATTTCCTTCTTATCTGTCTCACCGTGTGTTCAAATTTTGCATTTGTGTGGCTTGCGAAAGAGAACAACCCGAACCCGATAAGCATCAACTATCTTGAAAAAGTAGCGATGCCACATGTGTACGCAATTACTGGCGCAATGCTTGCGGGCGTTGACTTTGTGACAATGGGTGCTGGTATTCCGCTTCAAATTCCAAAACTTCTTGAAGATATTTCAGAAGGAAGAGAAGTACAGTATCGGTTGCCTGTTATCGGAAAAAATATAACAAGTCACACAATGTCGTTTAATCCTGAATCATTCTTTGGTGCTCCGTTGCCCAAAATGAAAAAGCCAGGGTTTATCCCTATTATTTCCTCAAACTTACTTGCGAATATTTTTGTAAAAAAATTACCCGCAGGAAGTATCACTGCATTTGTTGTTGAGGAACCAACCGCAGGTGGACATAATGCTCCTCCACGAAAACCCATCTTTAACGAACTCGGCGAACCCGAACCAATTTATGGGGAAAAAGATAAGGTTGATTATGCAGAACTTGCTTCTCTGGGTATTCCATTTTGGATCGGTGGTTCTCAAGCATCTCCTGAAAAACTTAGATGGGCACTTTCCGTTGGTGCTTCGGGCATTCAAGCGGGCTCTATCTTCGCACTTTCGGATGACTCTGATATGGATTCATCAATTCGCAGAAGAATTTGCAAACAAGGATATGAAGGCAATTTGGTAATAAAAACCGATATGCGTATTTCACCAACTGGATTTCCATTCAAAAAAATACAATTGGAAGATACCATATCAGAACCTGAAATCTATGAATCTCGAAAAAGGATTTGTGATCAAGGCGAACTTGTTTCTCCCTACGAACGACCTGATGGCAAGATTGGATATCGTTGCCCCGCCGAACCGTTTGATAAATATGTTGCAAAAGGAGGGGAATTAAAGGATGCCGTTGGTCGTGGATGTCTCTGTAATGGTCTTATGTCCACAGTAAGTCTTGGTAACAAAGAAGAACCCCCAGTTATTACTATGGGGGATGATGTGAGTTTTCTTCCGTTTCTTATGGCGAATGCTGAGGATTCTTATTCTGCAGCTGACGCAATAAAATATTTGTTAGGAAATTAATAATCCCGCTGTCGTTAGATGGCGGGTTTTTTATTGGTTAATTGTTTTTAATGATTTAATTGTCTTAGATAAAAATATGAAATTATAAAAATCAATGTACTCTCTGATATTCTGTACATTGAACTTCTTGATGGGAGTAAGCCAACTTTATACAGCTTGATATACTAAATATATGGAAAATGTTGCATACGAGAAGCAAAATCGTGGCAGTCAAGGAGAATACGAAAATTATTATGCAGGAATGGATAAATCAATGGCTCAAAAGGTTGCTCTAGTAACCTCGTATCTTGCGTTAAGAGGAAGGGTTGCAGATATGGGCTCAGGAAGTGGGAAGGGAAGCTATGACCTTGCTAAACTATTTCCTCAATTAAAAATTATTGGAGTAGATATCAATCCAGAATCAGTTAAATATTCCGGGGATAATTATAAAGCAAAAAATCTTTCATTTAAAAAAGGAGATATTGCTGAAAAGATCTTTCGGAGAAAGTATCTTGATGCAATTATTAATTCTTCGGTTTTACATCATGTCACTTCATTCAATGATTTTGATGTGCAACGAATTTTTAAACTTCTCGATAGCCATGTTGATGAGCTTTGCACTGGTGGTATCATTGCGATTCGCGACTTTGTAATTCCAAAAGAAGATAAAAATATTCTTATTGAATTGCCTGTAAACGATGGTGTTCAGGTAGGGAGCCCAAAAGATCTTTCGACTGCGGCGCTATTTGAGGTATTTTGTCGAGATTTTAATTGTGCGAATTTTCCAAAAGGAAATCTTCCTTATCTACTTATAAAGGAAACAAAAAAGTCAAAAATTTTTCGTGTAAATAATCGTCTTGCAACAGAATTTCTCCTTCGAAAGGATTACCGTGAAGATTGGGATGTGGAAATGCTTGAAGAATATCTTTATTTCACTCAAATGGATTTCGAGCGTGAAATGTTGCGAAGGAGTTTGCGCATTTTAATTTCTCGCCCTATTTATAATGAATGGATTATTCGTAACCGGTGGAATGGAAAGGCACATCTTTTTGAAATTGATAAAACGCCACTTGGGTTTCCAGCAACAAATTATATTATTGTGGGGAAAAAGGTTCCGCATGATCATGGGGTGGTTATTCGGGAAAAAAGCGCAGAAGTTGGAGTGCCAAAGTTTTTAAAAATTTCACATTATCAGCACAAAGAAACTGGTCAGCAATGGGATGTTGCGTCTAGACCTGGTGAAACTATTGATGTTATTCCGTGGTTTGTCCGCGATGGGGAACTTTATATTGTTGCACGTAGCGAATTTCCACGCCCTATAACACAAGCTCGTGGAATTGATCGCCCAATTGATGGAGCATTTATTTCTGGTTATATTCCTGAACCACTTACTGTTGTCCATTTAAATAGTGATAATGGAAAAGAAAGTATTGAAACAACAATACGCGTCGCATTGAAATCTCGCGCTAATATTTCTAGTAAAAAAATAAAAAAGATTGAATCTGGACCAGAATTTTTTCCATCTGCAGGAGCAACTGCAGAACGGGTAAGCACCTATTATGTAGAAATAGAATCTCCGAGGAAAGGATTTGAGAAATCAGTACAGTATGAAACAATTTCGCATCATCAAGCAAAAGAGTTTAATGTAAATCAATTAATTCGTGCCTATAAAGTTGGCGGAATGGTTGATGTACGTCTTGAAATTGCCGCATATGAATTACTTGAAAGACTTGGTATAAATTACGGACCATGGATTGAACAGGCAATTTCTACTCCAGTTCAATCGTCGTCAGATGTTATGCATCCAATAATGTGGAATGATTTCGCGAAGGGGATTGTGGAAAAAAAGTTTTCTCAAATTGAAGCAAACAATACTTCTTATCTTGAGGTTCGCCAAGGTTTGTTTGCTGAATATACATCCAACTTTGACGAGTTAAGAGATTGGAAATTGGAATATATTATTCCTAAAACAAAAAGTATTAATACGGTTACCGTACTTCCTGTGACAAAGTCTGAAAACGAATGGTATATTGCACTTGAATCTCAACACCTTGCTCCCGTGCAAGAACTTTCGGGCCAATCGGGAATACTTACAGTTCCTGCCTGGCGTCTTCCATTGGGTATGGCGGGCCTTGGTGAAGCACGCACGTATATTGATAATGTTATGAAGGATCAAGCGCACGCAGTAGTTTATGATCTGTTGTCACTTGGGGGATCCTATTTCCCATCGCCAGGTATCTCGCCAGAATATGTGCTTCCGTTTATTGCATATATTCAGGATTTTTCTGGCAGTAAACTAAAATGGGTTTCACTGAAAGAAGTATTTAATAACCGACATCTAATTTGTGATGGTCATCTTTTAGTGAGTATGTGGCGCGCCATTCATATGCTTTCAGAAATAAAGGAGTGATTTGTCCGAGACCTGTCTATTCTTGCATTCCTTTATCTACGCATTGTTACTTATTTTTCCAACGTGGAGCGAATCCTATCATCCAAGTAAATATCTTTGCTTTTAGGGGATTCATTCCTTGTTTTTGGTTCTATTTAGGTAATCTTTTAGCAAATAGAATGCCAATAAATACAAACACTGCCATTGCTACTGCTGCTGCACGATAATTAAAGGCATTTACGCGTGGTAAAAAGGTAACAATCAATCCCCAAGAAATAGGACCAACAAACGTAGCGAGACGCTCCATAAGCGTGTAATAGGTGAAAGATTGGTTCATCATTGATGGCGGTGTTATCTTCATAAGATATGCGCGGGTAACGGTCCACACAGAACCAAACCACAAACCCATCACCACACAAATGAATGCAAAGAATGCCAAACTTTTTGCAATCGCCATAAGGGGAAAGACCACAAGAAAACCACCCAACACCCAAAAGAGCGCCTTTCGTAATCCAATCTTGTCAGCTATCCAACCGCTTATTGGCGCACCAATTGCAGAAGTAATAAGTATGCCAATGAGAAGATATGATTTTATATTGTCACCAACACCAAACACTTGATCAACATAAATGGGAAAATTATTAGATGCAGTAGTGACCGCATCGTTGAAGAAAAAGTATGACAAGAAAAATAACCCAACACCTGGCGATTTGCATAATTCCCAAAATGATCGAATAACGTTTTTGTATTCTGCTTTTATAGATATCAACGTCGTGGATCGTGTTGCGTTTTCTTTAAAAAACAAAAGCATTGGTAGAGCAAACAAAAGAAAGAGAATAGTAGCGGGAATCAACGGTTGTGCACGACCAGAAATACCAAAAAGTGTTATAGTTCCCGCAGCAAACGGAAGTGCAACTAAAAGTCCAGAAATTTCTCCAATCCAATTACCAAACTGACCCCACCCAGATGCTAAACCATGTTTTTCTGGAATCGCAACATCATGAAGTAGAGGATTGTAATAAGTAAAACAGAACAAATAAAGATAGGTTGCAAAAGAAAACGTAATGATACTAATCACATAAAGCTCTGGGAAAAATGCGGCGATAATTCCCGTCGCACCAAAAAAGAGAACAGACAAAGCTGTCGTAATTCGTAATCCAGGCAAATTTACTTTTATTTTATCTGCAATTGATCCCGCAATAGGAACGGTGAGAAGGAATAACAAACTTGATCCAACAAACGTCATATTAAACCAAAAATCAGAAACGCCACGATCTACAACGAGCCATTGAGAGTAGTAGAGAAAGAAGGTGATGAGCACAAATGAATTAGCAAAGTCATACAGCGCCCACAGCACCAAATTTTTTAGGTTAATTTTGGGGGTCATTGTTTAATCACTAATCAGATTCTTAAACTGAGCAAAAATAGCATCAGAATCTTCCAACTTGGTAAAATGTCCCGCATAATCAAACACACATAAGCTGGACACAAACTGGCTAAACTTATCTATATTTTCTTGAAATGCCTCATAGGGATCGTCTTTTGAAATAAGAAGAATTGATTTTGGCAAAATCTTTTTTATTTTCTCGATGTTAATAGGTGTCTTGAGCCACGGCTCCGCGATTTTTTCTGTCTCTTCATCTTCCAAGTTTTCAAGTTTAAACCAGCCAGCAACAAACAAAGCCCCACCAACTTTTTCATCGATAGTTTCTAAATATCTTAAAATGGTTTGGCATCCAATCGAATGGCCAATAAAATACGTTTCCGAATCGGGGGCATCGACAACCTCAGCGAGTTTCTTAATCCACTTTTCAATAATGGGGATTTCAGTTCTCGGCATATCCGGAGCCAAAACCTTGTATCCCAACCTTTCTAGTTTTTCTTTAAGTTTTGATCGCCAATCATCTTGGGAACTTCCGCCCCACCTATGGACAATAATCACTCGCTTCATATGTGGATTATATCGCGTTAGAGGTAAAAAATAAAAAGAGGGTGAGCTCCCTTTTATAAGTTTATTACAGGGATAATACTATTAAATCTTTTCCTCGGATTACTTCACCTGAGAATTTTTCTTTTACTTCAGAGATAAGATCAATATCATCCGTTTGAGGATAAAAATGACTAAGAATGACCTTTTTCACCTTTCCTTTTTGAGAAATTGTGCCTATTTGATGCGTGTCCATGTGCGCTTCATTACCTTTTCCCTTTGCGTATGATGCATCACACAAAAAGAAGTCTGCATTTTTACACGCCTTTTTGATTCCTGGACATAAAGCAGAATCTCCAGAAAAAACGATTACCTTACTACCAATAATAAAACGATAAGCATAGCTTTTTGCAGCAAGATTAAAAGCAATATGTTTTACCTTGAATGCTTCAACGGTTATGTTTCCAAGAGTCTGTATTTTTTCTACATCCGTAAATTTTATTTTTCCCCAACCATCTACTGAAGGAAGTTCAAAAAGTTTTGAAGACTTAAGTATAAAATTACCAATACCCTTAGGTCCGATAACTTCAGGAAATTTCATGGAACTACCACCAGAAAAAAGGGCATTGAGTCGATAATTCATGAATAATGGAAACAAATCTGAAGTATGATCGGCATGGAAATGCGTAATGAGAATATAATCAATATCGTGAAGGTTTATTCCCAGTTGAGAGAGACGCATTAAGGTTCCCGGTCCACAGTCTACAAGAATCTTTTGGGTATCCGTCTCTAGCAGGTATGCGGATGAGGAACGATCCTTATTTACTAAAAATGTTCCTGTACCCAGCATAGTTATTTTTTCCATGTGTTTATTTCTTTTTTTTTCTTATTCCTGCAGTTAAAACACTCACACTTTTTGAGGTTGTGTTTAAAACAGCGGCTATAGTACTGTTATCAACACCAGCAAGTTTTAGAGTTCGAGCAGCCTCAGTCATACTTTTCTCTCCGACAACCTGAATACAAAGGACCATTAAAATTTTATCTAATTTTTTTAAAATTTCTTCTTCCATTTATTTAAATGTTTTATTTTTTACCAGAAACGACTCTCTCAATGGTTCTTGTGGAAACTCCAAGGACGACGCCTATTTCTTTTGTTGAAACCTTGTTTTTATAAAGTAAAAAAACCAAAAGTTTTTTTATATCTTCAAGTAATTCAACGATATTATTTTTGTCTACTTTAGTCATATATCCTAATTTAAGAATAGAACTACAAAATTATTTTGCAAGAGCCAACGTTCTGAGCTGCCTATGCCAAAAATAATGTTTTACACCCTCATTTTATTATAAATTCACCTCCTTCATTACAACGGTAATAAGGTCAAAGATTTCTTGAACGTTTGCGTCTTCTATCTCCTTTTTTGATGCAATATGAAAAAGTGAGTGCGCCTTATCATTTGCATCATTTTTAAAGGGGGTTGCTTTCTGTTTAATGCGCTCAATAGCACTTGAGGCAGAAATAGAAAATTTTGTACGAGATTTATAAAAATTATCCAAAATAACACTAAAATCTAAAGATCTACGACTAGCAAAATCCTCATACAAAATTTTATTTTTTTGACTTGGAAACTTTTTTTTAAGTATCTGTATTATCAAATTTTCCATTACTTTTCGACAAAGTATAAAAGTGGCTGTATAACAACATGCGTGATAGGTGCCATTTATTTCCAAGACGTGTCTCGAGACAAAACGATCGGTTGAAGGAAAAACAAGAATTGGATTTTGTATTCGTCTGTCACTTTTTTTACTAGTATGAACAATTAATGGTTTAGCAGTAATGCCACTGATAGTCGATAAAGATTTTTTATCCTCATCATCTAAAAAATGCATGATTGATCTATGCTTTTTCTTTGCCAGTATTTGTGCTGCCGCAGCTGGTGTCAATTGAGGAAAATCGCATTTTATTTCAGAAATGCGAACAGCAATGGGACCAGGTTTCATTTTAAGCGTCTTAATAAGATGCTCACGAATTTCTTTTCGGAGTCTTTTTCCCATATTTATTTAGCGTTTTATTTACCACCTTTGCAATAATATCAATATCGGCCTGATCGCCCCCAAGAATTTCGCGCATTTCTTTATTGCCCATATTCAACTGCCGTGCGTGAAGAATAAAAAGACCACATACAGCTCTATAAAGTTTTTCTTCTGGTCTAAGCATCACGCGTCCCTTAGTTCTCGTCATGATTTTCTTTTAGAATTTTCATACCTTTCACAAAACCATTAATTTTACCCAACGATACCCGTAAGCTTTTTGAAATTTCGCGTTGCCCGGCTCCTCCTCTGTACATTTCAATAGCAATGAGGTGTCGCAAAAGGTCTTTTGTTTCTTTATCGTCTTCCATTTTATTTAATTTTCTTTTTTGCTCTTTGGAGGGCGACATTTACCGTATTTGGGGTCGTTCCAATAAGATTAGCGATCTTTGTGATACCAAAACCGACAGTATTTAATTCTTTAATAAATTCTGACTGCTTCATATTTCGTTTGGCAATAAGAGTCAATAACATGATTATCTCTTTTTGCATTTGTAAAAACTCTTTTTCCATGATTTAGAAAAGTTAATGTTTTTGTGATCGCATTATACCAGAAAATGAAGAAAAAAACAACATAATAACACCAAAAAATGCACGCATTCGCGTGCATTTTTCGCGGGACATGAAAGGGGACCTGGATTCGCCTCTCGTTCTGCTGAACTCGAGACCTACGGCTTCTCTTCGAAGCCTGCGGCCCGCGGTTCGAATCCGGGCAATTAAATCTACGTCGAAAATGTGCTCATTTCGACGCAATTTTTACGCTTAAAAATTGGCTGGCCGACCAGAGTTAGAACCGATACGGATCAAGCCCTGTAAAGCGAATTTGAACTAGTTCTGCATTATTTAGCAACCCATCTCGAGCACGCGTTGTTCTAGATTCGTTTTAGTAAGAAAGGTCTTTTCAAAGACTCTGGCAAAAAGCCAATGTTGCCGTCCTCATCAATTATCATAGGCATCAGAATTAAAGTGGCAAAATATTGAGTTCCATCTGAGGAAATTACACTGAAGTCTAAAGAAAATTCTTTTTGCTTGTGGGATAACTTTTCGCAAAAATATTTCGGTATAGATAACTTCACCAAGGAAACTCCTCCTGGCTTAATAACAATCGGGAGTTGGGGGCTTAAGATTTTAGGGACGAGATCACCGTACTCCCATTTGATTAAATCAATATCAACCCCCCTCAATAGTATCTCCTTATTCCCGGTGTTACTGAATGAAAATTCACAATCCACACTACCATGTCCTTCAAAATCAGTTGTATAGATTAATAAATTTCCAATGAGAGAGGTTTTTCTGTAAAAGAAACTGAAGTAAAAGCTTGCTCCAGAAATTACAAAAGCTAGTCCCGATATTATTAACGTAATGATTTCATTCGTAGTCATACAAAAAGTGACAAAAGTGACACAGCCAAGGAGGTTGGCTATTTATGATCTATAATAAACTTCTGTAATAATTTCGCGTCATCGGCGTTAAGAATAAGCATTCCATCTGGTCTATGCTGTGTTTCATTTCCTTTATCTTTCGTACTTACAATCTGAATTTGCGATGGAGATGAGGTCCATATTTCAACCCTCCTTAGTCCAAATTGTCTTAGAAGTATTCCAGAAACAAGATTGATATTTTGAATTATAGAGAAGGGGATAGCTTTTTGTGATTTTGTGAATATACCTCTCTTTATTTCGATTTGTTTTTCATCATACGAAAATGAAAAATTGTTATATTCTAATCTATATTTTATATAGATACCCAATAGAATTATTATTGGAAGAAAATAAAGCATGTTCAAAGGAATTGTGATTATAAGAAAAATAACCAAAATCGTTGTCTGATAGGTCAAAAACTCCTTTGGTAATTTATGACTAATATTTGGAGAAATCATTGAATTAATTATATCACTGTAAAACCTTTTTAATATAAAAATATATAAGAAAAAGGACTATAGATATCCCAACAGGAGGAAGTGCATACAAAATAAGAGCGAGTATGTTATACACAATTGAGATAACTCCATTTAAGAGGTCCACCACCTTAGGAACAATAACAAAAAACATTAAAGCCATAAGTAGTATCCAAATGATTGATTTTGCCTCTTTGTATGAACGCCAATCCCCAAGGAATTGATAGAGGGCTTTGTAAAATCCTAAAACATATAAAATCCTTCCGAGGGTAACGAAAGTTAATGCGCTATATAGAATTCTAATAAAAATCGATGGTTGTTCGATTGGACTTATATCTGTCCATACAAATGTTTTTCCCATAACAAAAATCCAGACAAGAAAAAGAAGAGAACAAATAATTGAAAAAAATGCTCCAATTAATATTTCTTTCTTGTACTTTTTTATTGTTTGCTCATACCAAGTCATGTTTGTTTTTTATGAGTTTGACTAAATCTTCTTCCTTCTCATATGCGCGAAAGCGACCCTCAAGCATTCCCAATCGATAGGATACACCATCTGACATAAGTCTCCAATTTGTGTCACTTAAGGTATTTTTTATGAGTTTTTGTAAATTGAAACATGAGATTTTTTCTTCTCTACCTTTTTGTGCATCGTGAACGGTGAAGGGGACTATAACGTCTTTTTTAATCTCGGGTTCTCCAAAATGGAGTTTGATATAGTTTTCCTTTTCAAGAACTGGTATGAGAAGTTGTTCCAATTCTATAATCTTTAATCGTTTAGTTTTTGCTACCTCATCATAAAGTTCTTTATTGTTATCCCTTTCTTTTTGTTTTTTGAGTAGAGCGTCCAATTCATGGATTCTATTCGTCCACGTTATATATTCAATACAATTCTTCTCTGAACAGAATCGAGCTCTATCTTTTTCAAAATTAGGATCAATTGGTTCTTCAGTTTTTCTTTTTATTTCATTGACCTCTATATGACCACATTTTGGACAAGTGGAAGTTGATTTCCACATTTCATCGATATCACTATCGACAATCTCTAATTCTGTATCACATTTAATACAACGTGGCTTCTTATACTTCCATTCCTCGCCATCATCATAAAATGCGCGACGGGGGAGATGGCGTAGGGGGCATTCATATATAAAGAAAACTCGATCCGGTTCTTCCAGAAGAGTCTCAAGGTGCTTATCCGATACAGACATCTCATTATTACAAATTAAGCATTTTATGCCGATAGGGGGTTTTGCATTTTCAAAAAGGTAGTCACGATCTTCATCTTCTTTCATCCAACGATTAATAGTTTCTTCTCTTTTAGAGTACATTTCACCCGCGATAAACCAAACATGAAGATTATTAGCTGCGGTTGCGATTCTTATTAGTTCGCTTTCATCGATTCTGTCTTTTTTATGTTTAGCAATAAAGTCTGGTGTAATAGTCATTTCTGCTAAACGACATTCTTCCACTGTAATTTTATCGTAACGATCAATGTATTCTTGTTTTCTTTTTAAAAATTTTCGCATAATTTACAGTAAAGTCCATTTCCTTTTTGAGTCCGGTTTTTGGTGTTTTTTATCTAGATTTTTATTCATAAAAAAATTAGAAAAGTAACAGCCCTAAAACTAGTCTTTAGGATCAACCGGCATCTTAATTGTCATTTCTTTTATAATTTGAGCATTAGCATGCTTGTCGTGTAATTCTGTAAGTAGTCCCTCCATCCTTGAGGGATTAATTCCATCTGCTGGGTTATTTTCTCCTCCATATATACCGATTTTTTTTCTAAATTGTTCTTGCTCTAGAGCCTTAACTTTTTCGCCAAGTATTTCATGAATCTCCATGTAATCGACTACAAGTTTTATAATATCGTTGGTTTTCAGATCTGAAATAATATATCTGTGGATAGCTTTATTGCGTGAGGTATATAAATTGTTAAGTTTCGCGAATAGAGGCTTATCAATAATGCCGACTTCC
>Ga0265297_10005659_pt1 | contig 18811 bp, 22 predicted proteins | sample Munlanlwell13791_FD_192502 | JGI IMG/M metagenome (GOLD analysis project Ga0265297, IMG submission 192502) | Leachate microbial communities from a municipal landfill in Southern Ontario, Canada - Leachate well 137-91 | ecosystem: Engineered > Solid waste > Landfill > Unclassified | place...
ATTACTTAGTTGTCGGGCGCCTTATCCCCGATAACAATGCCGATTTGATTATCCGCGAGTTTATCAGTTCGAGGTCTATAAAGAAATTGGTCATCGTCGGTGATGTGCCTTACCGGGATAGCTTCGCCGATAAGATGAAAGAAACCGGTAACAATAAGATAATTTTCACGGGTTACGTAAACGAAGAAAAAATATTAGAAGAGCTTTATCTCAATTGTTTTGCCTATATCCACGGGCATGAATTCGGCGGCACAAACCCCGCCTTGCTTACGGCATTGGGATGCGGCAGTGCCGCGGTGGCATTAGACACGGTTTTTAACCGCGAGGTACTAATTGATCAAGAATATGGTATATTGTTTGATAAAGTCCCTCAAGCCCTTAAAGGGATAATGGAGGCTTTGGAAGCTAACCCCGCGTTACTAGAGCCGTACCGGCAGAAGGCAAGAGAGAGGGTTAAAGAATATTACAACTGGGAGAAGATAGCCGCGGAATATAAAGATTTATTCTGCAGGAGTATGGCTGGTGCCTGATATGGAAGATAATTTGGTATTAATAGAAACGGGCGGTTTTAGCATGTGGCCGTTTTTGCTGCCCAAAGAAAAGGTTGTCGTAAGAAAAGTTTCTTGGGATGAGCTTTCTTGCGGGGATATTATTATTTACCGCGCTAATAACCAGCTGGTATGCCATCGCTTAGTAAGGAAAAGTAAAGATAACCTTTTTGCGCGCGGCGATAACTCCTCCTGGCGGGTTGAACTCGTAAAAAGTCGGATGCTGGATGGAAAAGTGACGGCGATAATAAGGAATGGCAAGATCGTAGACCTGACTTGCTGGAGGCGGCGTTTCCTCGGCTGCCTGATCGCCAAGACAGGCCCGGGGATAACCTGGTGCTTAAGAGCGGTTCGGCCTTATTTAAAAATTTTTAGAAGAAAATGAAAAACGCGTACTTAAAAAAGTTTTTATATACTTATAAAAAACAGATATTTTTTTCTTTTCTTTTAGGACTTATTTCTTCGGCATTCCTTCTTGTTATGCCTTATTTTTCCAAGCTTTTTATAGATAAGGCGTTTATCAACAGAAGCTTGGACAAATTCATCAATCTTTCTATATGGGGCGCGGGGATCTTTATTTTTAGCACGCTGGTGAAAGCCGCCGGGGATATACTGAAGAATAAAATGTCTATAAAATTGAAATTGAACCTGGCCGATAAATTTATCCGCAAGTTTTATAGGCTTGATTTTGAATTTCTGCAATCACGCTCCGTAGGGGAAAGTGTTTTTAGATTTTCCGATACCGATACCAGCGTGAATTTTATACTGGAACAATGCCCGCAGATATTATTAGATATCGTAAAGCTTCCCATAATCCTAGGGGTTTGTTTATGGATAAACACCCAGATGACTTTGCTGCTTTTAATTTTAAGCCCGCTGTTCCTTTTGCACAGTTTATACCTGCAGAAAAAACTCAAGCCCATTTACGAAGAGATCTGGAAGTTCAGCGCGCGGCTGTCAAAGGAAGTTTATGAGGCTTTTTCGCGCATGCTTATTATTAAGGTATTCGGCTTGGAATCTTTTCAGCGCAGGCGTTATTTTAAATCTTTTATCGAGAATATCCGTTGGGGAATACGCGGCTTTCGCTGGGGCATTATCAGTTCCTTGACCTCTTCATTCTTATCTAAGGCAGTGTATGGGGGGGTCACGCTTTACGGCGGGTGGATGATCATCAAGGGGGATTTAACTATCGGAAGCTATACCGCGATAATGCTTTACCTGACGCAACTGGGGGGATTGCTTGATTCCTTAAGCCACAGGTTTGAATTTTTTGTAAAAGAGATGGTTTCATTGAACAGGTTTTTGGAGATTATAGAGATAGAGCCTAAGATAAAAGATTCGCCTTCTGCCAAGGCGTTATCTTCGCTAAGGGGCAGGATTATTTTCGAAGATGTTAAATTCGGGTACGAAAACGGAAAGATCATTTTTCCCTGTTTAAATGCCGCGATGCCTCCTGCTTCCTGGATAGCCATAGCCGGGCCTTCGGGATGCGGGAAGACCACGCTCGTAAATTTGATCCTACGCCTGTATGAACCCAAAGAGGGTAAAATAACCTTAGACGGACAAGATTTGAAGAATATCAAGTTAGGCTCTTTAAGGGAAAAGATAAGCATCGCCACGCAAGAGCCATTTTTATTTGACGTTTCCATTAAAGAGAATATCGCTTACGGCTTAAACAATATAACTCAGGGGCTGATCGCGGAGGCAGCGCGCCTTGCCTCGGTAGAAGAATTTATCCTCCAGCTGCCCGAACAATATGATACGCTGGTTGGTGAAAACGCCTTCCGGCTATCGCAAGGCCTAAAACAAAGGATTTCCATTGCCCGCGCCGTATTAAGAAACCCGGATCTTTTAATCCTGGATGAGGCTACTTCTTCGGTAGATTTACTGACCGAGGAAAAGATTTACCGGGCCTTAAGAGAAAAAAGAAAAGGCTTAAGCACGATAGTCATATCTCACCGCTTGTTCTCTATAAAAGACGCGGATAGGATATATTTTTTAAGCCCGGAAGGAAAAATAGCAGAGGGGACACACGAAGAGCTTTTGTCTCGGGACGGGCTTTACAAAGAACTATTTTTGTCATTATAAATTGTGGTATAATAACCTGAAGAAAGGAGAAAATGAGATGTCTGAAAACATAGTTTTACGCAAGAATCCGGATATGGTGGCAAGGGTAATTGATAATGAGGTGATTTTGATGCCGGTTTACAGGACATCCAAGGAGATTAACTGCATTTACACCTTGAATAAAGTCGGTTCGCGGGTTTGGGAACTGATTGACAATAAGCGTTCCTTAAGCGCGATTAAAAAGGAAGTTTTAAAGGAGTTTGATGCCACGCCCAAAGAAGTGGAAAAAGAGATGGCTAAATTCCTTAAGGACCTATTAGAGATAAAAGCAATAAACTGATAAATACAAACACATCCTTATGAAAGAGGTCAGTTTCGGGCATTTTTACGGCAAGTTAAATAATAATGCGCGTTTTCCCTTAAGCGCCCAGCTTGAGCTTACTTATAGATGCGGCCTGGAGTGTGTGCATTGTTATTGTAAAGGCTTAGAAAATAAGGGTAAAGAATTAAGCACCGGTGAATGGAAGAAAATCCTCGATGATTTAGTAAAAGAAGGGATTGTTTACCTCACCTTTACCGGAGGCGACCCTTTGGCAAGAGAAGATTTTCTAGAACTTTATGCTTACGCCCGGGAAAAGGCTTTTCTCACCTCTATCTTTACTAACGCGCAGTCCCTTACCTCGGAATGCCTTGATCATCTCTCTAAGTCCCCCCCATATTCTATCGAGGTTACCTTAAACGGCATTACGCAAGGTACCTATGAATCCATTACGCAGGTCTCTGGCTCCTTTGCTAAAGCAACGGAGAATATCCGTAAAATAAAAGAGGAAAACATCCCCCTTTTTTTGAAAGTAAACTGCCTAAAACAAAATAAACATGAAGTGGGTCTTATCAAGGCCTTTGTCGATAAATTTTTAGGGGGAGAACCGGGGAAATTCCATTTTAAATATGACCCTATGGTCTACCCGCGCCTTAACGGCGATAAAACCCCCTGCAAATACCGGCTTTCTTTTGATGAGCTATCAGAAATTAGAAAACAGGACCCGGATATATGGGAGGAGTATCAGAAAGGCCTGCATAGCGAACAGAGTGAGCTAAAAAGAGACAGGAAATTTCTTTACGGGTGCAATAGCTGGGAAAGCCAGTTTTTTATAGACCCTTTTGGGCGGCTTAAATTTTGCGAGTTTTCAGATAAATTCAGCGTAGATTTAAAGAAAACGCCTTTGCGCGCGGGGTATTATAGTATTGTGCCGCAGGTTTTAGGGGCGAAATTCACCACTGATTCTAAATGCGTGGATTGTTCTTTAAGGCCGCTTTGTTATCATTGTCCCGGGAGAGCGTATCTAGAAACCGGTAATGAAGAATCTCCGGTAGATTATTACTGCGAAATGGCAGGAAAGCTTATGCAGGAGTTGAGTTCAGTAAAACAGGAGGCCCGTCATGGCGCAAAGACCAAAATTTAAACCGGAAATTACCCTTGGAGGCAGGTAAGTTCTTATCGACAAAATCCAGAAAATATGCTATTCTCTGAAAAGGGAGGTTGATAATGGCGAAAAAAGCGAAATTCCGTCCTGAAATTGTAAAAGTAAAGCTTGATAGCGAACAGGCGGTCTTAACCTGCGTGTGTTATGATGTCGGTCACTATAACAGCCATAGTGTAGGTAGCACGAGCATTGGCTATTGTTATTTTTCAGGGTCCCATAAATACAAAGATTCTTCTTATCATTGCGATGCGAACAATGTCATATCTTCGTAATTAGTGCCATCAGACCTTAACGCGCCTTCTTAGTTTCCCATTCCAAATATTCGATAATGAAGGAAAACAGTGGCTTTTGTTTTTTTGATAAAGTAAATAAAAACAGAGGGTTCCAACCTATAAGTGCCCACCTAAGCCTTACCTATTTTTGCAATCTTGATTGCATCCATTGTTACTGTAAGGGTAGTGAAGACAAAAAAAAAGAGCTGGATACAAGAAGGTGGTTTGAGATTATAGACGATATAAAGAAACAGGGATGTATTTATCTTATCTTTAGCGGCGGAGAATCATTAATCAGGAAAGATTTCTTAGAAATTTATAATTATGCCAAGAAGAGTGGTTTTTTGATTACTATTTTTACCAATGGCCTGCTTTTAAAAGGAAAAATCCTGGGCCATCTAGCCAGGTCTGCGCCTTACAGTATTGACATAACTCTTAACGGAATAACTCAAAAAACATACGAATCAATCACCCAAAAAAAGGGTTCTTTCTCCGAAGTAATAAGGAATATTAAGGAAGTAAATAAAAAAAATATTCCTTTGCGCATTAAGTCAAATTTCTTGAAGCAGAATAAAGACGAAATCGCTGGCATCAAGGCATTTGTTGAGGAAGCCTTAGGTACGGGAAGAGCTAAATTCCATTTCGCTTATGACCCGGTTATTCATCCCCGCCTTAATGGAGATAAAACGCCTTGTGACTTTCGCCTTGATTTTAGGGAGATGGAGGAAGCAAGGTGCGGGGATAGCGAAATTTGGCAACAATATCAACGAGAGCTGCATGGCAGGATCCCGGAACTCAGTAGAAATAATAAAAGTTTATTATACTTGTGTAGGTCTTGGATGAGACAGTTCTTTATTGACCCTTACGGGATACTTAGGTTCTGCGCCCTTTCGGACAAATTTGACGTTGATTTAAAAACTAGTTCCATAAAAGGCGGGCTTGCTCAAACATTTTCTAAGATTAAAGATGCGCGCTTTAGAACAGATTCCAAATGCCGGGATTGCTCTTTGCGCCTTATATGTTACAATTGTCCGGCAAGGGCTTATTTAGAAACATGCGACGAAGAAGCCCCGGTAGAATATTATTGCGAATTAGCTAAGGCAACGCAAGAAGAGATGCATTTCGCAATAGCTAAAAGAGGGGTTAGCGCCCCATAGTAGTTAAACATGAAGACTCAAAATTACGGTTTGTTCTGGAAAAAAATTCATCACGCAGCAAAAGATAAAGGCTTCCCCGTACGGGTGATGTTTGAATTAACTTACCGTTGTAATTTTAACTGCCCGCACTGTTATGTGCCCCACCCCTACCGCAAGAGAAGCGAATTGAAAACCAAAGAAATATTTCTTATTCTTGACCAGCTCGCCGATATCGGTTGTTTTTACCTGGGTTTTACCGGCGGAGAACCGTTTATGCGCCGGGACATTATGCAAATCTTAAAATATGCCAAGAAAAAAGGATTTGAAATCATAATTTATTCTAACGGCTCGTTGATTAACAAGAAAATAGCGGCAGAATTGGGGAAAATCGGTTTAAATAAAATTGATATTACTATTCCCGGAATGAGCAGGCGGGTTTTTGAGTCTGTAACCAAGCTCCCCGGATCAAGAGACAAGGTTTTTAGGGCTATCGGGCTTCTACGCCAGAATAATGTGCCTTTGGGGTTTAAGACCTGCGTATTGAAGGGAAACTCCGCAGAGATAAAAGAGATTGAGGGTTTCGCGCGTTCTTTGGGAGCGTTGCACAGGCTGGATAATATGCTTTCAGCGCGCTTAGACGGTTCAAAAGAGCCATATAAGTTCCGGGGAATCCTGTCTGTGGTTCGTAGCTCAGAGCTCATAGTTCATAGCCAAGACCGTAAAAATGATACTTTGGAGGATGACTGTAAGGTAGGGCAGGAGGGAGAGCTTTTTAAGTGTGGAGTAGGCAAGAGCCAGGCAACGGTTACCCCGCAAGGTGAGTTAAAAATGTGCTTGATGATTGACTTGCCGCGGTATAAGATAATCGGCAGTTCTTTAGAAGATGCGTGGAGAAAATTAAGAAGATTTGTTGCCGGCATAAAGATAGATAAAAATTACCTTTGCGATAAGTGCAGTTTAAAGGCGTATTGCAAATGGTGCCCGGCGAGAGGTTGGCTTGAGGCGGGTAGTTTTACTGCCTGTGATCCGCAATCCCGTCAATGGGCGAAGAGGATAAAGGAGGAGGCGAAAGATGGCGCACAAATTAAAATTTAAGCCGGAAATTACGCGCGTAAAGCTCAATCCCGAACAGGCAGTCTTAACATGCTATTGCTGGGATCAAGCCAGGATAGCTACCGGAGCAACGAGTAACGCCCCCGGAGCCCAATTTGCCTGTTATGAGTCTCAGGGCCAGACTCCGCCTGTTAAAACAATAGTTGCCAGGACTCTTTTATTTGCAGCCAGTAACTCCGTATCGTAAATCGTGGAAGAAATACAATACAAATCCTTTAGTCTAAAAACCCATAAAAAGAATTGGCTGATAAATAGGCCTAATGTTTGTCAGTTTGAGCTAACCTTTAGATGCGGCTTGCGCTGTAAACATTGCTACACAGACTGCTACAATAAACCCGCCTATCTTAAAAAAGAATTGAATACCAAACAGATAAAATTGATTCTTGACAAAGTTTATAATGCCGGGGTGATTTGGGTTTGTTTTACCGGAGGCGATCCTTTGACGCGCCGTGATTTCCTGGATATTTATACTTATGCCAAGAAAAAAGGCTTTATCGTCAGCATATTTACCAATGCCTGCTCGATGAACAAAAAAATAGCTGATTACCTAGAAAAATATCCTCCGTTTGTGATTGAGATGACCTTAAATGGCGCGACAAAAGAAACCTACGAAAAGATATCTCGGGTAAAAGGTTCATTTGAAAAAGCCATGCGAGGAATTCAATTAATGCGCAGGGCAGAAATACCCCTTAAGATCAAAACTCAAGTGACCCGCGATAATTTTCCCGAAGTGAACAAGATTAAAAAATTTATCCTGGGCATGGGCTTAGAATTTAAACCCAGTATTGATTTGCACGCGCGCCTGAACGGAGATTTGTCTCCTTGTGATTTAAGGCTCTCTGTGCAGCAGGTCTTCAAGCTAAATGGCAAAAAGAAGCCTGTTGAGGATGATTGCCTTCTAAATAAGCAGCCGGATATGCCTAAGACGCGAAATAAGCGGTTTTTATTCCGCTGTGCTGCTGGCGGGGGAGACGGTTTTAATGTCGATCCTTATGGCAATACTTTTGCCTGTAATTTAATTAGGAAGCCCGCATTTAATCTATTGCGAGTAGGGATCAAAGAGGCGATGCATAAGTCGATATCTTTGGTAAGAGGCAGGGTTTTCGTCACTAATTCAAAGTGCAAGGCCTGCCGTTTGATCAATTCCTGCCGCCTTTGCCCGGGCAGGGCCTATGTAGAAACCGGCGACATGGAAGCGCCGGTAGATTATTATTGTCAACTAGCATTAGCCTCAAGTAGCTAAAGAATAGGAGTGTCAATGTTTGAAGCCAATCTTAAGATCGCCGACGTAATTATTAAAATGCAAAGCAAGTTTCCTCTAGAGAGCCATACCGAGGAAGAAATAGCAACTTTACACACCGAGCGTTACGATAATTTTACTTATAAAGGAAGCAAAAAACCGGATATTTTTATTGATGTAAGGATAGTAGAGAAATTGCCGAAGGTTTCTGGAACAAAGCCGATGTTTATTACTTATCATTTTCAGGATAACAGCGAAAATTGGCGGATGCTGAGAAAGGGGGATAGCTATGTTTATAAAACTCCGCTAGAAACAAAAAAACAGCTGATGTTGGTAAGCAGGAATTTTAATAAAGTAACCGCCTATCTCCTGCCCAAGAAAGATAAAGGGCGGGTTTGGTCCACCGGAGACCTTATCTATGATTTCCTGCAAGTACTTTTGATAAATTATTTTGCCCAGAGAAAAACCGGGATATTCGTGCATTCTATCGGCATTAAAGATACCAACGGCAGGGGCCTGATCTTTGCCGGAAAATCAGGCGCGGGAAAAAGTACTACTGCCAGGATCTGGTATAAACATTCCAAGGCGATGATTTTAAATGATGACCGCATTATCGTGCGTAAAATAGGAAAACAATTCTTTATTCACGGCTCTCCCTGGCACGGAGAATTCAGCGATTACCTTGATTCACGCATAGAATCGGCTCCTTTGAAAAACCTCTTCTTTATTTACCATGCCAAGAAAAACACCGCCAGAAGAATTTTGCCTAAAGAGGCCTTTAGTATGCTATACCCCTCACTTTTTCCTACCTTTTGGGATAAGACATGCCTTGATAATATCTCCTCATTTTCTTTAGACCTGATAAAAAACGTGCCTTGTTACAACCTGGGTTTTATCAATAACAAGAGGGTAATTGATTTTGTGAGAAAAGGCAGGACATAGCTTTTTAAACAGCGCCGTTATATCGGGCGGCAATTTATGACTATGCTGAAGATTAATTCCCCTTTTAGGAAAAAAGACGAAGTTATCCCCTTAATTAAAGCAGGGGCGAATGAACTATACTGCGGATATGTTTCCCCGGAGTGGATAGAGAAGTTTACTGAGCTTGAGTTTGAACGTAAAGGGCTAGGCAGTAACTTTACGGATTTAGAAGAGTTAAAAGAGGCGGTTAAATTAGCACATCAACATAAAGTTCCTGTATCTATAGCCGTAAACGGGCTATATGTTAGCTCGCAATATCCGCTATTATTAAAAACATTCAGGCAATTAGAGAAAATAGGCATAGACGCCGTTATCGTAGCCGATTTAGGTTTATTATTGACTTTACGCAAACAGGGATTTCGTGGCAAGATCCATGTGTCAACCGGAGGGACAGTTTTCAATAGTGAAGCGGTAAAGTTTTATGAAGAGTTCGGCGTATCCCGCATAATTCTAGACCGTCAGGTCCCCCTCGAAGATATAAGAAAGATTTCGCGGGAAAATCCCGCGGTTGACTTTGAGGTTTTTATTTTGAATACGCTGTGTGTTTATATTGACGGCTTTTGCACTTTTTTGCACGCCCGGGGGGAAAAAGAGCATCTATCGGAAGAAAGCGAAGTAAATGAATCAGGGCAAGAGCGAAACCTAAAAATTATCTCTGTTTATGATAGTAAGTCAGAGATCGATGCCTGTGCGCTTAATTATTCTATAAAAGCATTTGACAAAAATTCACAAGCTATAAACAACAAGAAAATATTTCCGGCTTTCTTTAAGCATTCGGTAACTCATAAAGAGTGCGCTGCCTGCGCGCTGTATTACATCGAGCGAACAAAAGTTAAATCAGTAAAAATTGTCGGAAGACAGCTTAGCGCTGATTCCAGGTTAAAAGATACTCTTTTTATCCGTAGTATACTTGATATACTAAAAAATAATAGAAATATCGGATTGCAGGATTTTATCATGAAAACCCAGAAACTATACCACGCAAATTTTAATAAAAATAGTAGTGCTCCATGTACGGGGGCCGATTGTTATCATCCGCAGGTTTTGTTGGATGCCAAATTTAGGGACAGGTGAAGCTTGGAGAAAGCAATATTAATTAGCAAAATATGCCACTTGAAATACGCAGATACAGGATATGGCCGCCTTTATTTTGGAAACGAATTCTGCCAGCGCCTTCTTCCCTCCTTAAGCGATTTGAGAAGAGCAGTAAATTTTGCTGACCAAAAATGCATGGGTTTTTCTTTAGTTACTCCTTATGTAACAAATGACGGATTGCTTGCGCTAAAGCCGTTATTAAAATTATTAAAGCACATTAAACCCCAAAGCGAGATAGTAATAAATGACTGGGGAGTATTAAATTTCATTAATCGGGAATATCCTTGTTTTGAGCCGGTTTTGGGTAGGCTGCTTACTAAACAAAAAAGATGCCCGACGCTGGTTAGATTATTAAAAAGGACTCCAAGCGCTACGCTCATTAGAAATATCGATAATCAGAAAAAAGATTATTTTGTCTTCCAGAAAAATATTCCAGGCGCATTAGACGCCTATTATAAAGGCTCTAATGTTTCAAGCGTGCCCATAATCCATTCCTTCCTATTAACCAGGCGTATCAAGAGGATCGAAATTGACAACCTCGCCCATGGTTTGTATTTAGAATTACCCAAAGAAAAAATAAGCGCTTCGGTATATTTTCCTTACGTCTATATTACTACCACTTTTTTCTGTCCTACCGCCGGATGCGATAAAAATAAAAAGTCGTTGCTTAAATATAAACTATGCGATAAGACATGCCAAAGATATAGCTTTACCCTGCGCCATAGCAGTATGCCGAAATTAGTTTTTCTGAAAGGTAATACCCAGTTTTATAAAAACAGCAAATTATTTATCAGGAAATTCAGCAAAATGGGCATTAATAGGCTTGTCTATGAGCCAGAAATACCTATTTAATTTTTCTCCATTTTTTCTTGATTCTTTAGCAAAAGACTAGTATAATTCAGAAAGAGGTGAATGAATATGCCTAAAAAAGAAAAGTTTAAACCGCAAGTTAACCGGATAAAGCTTAATGTCGAGCAGGCAGTGCTGGCGTGCACTTGCTATATGGACGGTTATTACGGAGCATGCGGATCGGGATTTTTTTCAGGCACAAGGTACAGGCTTTGTGCTGGGTTAGGTTCGAAAAGTGCCGCTGGAACGGACGTCCCGCGTTATTCCCAAATGGGCGTTTCTTAGTTTTTCATTGTGCGGGATTTAGATTATTCAAGCCTGCAACGCAGTTTAGAATTAAAGAGTAGTGCGTCCGGACAACCGCACTCCTGTCTTTTTGAGCTCACCTATCAATGCAACTTCCGCTGCATACACTGTTTTTCTGATTGTTACAATAACCCGGAATGCGTATCAAAAGAAATAAATACCAAAGAGATCAAATTAATCCTGGATAATTTGCATCGCGCCGGCATTATATGGCTGAATCTAAGCGGAGGAGACCCGTTGATGCGTAAAGACTTCCAGGAGATTTACGCGTACGCGAAAAACAAGGGTTTTATCATTAAGATATACACCAACGCCTCTTTAGTCAACCCCCGCTTAATAAAGTATTTTAAGAAATGCCCCCCTTATTTGATCGAGGTAAGTTTTAATGCCGCTACAAAGGGCAATTTTGAAAAAATCGCGCAGAAAGAAGGAGCCTTTGAGTGTTCCTTAAGAGGTATAAGCTTGATTAGCAAGGCAAAGCTGCCCTTGCTGATAAAAACGCGTGTTTTAAAAGCCAACTTTGGGCAATTGCCCAAGATAAATGAATTTTGCCGTGGCCTTGGAGTGCGTTTTTCCCCTAGCCCGATTTTACACGCCCGCCTTAATGGCGATAATACTCCTTGCCGATTGAGAATTACTCCGCGGCAAGTGGTCAGCCTTAAGCAAAACATTTTTCCTAATGACGCCAATGTGGTCATGCCTGAATTTTACCGTAAAAAATATATTCGCTCTATTCAGGCCCTATTTTTTTGCGATATTTCCTGTAGCCGCATTTTTAATGTTGATCCCTACGGGGATACCTTCCCCTGCGCCTTAATCAGGGAACCGAGAATAAGCCTTTTAGAACACGATATTAATGAGGCGATAAATATGGCGAGGGGATTTGTAAGAGGGAAAAAGTTTCTGTCGAATTCTAAATGCAAAGGTTGCGACCTGAAAGAAACTTGTATAAATTGCCCAGGTGTTGCTTTGCTTGAAACCGGCAATATGGAGGCGCCAATAGATTATTCTTGCAAATTGGCAAAATTATTATTGCACAAAGAGAATAGAGTGCTATACTGAAATATAAATAAAGAGAGGAGGCGGCTATGCTTAATAAAGTAAAATTCAAACCGCAAATCACCCGCGTAAAACTTGACATCGAACAAGCAGTTTTAACATGCAATTGTTATGATACAGGCATGATTGATGGGATGAATTTCCGGACAGCCACGATGATATCAGTTACCCAGTTTTGTCTGGCAGGCGTTAAGACGCGGCAAACAGGAACCACATGGACTTATTTTCATAATAATGCCGGAGCCACTTCATAATATCTTAGGCGCCTAAAATCACCCACCAGATCAAAACCACCTCAGGCAAGAAGAAAGTAAAATCCACAAAGTTATGCAGCAAAAACACCACCGCGGACGCAATCAATCCCACTAAATAATTTCTATCGCTACAATTTTTAAACTTTACAATCAATATACTACCTATCAGCCAGAAAAAAGCCAGCAATCCGGGTATGCCGATCTCCGCGGCCAGTTGTAAATAGGAGTTATGCGCGTAGCGGGAATGCGTCAAGTTAAAGTTACCTAAGCCAACCCCGAAAAGAGGATAGGTTTTAATAATTTCTAAAGTATCTTTCCAATAGCCTATGCGCATAAAGGCAGAAAAGCCGGGATGGAGATGCGCTTTTTGCGCTGTTAATCTCAGGATTAGGACCCCGGAAAAAATAACCAGCATTATAAAGATAAATATGGCCTGTTTTTTTCTTACTTTCCCTTGCAAAAATAAATAGAATATTACCCCCAAAGTCAAGGCAGCGATTGCGCCCAAAGATTTGGTCAGGATAAGCGCCAAGCCAAGAGGCAAAATTATCCAGAGCGTTTTTTTATTGATAAGCGCAAGCGGTATAAGCATCGCTATATAGCCGCCCAAAATATTAGGGGTGGCAAAGGGGAAGAATACCCGTTGCCGGCCAACGTAGTCTAAAGCAAAGGCATCAGAGAGCCCGTGTTTAGCCATATAATCCAACACGTGCTTAAACCCCCAGAAATATTGGTAGATAGCCAGGGTGCTGATTAAGAGTCCCGCCCCTAAAATGCATACAATTAAGCGGCCCCGTTCTTTAGTGCCCAAAGATAAACCTATACAAAACAGCAATAAGGCAGTGGCATATTTGTATGATTCTTGCAGGCTTACGATCTTATCAACGGAGAAGAGGATAGAAGCGCATATGGCTAGGATAAACCCGATAAGGGGGAATTTTACCGGCTTAAGGGCATCCGCAGAAACCCTTTTGCCTAAGATCCAGATAAGCAAAAATCCTAATAACAGTAAAGAGTAGGCGTAATCCAGATAAGGGAAGGCAAGAGAGGAGATAAAAGGCCTAAGGAAGATAAAGGTTAGTAATATAAAAAACATTATGTTATAATTCTAACTTAAGATGAGAAGAGAGTCAAACAAAATGGTTAGCGCAATCATAGTAACTGCCCGCCTGAATAATTATCTAGAAGGTTGTTTAAATTCCTTAAAAGCTCAAGCCTTACCTGATTTAGAAATAATACTAATCGACAATTCGCTGCCTGAAAACAAAGGATTGGCTTATGCCGCGGCGCTGAATAAGGGTATTGGGATGAGCAGGGGAGATTTTATACTTTGCCTAAACGACGACGTAACATTAGAAAAATATTTTATCAGTGAAGCACTAAAAGGATTTAGCATCAGCGATAAAGTCGGCATGGTCAGCGGTAAGGTGCTGCGCATGGATAAAGTAACCATAGATACAACCGGCTTATTTTTAACTTGCTGGCGCACAGCTAAAGAGCGCGGGTATAATCAGCAAGATAAGAAGCAGTTTGAGAACCCGGGTTATATTTTTGGCGTTAACGGAGCAGTGGCCTTTTACCGCCGGAAAATGCTTGAGGAATTAAAGGTCGCAGGAGAATATTTTGACGCGGATTTCGGGTTTTTCTACGAGGATTTGGATATTTCCTGGCGCGCACAGCGCAAAGGCTGGCAGGGTTATTATGTTCCTGAGGCAGTTGCCTGTCATGTACGCGGCGCCTCAGTAAGGAGCCAGGAAGGAATCAATAGGCCTTACGCGCTTAGGTTCTTGAATGATGATTTGCTTTTTGATTTAATCAAAAACCGTTATTTAACAATCATTAAAAACGAATCCATTATCGGTTTTGTGATATTCCTGCCTTTTATGTTTGGCTATAATTTATTGCTTTGGGGGTTCGTTTTAATTTTTCGTCCGCGGGTAATCAAAAAGTTTATTTTAGAACAGGGGTATTATTTCAGCATGGCCTTTAAGAAAAGAAAACTTATTTCTTCTGCTCTTGCGGCTCCATGTGCACCACGACGTCGGTGATCTGCGGGATCTCTTTTTTTAACGCTTCTTCTATGAAATAGCTGATCTTATGCGCGTTATCAATATGCATATCAGGATTAACCTGTACATGCAAGTCTATGTGTACGTCATCAGGCCTACCGCGCGTCCTGACCTTATGGCAGGTTTTTACCCCCTTTATACTTAGCACCGTATCTACTATTTTTTTTACATCCAGGATCGCAGCGGTATCACAAAGCACGCGGGAACTTTCCTTAATGATATCATAGCCGGCATGGGCGATAAAAAGGGCGATCAATACGGTGGCAATGGGGTCTATTATAGGATACCCCAGCTTGATCACGATCAAGGTGACGATAACGGAAAGAGATGTAAAGATATCCGCCTTGGTGTGTAAGGCATCCGAAATAAGGATATCACTTTGCAGCTCTTTTCCCTTTTGTTTTTCATAGCGCACTACCGCTAAATTTACTCCCAAAGTAACCAGCATTACCGCAAAGCTTATAATATCTACCCTGGGGTTTATCGGGTTATAGACGCGGTTTATCCCTTCCCTAGCTAGGTTAAACGCGACAATGAAGAGGAGGGCTGCGATGCCAAGAGAGAAAAATGTCTCGTATTTCTTATGCCCGTACGGATGGTCTATGTCTTTGGGTTGGCAGGCAAAATGTATGCCGATCAGGCCGATGATATTACTTGCCCCGTCGGAAAGAGAATGGAGGCCGTCAGCAGCCATGCTGTTACAGCGGCTGAGCAGCCCATAAATGATTTTTGCAAAGGCCACTATCCAGTTCAGTGCCAATACAAGAATGAGGACATAACGGATGCGGTTGTAATGTTCGCTTATATTTAACGCCATGGGCACATTATATAGCGGTTTAAATTGCCTTGCAAATGTTTTATGCTGTATGCTAAAATAAAGTTCATGTTAAAGTTTAAAACCTTGATTCTAATTTTTATCTTGGGGTTCCCCTTTTTGCTTTGGGCAGATGACCTGCCTGGGCTTGACCCGATCCAAAAAGATGACCGGATTATGATCTTAGCGCCTCATCCTGATGATGAGGCTATCGCCGCGGCAGGGGTTATACAGCAGGCAGTCAAAGCCGGCGCCGAGGTGCAGGTTGTGTATTTGACTAACGGCGAACACAACCAATTCGCCTTTATCGTCTATGAAAAAAGGATTACCCTCAGGCAGGGCGAATTTATACATTTGGGCCAAGTGCGCAGGCAGGAAGCTATCAAGGCGATGCAACTTTTGGGGTTAAACGAAAACAACTTGATCTTTTTGGGGTATCCGGATTTCGGCACTTTTACGATATTCAGCCAGTGTTGGCGGGATGCCCCGCCTGCCAGGAGCATGTTGACCCGCATATCCAGCGTTCCTTATAAAAACAGCCTTTCCCCCGGAGCTCCCTATAAAGGAGAAAGTATTTTAAAAGATATAAAAAAGGTCCTTTTAGATTACAAGCCGACAAAGATTTTTGTTTCGCATCCAGCAGATGTTAACGTTGATCATAAGGCATTTTATCTATTTTTAGAAGTGGCGTTGCACGATTTGGAAGGAAGGTTAGCCCGCCCCAAAATATACCCTTATTTAGTCCACTGCGTAAATTGGCCGATGCCGCGCCATTATAACCCTGAGCTTGGGCTTGAGCCTCCGCGGCAATTCCTGGATTCCCGCATTGGCTGGGTTGGCCTTAATTTAACGCCCGAAGAATTAGACAAAAAACACAAAGCCATATTGTGCTATAGAAGCCAGACTAACTCCAGCGCTTTTTATTTATTATCCTTTGCCAGGAGAAATGAGTTGTTCGGCGATTACCCCGAGATCGAACTTACTAGCCAGCCGGTGCGGCAGAAAGGATTACTGCAGTTTTTCGGCTCCTCACCTTTGTTTCGTGTTTCCCAGGTAAGCGTAGGCAGCCCCGAAGAAACCAAAGGCCAGGTCAGCTTTGCCTTGGAAGACGGATACCTTTTAGTGCACATACATAAGTTAAAGAATTTAAAAAGCCGTTTCGGGATCGTGCTTTATGTTTTCGGCTACAGTAAAAATACTCCTTTCGCGAATATGCCGAAGATACGCATTATCGCCCGCGATGATAAATTGAAGGTTTTTGACGGAAGAAAAATGATCGCCCCTAAAAATATGATCTTAGACGTGAATGCTACCAGCTTAATTTTACGCCTTCCGCTTGAGGCTTTAGGGAAACCGGATTTTATCTTGACCAGCCTTAAGGCTTACGGAGGCAGTTTGCCTGTTGACGCCATAGGTTTTCGTAAAATAAAGCTGAACAGGAGGTAGGTGATGTTAGAATTTAAATCAATAAAGATCAAAAAACCCGAAGAGGTAAATTTGATCCTCGGGCAGAGCCATTTTATCAAGACCGTGGAAGATTTATACGAAGTTTTAATGAATAATGTCCCGGGAATAAAATTCGGTTTGGCATTTGTGGAATCTTCCGGAGCCTGTAAGATCAGGTCTGAGGGTAATGATCTAGAGTTAAAGAAGCTGGCAGAGGAGAATGCGTCGGAAATCGGCGCAGGGCATAGTTTCATTATTTTTATCAAGAACGCCTACCCGATCAATGTTTTAAATGCCGTTAAAAATATCCCGGAGGTTTGTTCCGTTTTCTGCGCTTCGGCTAATTCCGTCGAGGTAGTGGTGGCCGAGATAGGTGAGGGAAGGTGCGGGATCATGGGTGTGATTGATGGAGAAAAACCCAAAGGCATTGAAGAGGCGGCGGATATTTCCTGGCGCAAGGAGTTGCTGCGTAAAATCGGCTATAAACTTTAAGATGGATATAAAGAAGATAAATAAGAGCATCGCCCGTTTTATGGCGCGGCTTGCCATGACCGGTTGCCTTCTATTGGTGAAGATCATCCCGCGCCCATGGCTATATAGTTTTGCTTTTGGTTTAGGCAAGTTCGGCTACGCAATCGTTACCAAGCAAAAGAAGATCGCCCGGGAAAGCCTGAGGATAGCCTTTGGCAGTGATAAAAGCGATACAGAAATCGAAGCCATTGCCCGGGACAGTTTTATTTACATGGCTAAATCCGGAATAGAGGTAATGGTCTTGCTGGATAAACCTGAGATCCTGAAAAAGCGCGTGGTGCTGGTAGGCAAAGAGAACCTGGATAATGCGTTAAACGCGGGAAGAGGCGTGATCTTGGTCAGCGCGCATTTCGGGAATTTTCCTCTTTTGATGGCGCGCTTAAGCCTTGAAGGTTATAAGACAAACGGCATCATGCGCGCGATGCGCGATTTGAGGGTAGAAAAAATATTTAAGGCAAAACGCGATAAGGTGGGCGTAAAAACCATATACAGCGTGCCGCGGGAAGCCTGCGTAAGCGAAACTATAAACGCGCTAAGGAATAACGAATTGGTTTTTATCCCTATAGACCAGAATTTCGGCACTGCGGGCATATTCGTAGATTTTTTCGGCGCTAAAGCTGCCACTGCCACAGGGCCTGTGGTATTGGCGCAACGCTCTAAGGCAGCTATTATACCCTGTTTTATTATCAGGCAAAATGACGATACGCATAAAATTATATTTGAGCCCGCGTTAGAATTAATAAAAGGCAGTGATGCCCGGGAAACCATTCAGATAAATATCCAGCGCCTGACCAATATTATTGAGTCTTATATCCGGAAGTATCCCGCGGAGTGGGGATGGGTGCACCGGCGCTGGAAGAGTAGGCCTAACACCTAAAAGATACAGAAAACCAGCTTTACTATTTTACTTTTTTAGGTATAATAGTGGCAATTATCTAGAGTTTAAATATCGGGAGGTTAAATGTATAAAGAAACAGTTCTAAAAAAAGAAATATTGGTGAATAAAACACTCTGCCGGTTTTTCGGCATTGCTATTTTTGTCGCCCTTACCAGTTTGGGGGCCTTTGTGCGCATCCCGTTGCCTTTTACGCCGGTACCGGTCACACTGCAGACATTTTTCGTTCTGCTTTCCGGGGCTTTCTTAGGAAGCGGCCTTGGGGCATTGGCTCAGGCCAGTTACCTTGCCTTGGGCCTTACAGGCTTGCCTATATTCACAGGCACAGGAAGCGGCCTTTCATATCTGGGTGGGCCTACCACAGGGTATCTGATAGGTTTTGTTTTAGCGAGCTTCTTCTTAGGCAAAAACATAAAGCGTGCCCAAGATAACCTAATTCTCATTTTTAGCCTATTTTGCCTTGCGGATTTACTGCTTTTGGCCAGCGGTGCATTGTGGTTAGGGTTTTTATTCGGTTTTCACCTGCCTAAACTATTAGCTATAGGCATCCTGCCCTTTTTGGCTGCGGATCTCCTAAAGGCATGGGCCTCAAGCGTTATTTACCGTAAGTTAAAATCCCGTTTAGAGCAGGTTTTTTAGCTTGCCAAGGCAT
>Ga0265297_10005660_pt1 | contig 18803 bp, 15 predicted proteins | sample Munlanlwell13791_FD_192502 | JGI IMG/M metagenome (GOLD analysis project Ga0265297, IMG submission 192502) | Leachate microbial communities from a municipal landfill in Southern Ontario, Canada - Leachate well 137-91 | ecosystem: Engineered > Solid waste > Landfill > Unclassified | place...
TGAAGCTTGTTTAAACCAGCAAGATGCTACTCATCGTGAAAAGTATTTAAAGACATATTATGGTAAGATGTTTATTAAAAGAAGGCTCAAATCTTATTTAACAGGGTAAAAAATTATTATGAAAAATTTTTTAACTCCGTTTTTTCCTCAAGCCAAAACTTTAATTTTGGCTTATGACCACGGTCTGGAGCACGGACCAAAAGATTTAAGAGGAAGAAGTTTTGATCCGGAATATATTTTAGATTTGGCAGTTAAAGGCGGTTATTCAGGCATTATTTTACAAAAAGGCATAGCAGAAAAATATTATACTCAAGCTGTTTATGCTAAAAAAGTTCCCTTGATTTTGAAATTAAATGGAAAAACAAATATTGCCGAAGTTCCTGAACCTTATGCCGCTTGCAATTGTTCGGTGCCTTATGCTAAAAAATTAGGCGCCAAAGCAGTAGGTTATACAATTTATTTGGGAAGCAATTTTGAGCAAAAAATGATGGAAGAATTTGGCAGGATTCAGGAAGAAGCGCATAGTTTAGGATTAGCGGCTATTGCTTGGCTTTATCCCCGGGGAGGCAGAGTTTTAGACCCAGCTTCAGAAGAAATGGTTAGTTATGCGGCAAGAGTTGGTTTAGAATTGGGAGCAGATATGATAAAAATAAAATATCCAAAAAGCGAAGAAGGTTTAAAAAAAGCTGTCCTTTTAGCGGGAAAAACAAAAGTAGTTTTATCTGGAGGGCCAAAAATAAGCGAAGGAGAATTTTTTAAAATTTTGGAAAACGCCATCAAATCAGGTGTGAGCGGTTTAGCTGTTGGCAGAAACGTTTGGCAGAGCGATAATCCTTTGTTAATGACAGAAAGAATAAAAAAGGCAATGGAAATACATTGAAATACATTGAAATACTTTGGAATTTATTGATTGAAAATTAGGAAATTTACTGGAGGGTTGGCAGAACGGCATTGCGCCGCTTTCGAAAAGCGGTGGGCGAAAGCCCTTAGAGGTTCGAATCCTCTACCCTCCGCTTGCTAAAACTAAACCAATGATTTTTTTCGCGCCAGCGTCTTTTAAAATATTTGCTATTTCTTCCATCGTAGCGCCAGTGGTATAAACATCGTCAACCAAAATCACAATTTTGTTTTTTATCTCTTCTTTCCTTATTACCTTAAATGTATTTTTTATATTTTCTTTTCTTGCCTCCGGGTGTTTTATTTTTGCCTGAGGTGGATTATTTTTAATTTTTATAACCGCCTTTTCGCTGTAGGAAAAAGAAAAATCAATTGCTACTTTTTTTGCCAAGAGCTCCGCCTGATTAAACCTTCTTTGTCTTCTTTTAATTTTATGAAGCGGGACAGGAATAACAACAGTTTTTTCTTTATCTAAATCTTTAAAGAAACAGGAACTATCAAGAAATTTTTTTATTAAAAACGAAAGAGGAGTCTGGACGGAAATAATGCTTTGGTATTTAAAAGCAAAAATCAGTTTTTTAATAATTTGATTTTCATAGGAAGAGACAACGCCCAAAGCAGAAATTTTTTTTCTTTGACGACAGGAGCAATTTTTTAAAGACGGGATTCTTTTTCCACAGGCCGGACAAATAAAAAAAGAATTTATTGGGATTTTTTCAAAACATTCCCGGCAAAGGGGATAGGGATTTAAAGATTCTTTTTCACAATTAACACATTGCCACGGGAAAATAGCGTCAAGGAAAAGATTGCTTAATTTCTTTAGGGTTGATTTTAAAAACAAAAAACGGCGGGGCGGCATAATAAATTTTCAATTACCAATTTACAATTTTCCGAGTGTTGTATTTAGCAAAAGTTATGGTATTATTATATAATATTGTTATAATATAGTTAAATAGTGAAAGATATGTTATTAAACTTGTTGGGCAAAAAACTTTTATTAGGCATAGATATCGGAACTACTTCCATAAAAATAGTGGAGTTAAGAAAAGCCAATAGTAAGGTTGAATTAACCAATTACGGGATCTTGGAAAAATTTGGCCACTTGGAAAGAATCAATGACGCTATTCAAACAAGCAGTTTTAAGCTCTTGGAAGAAAGCACCGCTTTGCTTCTTAAGAAAACAATGGAAGATGTCAAGCCAAAAACCGGAGAAGCTTATCTTTCACTCCCAAGCTTTTCTGGATTCATCTCTACCTTAGAATTGCCGGAAATGACTGAGAGAGAGTTGGTAAAAGCAATTAAATTTCAAGCCGGTCAATACATTCCTATGCCTTTAAACGATGTTACTTTGGACTGGCAGATTATTGAGAGAATAAACGGGAAAATGACGATTGTTTTGATGGCTGTGCCGACAGAAGCGATAAAAAGGTATATTAATATTGCTCAAGCTTTGAAGATAGAGTTGAAGGGTTTGGAATTGGAAAACGTAGCTGTTTGTAGATTATTTGGGAAAAAAGAAACAGGGCCGGCGGTTTTAGTGGATATAGGAGGAAGAAGCACCTGTCTAAGCGTAATGGATCAGGGAGCTTTAAGGATGAGCTACAATATAGATACTGCCGGTGGCGACTTGACGCAAGTAATAGCCAGCGGCTTGGGAATTAATCCGTTCCGGGCAGAAGAATTAAAAAGGTCTTATGGTTTAAAAATTCAATCTCAGGGAGATGTAAAAATAATAAATCTGCTTACTCCGCTTCTTGATGTGATTAAAAGAGAAATAGAAAAGATTAGCGGAAATTATTATTTAAGAACAAAAAGAAAAGTTGAGAAAATTATTTTTACCGGCGGAGGAGCCAATCTTGGAGGATTAGAAGAGTATTATTACCAGCAGCTTGGTTTGCCAATATTAAAAGGCGATCCTTTTGCTTGGGGATTAATTTCCTATAATCCCAATTTGGCGCCAATAATTAAAGAAGTGGGCACAAGTTTAAGCAGTGCTTGCGCCGTGGTGTTAAAAAATATTTAAATGAGATTTCTTTTTTTATTTTAAAATTTATTTTTGTTTATCCCCTTGCTTTGTTTTTTGAAAAAAGATAAAATTATATTTAAAGAGTGGAAACAATTAAAAATTTAATTTATTAATTTTTAAAAATTAATGGCCAATATAGATATTAGCGCTTTAAAACCAAAAGAGTCGCCTCCGGCTTGGCCGAAAGGTTTGCTCATTTTTTCTTTTATAATTTTTATTTTAACCGTTGGCGCTTGGTTTGCCTTGGATTACTGGAACAAAAATCAAAAAAATCAACTGAATATGCTGGAGAAACAGATTTCTTCGTTAAGGGAGAGCTTGCCCTTTGAAAAGGAGCAAGAAGTAATTTCTTTTGAAAAAAAGCTGAATAATTTATTAATATTGTTGAACAACCATACTTATCTTTCAAAAGCTTTGACTGGTATTGAAGGCATTACTCATCCTGATGTCTATTATACTTATTGGAAATTTTCCATTGAGGAAAATTCTTTGACCCTTGAAGGCATAGCCAAAGACCAGAAAACTTTCAGCGAAGCAGTAAATGGGCTTGTCAATAGTCCTGATAAAGTTAAAATGGTTTCAGTCAAAGATATGAAAACTACCAAAGACGGAACCGTTAGTTTTTCTTTGGATGTTTTTTTCCAGTCAAATTTTTTGAGGTTCTAAAAAACTAAAAAATAAGATTTTTTTATTTTACTTTTTTTAAAAAATCAAAAATGATTTAAAATATTATTAAAATTTTTTTAATATTAAAAATGAAAGAAACCACCAAGCAGAATATTTCTATTTTAATCATAACTTTATTAATAGGGGCCAGCGCCTTTCTATTTATAAAAATGATTAGACCGGCTTTGTCCGAAGAAAAAGAATTAAAAACAAAAGTAAAGGAAGCAGAAGAGAAAATTGTTTTGCTAAAAGAATACAAGGTCAAATCTGATGTTTTGATAGATAATTATTCAAAGTTGGGAGACCAAATAGCGAACATCAATTTCGCTCTTCCTGACAAGCCTGAAACCGCTGAAGTCTTAGCGATCTTGGATGTTATTTCTAAGAAATTAGGCATTACTTTAAACACTATAGTTTTTAAGGAAGGGATAGAAAAAGAAATGAATTTTTTAGAAATAAGAACTTCTTTTAGCGCTTCTTATGATGATTTTAAGCAATGGGCAGGGGAAATAGAAAAGGAATTAAGATTGATGGATTTTTTAAATACGGAAGTAAAATTTGCCGATATCTCACAACAGGTTTCCTCGTCGTCAGCCAAAAAGAAAACCACAAAAACATTACCTTCGCCGGTTTTGGAATATAATATTACTCTTTGGACTTACTATAATCAGTCAGGCAATGAAGATAAAAACGCAAAATAAATTTTATTAATTTTTTAAATAACAACGATAATCAACAAACTATAAATTTATGGCAATAGAAATAGAAGAAAGCAAAAAAAGTAATTTAGGGGTTGTGGTTTTTTTGTTAGTTATTTTATTAGCAGCAGGTTGGCTGGTCTGGAATTTTTTAAAACCCGTAGAAATTATCAAAAAGCCCAAGATTGAAGATATTTTATCGCCTTCCTCAAAAGAATTAATAGAGGCTAAATTGGATATTGGAAAAATTACCAATCATCCTGTTTTCCAAACCTTGGCTCCTCATACCGCTTGGCCGCCTCCTGAAACTCCGAATTTGGGAAAAGTCAATCCCTTTCAACCTTTTTAATTTTCTTTAATCAAAATATTAAAGCTGTTTATGGAAAAAGACGAAATTTTTCTTGCCACTCTTATTCAGCGCGGGATTATCAGTGAAATTAACGCTCAAAAAATTCTTGAGGAAGCTAAAACCTTAGAAAAAAGGGCTGAAGAAATTATCAGAGACAAGCAATTGGCAGATGAAAATGTTTTAGCCAATATTAAGGGTGAAATTTTTAAATTGCCGGTAAAAATTTTTTCTAAAAACGAAGTTATTCCCACCAGCGTCCTTAATTTAATCCCCGAAGACACCGCTCGTCATTATAAGTTTATAGCTTTTAATAAAGAAGGCAATGTTCTTTCTATCGGCATGGTTTATCCTGACGAGCTCAAGGCCCAAGAAGCTGTCAGATTTATCACCAATAGATTAAATCTTGAATTTAAAGTTTTTATTATCAAAGATTCTGACTTAAAAGAAATTTTAAAACAATACCAGACTTTTGCCGAAGAATTTAATGCTTTGGTTCAGGATTTTCAGAGGAGATTCGGCGCCGGAAGGGTCAGAAAGGATTCTTTTAGATTGGTTGATTTGGAGTCAACTGCGGGCGCGGTTGCCGAAGAAGCTCCTATCATTAAACTTTTTGCTTCCATTTTAAAACAAGCCGTTCGTTCCCGTTCATCAGACATTCATATTGAAGCCGAGAGGAATAAATTAAGAGTAAGGTTTAGAGTAGATGGCAATTTGGCAACCAGCTTAACTTTGCCCTCAAGCGTCCATCAGGCTATTATTAGCCGGGTGAAAATAATGGCTAATTTAAAAATTGATGAAACTCGTTTGCCTCAAGACGGAAGGTTTTTTGCCATAATTGATGAAAAAGAGATTGATTTTAGAGTATCAACTTTTCCCACTACTTTGGGAGAAAAAGTAGCTATCAGAATTTTAGACCCCACTGTGGGTTTAAAAAGTATTCACGAATTGGGCATAGAAGGAAAGAATTTAGAAATTTTGGAGGAGGAAATAAAAAAACCTTACGGGATGATTTTATTGACTGGTCCCACCGGTTCTGGAAAAACTACTACTTTGTATGCGGTAATGCAGGTTTTAAATCAAGACAATGTTAACATTGTCAGTTTGGAGGACCCGGTAGAATATACAATGGAAGGCATTAACCAATCGCAAGTTTTGCCTGAAATTGGCTATACTTTTGCCAGAGGCTTGCGTCATATAGTCCGCCAAGACCCGGATATTATTATGGTAGGTGAAATTAGAGATAAAGAAACCGCTGAATTGGCGACTCATGCCGCTTTGACTGGGCATCTTGTGCTTTCTACTTTGCATACCAATAACGCTATCGGAGTCATTCCCCGGTTAGTGGATTTGGGAGTGGATGCTTTTCTTGTTCCTCCGTCTTTGAATTTAATGATAGGCCAGCGTCTTTGCCGCAGGCTTTGCCCTGATTGCAAGAAAAGAATTTTAGCCAATGAAACCGAACAAGCCATCATTGATGAAAATGTTAATTCTTTGCCTAAAAACCTGAAAGAAAAATTCAGCCAACAGAAACCTTATCATCTTTATAAATCTCAAGGTTGTTCTAATTGCAATCAAAAAGGTTATTTAGGCAGAATTGGCATTTTTGAGATTTTAAAAATGACCCCTGATTTGGAACAAATTATTTTAACCCAGCCTTCTCAGGAAAAATTGCTTTTAGAGGCAAAAAAACAAGAAATGATTACTCTGCGCCAAAGTGGCATTATTAAGGTCTTGGAAGGGTTGGTAAGTTTGGAAGAAGTTTTGGCAATTACCACTAAGAGTTAAAGATAAACCGCCATTTATCTTAACTTAAAATTTAGTTGTTTTTAAGAACTTGTTTAAATTTTTTTTCTTGACATTTATTTTTTCTGATATTATCATAAGTCAAGTAGCTGAATTAAGAAAAGAAGGGTCGACGGCTACGAGCATTACTTATAAGAGAAAAACAATCAAAGAAATATGACAGAGATACCTACTGACCAGCAAATTCTTGAGCTTATCATTAAAGCGATTGTCAATAATCCTGAAGCCGTAAAAGTTGAAAGAAAAATAGACGAAATGGGGGTTTTACTTTCTTTAAAAGTAGACCCGCAGGATATGGCTCAAATTATTGGCCGCCAAGGAGCAACGGCAAAAGCTCTTCGCACCATCTTAAAAGTCGTGGGAGCGAAAAATAGAGCTCGGGTAAATTTAAAAATTGAAGAACCTCCGGGTGGATCTTTCAAAGAAAATCGGGAGGCAGATAAAGTCGCTGATAATTTAGTAGAAGATTTGAAATTTTAATCTTCCTTAGTTAATTACCCGGGATTCATAGTTTTGAAACAGAAACCGCGATATTATATAGAGTATCGCGGTTTTAAATCATTTTTTCTCTATGACTTTTGATGTTGTTACAATTTTTCCCGAGGCCTTTGAAAGTTATTTCAACGTCTCTATTATAAAAAGAGCCAAAGCCAAAGGTTTGATAAAAATTAATATCCATAATTTAAGGTCTTGGACAAATAATCGCCGCCAGACAGTTGACGATAGCCCTTATGGCGGCGGCGCCGGAATGGTTTTTAAAGTGGAGCCGATTTTCAGAGCTTTAAAAGATTTATTAAAGAAAAAAATCAAAACAAAAAAAAATAAAAAGGCCAAAAGGCGCGTGATTCTTTTTTCTCCCGGAGGAAAAAAGTTAAATCAGGAAATTGCTTTAAGGTTAAGTCGTTATGACCAATTGGTTTTAATCTGCCCTCGCTACGAGGGCATTGACGAAAGAGTAAAGGACCATCTTATTGACGAAGAGATTTCCGTTGGCGATTATGTCTTAAGCGGCGCCGAATTACCAGCGATGGTTTTAGTTGACGCTGTAAGTCGCCTTATCCCCGGCGTTATAAAAAAACAATCTTTGAAGGAAGAATCTTTTTCTTTAACAGACAGGCAAAATATTAAAAATTTGTTATGCTGCGAGTATCCTCAGTACACCCGACCAGCTGTTTTTTATCCTAATTCTAAAAATAAAAAGATAGCGTGGAAAGTGCCCGAAGCCCTTTTGAAAGGGGACCATAAAAAAATCAAAGAATGGCGGGAAAAACATATGAAAATTATAAGTTAACATTGTCAGACTTTTAAACCTTTGCCCCTTTAAACTTAAAACCGAACAAGAACTACATTGAAATACAATAGAGATGCGTTGAGGTTTATTGTATCTCAATGAATTTTCAAGTATTTCAACGAATATCTTAACATTATTTTGTTTAAAACCCCTCGCTGGAAAAAGATAAATTAAAAGCAGTTTAAAAGTTAAGTTTCAAATAATGTTTTTAGCCAATTTGGAGAATATCAGCTTCTTAGAAAAAAATTTTTGATGAAGCCAATCTTTTCCAAGCCGGGAGTAAAAATTTAAAATTAAAATTAGATATTATGCTATTATGATTTTTCTTTCTTTTGTTGACAAAAGAGGCAAAAAATACAAAGTCGGATCAATTTTAGGAGAAGACTTACTGCTTCGCCTTGACAAATTTTTAAAAAAGAATAAAATTAAATTTGCTGAAGTAAAAAATTGGCGTTTAGCTTTTACCAAAGACCAAAACAAAAGTCTTACTTCTAAAAGGATAGCCCAAGCTGTTTTTAAAGCCTTAAAATTTATTCAAGACCGGGAATGAAATTTTATTCTTCTGAATAAATAGGAACATTATCAATCCTAAATTATTTGAGTTTAGGAATTTTTTTGTATTCTCAAAAATGAGAATTATTAAAATTAAAATCGCAATTATTTAAAAATTATTTTTAGTCCCAATTTTTTAAAAATAAAATTAATTTTTAACTCTTAATTTAGCCGGTTAGGATATTTTAAATTCCAAGAATTTATTTTTTATTCTTTTTTGTTTTTTTAATTTCGGGTTTTCAGGCAAGATTTTTTATTTCTTTGTCGTTGTGAAAAATTAAAATCCAAATAAAATAAATTTTTAAAATGCCTCAAAAAATGGCGATAAAATCTTTTGCTCGTCACAACAGGGAAATTTTGGAACCCCCTCGTTTGACTCAATTTCAGACAGATTCCTTTGAATGGTTTTTAAAAGAAGGCATCAAGGAGGTATTCAAAGAATTTTCACCGGTTAAAGATTATACCGGAAAAGATTTAGAATTAAATTTTACCGATTATTATTTAGAGCCGCCAAAAATTTCTGAGAATCGGGCAAGGGAAAAAGAATTAAATTACGAAGCTACCTTGAGGGTAAAACTGGTTTTAGCTAACGGCCATACAGGGAAGAAAAAAGAACGGGAAGTTTATTTTGGAGAAATCCCTTTGATGACTCCAAGGGGCACTTTTATTATTAACGGAGTGGAAAAAGTGGTTATTTCCCAGATTAACAGGTCTCCGGGAGTTTATTTTTCTTCGGTAAACTTCAGGGGAAGAAAACTTTTTGGCGCTAAGATTATTCCTTATCATGGAGCTTGGCTTGAGTTTGAAACGGATAACGACGGCGCCATTGGAGTAAAAATAGACAAAAAAAGAAAAGTTGCCGTTTCCGCCTTACTGAGAATTTTTGGCTTGAAAACCAATGAGGAGATAAAAAAAGCTTTTAGTGATTTAGAAACAAAAGACGATTCCAAATTGGACCATATAGAAGCTACTTTAAAAAAAGACACGGCTTCCAATGAGGAAGAAGCGTATATAGATATTTATCGCCGTCTGCGGCCGGGCGAATTAACAACTTTTGATAACGCTTATGATTTGATTAATAATATGTTTTTTCGGACGGATCGTTACGATTTGGCAAAAGTTGGCAGGCATAAACTTAATCAAAGACTTAACCTTAATGTTAATTTAGAACAGAAGCTTTTAACCAAAGATGATTTGATAGCCGTTGTAAGGGAAATTATAAATTTAAATAATAACCCAGAAGCGATTGACGATGATATTGACCACTTGGGAAACCGGCGGGTAAAAGCTGTCGGAGAAATTTTGATGGAAAGATTTAGGGTTGGGATGATGAGAATGCGCCGGACTATTCAAGACAGGATGGCTACTTTGGACCCTGAATTAATGAACCCGGCTCAATTAATTAATCCTCGCCAGTTGGTAATGGCTTTGAGAGAATTTTTCAATGTTTCCCAGCTTTGTCAGTTTATGGAACAGATGAATATGCTTTCTGAGCTTGAACATAAAAGAAAGATTACTTGTATGGGCCCCGGCGGATTGGTAAGGGAAAGAGCTGGTTTGGAAGTTCGCGATATTCATATCAGCCACTATGGCCGTTTATGTCCGATTCAGACTCCGGAAGGGCAAAATATTGGTTTGGTTCTTTCTTTATCTCTCTATGCCCGGTTAAATGAATTTGGTTTTATTGAGACTCCTTATCTTAAAGTCAAAAATGGCGTTCTTACCAATGAAATTGTTTGGCTTGACGCTTTTGAAGAAATGAAATACAAAATTGCTCATAGCGGCATTGACACCGATGAAAAAGGAAGAATCAAAAACGAATTGGTTGGCGCGAGAGTAAAAGGAGAGCCGACTTTAGTGCGCGCAGAAGAGATTGATTTAATGGATGTCTCTTGCCAGCAGATTATTTCTGCCGCCGTAAGTCTTATTCCGTTTTTGGGACACGATGAATCCAACAGAGCTTTAATGGGAGCCAATATGCAAAGGCAGGCTGTGCCTTGCATTAGGCCGCAGGCGCCTTTGGTTTCTACCGGGATGGAAGAAAAAATAGCTTTTGAATCCGGCCAATGTTTAATAAGCGATGTTAATGGAATCATCGTTGAATTAGATGCAAACCATATTAGCATAAAAACTGAAAACGGCGAATTAAAAACTTATCAATTAATTAATTTTGTAAGAAGCAATAAAAATAGCTGTTTGCTTCAGAAGCCGGTGATTAAAAAAGGAATGAAAGTAAAGAAAGGAGATTTATTGGCTGACGGAGCGGTTACGGAAAATCAGGTTTTAGCTTTGGGTCAAAATTTATTAGTGGCTTTTATTCCTTTTTTTGGTTTCAATTACGAAGACGCTATTGTAGTTTCAGAAAGAGTTTTAAAAAACGATTATTTTACTTCTGTTTATTTGGAGGAGTTTACCTGCGATGTGGTGGAAACGAAATTGGGTCCGGAGATTACTACAAGGGATATTCCTAATGTTTCTGAAGAAAAATTAAAATATCTTGACGAAGAAGGAGTAATTAGGATTGGGGCTGAAGTTAGAGGCGGCGATATTTTAGTGGGTAAAATTTCTCCAAAAGGCAAAGCGGATTTGACGCCGGAAGAAAGGTTGCTTCAGGCGATTTTTGGGGAACAGATGAAAGACATAAAAGATACTTCTTTATTGCTTGAATCTTCCCGTCAAGGAAGGGTGACAAGAATAAAAATTCTTTCGCGGCAGGAAGGCGATAAGCTGGATGCCGGGGTGATTAAAAAAATCAGCGTTGAAGTGGCAGAACTTAGAAAATTAATGGCAGGTGATAAATTAGCCGGCAGGCATGGCAATAAAGGCGTAATTTCCGTGGTGGTCCCCGAAGAAGATATGCCCTATCTTGAAGATGGAACGCCGGTAGATATAGTTTTAAATCCTTTAAGTATTGCTTCCAGAATGAATATCGGTCAGGTTTTTGAGAATCACTTGGGTTTAGCTGCAAAAAAACTTGGTTATAGAGCGATTACTCCGGCTTTGGATGGAGCGACAGAAGAGGAAATAAAGGCTGAATTAGTTAAAGCGGGTTTGGCGGAAGACGGAAAAGTTATTCTTTACAATGGCAAAACCGGAGAACCTTTTGATAAAAAAGTTGCTGTTGGAGTGATGTATTTGATGAAATTGGAACATATGGTTGAAGACAAAGTCCATATGAGAGCAATAGGACCTTATTCTTTGATTACTCAGCAGCCTTTAGGCGGAAGAGCTTATTTTGGCGGCCAAAGATTTGGAGAAATGGAGGTTTGGGCTTTGGAAGGTTATGGGGCAGCTTACACTTTGCAGGAAATGTTGACTATAAAATCTGATGATGTTTTGGGTCGGGCAGCGGCTTATGAGGCGATTATCAGAGGCGAAAAAATAAAAAATCCCAATATTCCGGCGGCTTTTAATGTCATCCTTAAAGAATTACAGGCTTTGGCTTTATCCGTAAATCTTATTGGCATAAAACCCGAAGAAGAACAGCCGGAAGATAAATTTTTATAAAAATTAAAACAAACATTTTTTGATTTTAATTTTTTAGAAAATTAAAAAGAAAAATAAAATATGTCGGAAAGAGAAATAAAAGTTAGTGATTTTGAAGCCCTTAGCTTGAAATTAGCTTCCCCGGAGGAAATGCTATCTTGGTCTTTTGGAGAGGTAACGAAAGCCGAAACTATCAATTACCGGACTCAAAGACCGGAAAAGGAAGGGCTTTTTTCTGAACAAATCTTCGGTCCGGTTAAAGATTATGAATGCGCTTGCGGTAAATATAAAAGTGTCAGGTATAAAGGAACTTCTTTTAAATGCGACCGTTGCGGCGTTGAGATTACCCGTTCTTTTGTCAGACGGGAAAGAATGGGCCACATTAAATTAGCTGCGCCGGTAGCCCATATTTGGTTTTTGAGAAGCGTGCCTTCAAGGATTGGTTTAATGATTGATATTCCTTTGTCAATTTTAGAAAAAGTCGTTTATTACAACAGCTATATCGTAACTTCTGTAGATGAAGCGGCAAAGAAAAAAACTCTGGAGAGTTTAGAAAAAGAATTTTCAACAAAACTAAAAACTTGGCCCAAGGAGAAAAGGGGAGAACTTTTGGAGGCAAAAGAAAGCACCAAAGCGGAGTTGGGAATGATAAAACTCAAGGCGGTTTTTTCTGAAGTGGATTATATTTATCTTTCCCGGAAATACGGAGAGGTTTTTACTGCAGAAACCGGCAGCGAACCAATAAGAAAATTCTTGGAAGGAATTGATTTGGAAAAATTGGTTAAAGAATTAGAGAAAAAAATGGAAGAAAGCTTTTTGTCCAAAGGGAAGCAGGTAGATAAAAAGCTTTTAGCAAGATTGAAATTAGCCAAGAGCTTCTTAAAATCCAATCTTAGGCCAGAATGGATGTTTTTAACGGTGGTGCCGGTTTTGCCGCCGGATTTAAGGCCTATGGTTCAGCTTGACGGCGGGAAATTTGCCACTTCAGATTTAAACGACCTTTATCGTCGGGTGATAAACAGAAATAATAGGTTGAAAAGATTGATAGAATTAAAGGCGCCGGAAGTTATTGTCAAAAATGAAAAAAGAATGTTGCAGGAGGCAGTGGATGTTTTAATTGATAATTCAATCAGAAAAACTTCAGGCGTTACGCCGATGCATACTGCTCAAAATAGGCCTTTAAGGTCTTTAGCCGATATTCTTCAAGGGAAAAAAGGCAGATTTCGCCAGAATCTATTAGGTAAAAGGGTTGATTATTCCGGCCGTTCAGTAATTGTTGTTGGCCCTGAATTGAAAATTGGTGAATGTGGCTTGCCTAAAAAAATGGCTTTGGAGCTTTTTAAGCCGTTTGTGGTAGGTGAGTTGATTAGAAGAGAAATTGTTTTTAATCCCCGGGCAGCCAATCGTTTGGTGGAAGAAGGTTCGGATATAGTTTGGGAAATTTTGGAAAATACTGTTCGTGATAAATATGTTCTTTTAAACAGGGCGCCGACGCTTCATCGTTTAGGCATTCAGGCCTTTAAGCCAAAATTAGTAGAAGGACTGGCTATTCAAATTCCGGCTTTAGTTTGTCATCCTTTTAATGCCGACTTTGACGGTGACCAAATGGCAGTCCATCTTCCTTTGTCAGAAGAAGCCCAACGGGAAAGCCAAACAAGGATTCTCTCAAGTTTGGGTTTATTAAAGCCTTCTAACGGTGAACCGGTAATGCTTCCGCGGCATGAGATGGTTTTGGGCATTTATTGGCTGACTATGGAGTTAGAAGCTGAAGACGGAAAACAAAAAGAAGAAAAAGCGTTTTCCTGCCCTAAGGAAGCCATTTTGGCTTATGAATACAAAAAAATTGGTTTGCAGGAAAAAATAAGAGTCAGAATTTCCAAAGAAAATAATCAGTTGATTACTACCACCGTTGGCAGGGTTATTTTCAATGAAATTTTGCCGGATAATCTTCCTTTTATTAATAAACAATTGGTTTCCAAAGATATAAAAAACATAGTCAGGGAGCTTGTTTATAATTCTTCTAATTCTAACGAAAGTTCAGCTATTTTGGACAATATCAAAAAGCTGGGCTTTTATTATGCTTCTTTATCCGGCATCTCTTGGGGTTTGGATGATTTAAAGATTCCCGAAGCAAAAAAAGAAATTTTAGAAAAAACCGAGGCAAAAGTGGAAGAAATTAATCAACAGTATCAGGAAGGATTATTAACCAATCAAGAGAGAAAAACTTTAGTGGAAACTCAATGGCGTCGGGCAATTGAAGAAGTCGCTGGTTTGGTTCCCAAGGCCTTGAAACCCGATGATCCCGTTTTTATTATTTTTAATTCCGGCAGCCGCGGACAATGGACAGTGGCCGCTCAAATAATGGGAATGAAAGGTTTAGTAGTAAATCCCTCGGGCCGGCTGATAGAAATGCCTATTCTTTCCTCTCATCAGGAGGGTCTTAATGTTTTGGAATATTTTGCCGCTTCCCATGGCGGCAGAAAAGGTTTGGCTGACACTGCCTTAAAAACTTCTTTTGCCGGTTATTTAACCAGAAGGCTTGCCGATGTGGCGCAGGATGTGATTATCAATGAAAAAGATTGCGGCGCCAAACAAGGTTGGCTTATTAGCCGCAAAGAAGCAGAGGAACAAGGCGAAGATTTGGAAAAAAAGATTTTTGGCAGAGTTTTAGCTCAAGATGTTTTAAGCGCCGCCGGCAAGGTGATTGCCAAAGCCGGCGACTTAATAGAGAAAAATTTGGCAAAAAAAATCGTTGAATCAACTGCAGAGGATATATATATCCGTTCTCCTTTGACTTGCGAAAGTTTAAAGGGGGTTTGTCAAAAGTGCTATGGTTTGGATCTTTGCACCCAAAAATTTATAGATTTAGGAGAAGCGGTTGGGATTGTCGCCGCTCAGTCAATCGGCGAGCCGGGCACCCAGTTGACTTTAAGAACTTTCCATACTGGCGGTGTTGCGCGGGCAGTTGACATTACTCAAGGATTGCCGCGGGTGGAAGAAATTTTTGAAGCCCGAGTCCCCAAAGGCGAAGCGCCCATTAGCGAAGTTGACGGTGAGGTGGTGGACATAGAGAAAATTAATCATCAGAATTTCATAAGGATTAAGCCCTTGGAGCCAATAAAAAAGAAAACCGGCAAGAAATCAAAAAAATCAAAGAACCCCCAATTAGTGGAATATGTTGTGCCGGAGGGAGTGACTCTTTGGGTAAAAACCGGAGATAAAATAAAAAAGGGCTGTCAGCTTTGCGAAGGCAATTTAAACCTGAAGAAGATTTTAAAAATTTTAGGCAAAAACGCCTGCCGGCAATACATCTTAAAAGAGGTGAAGAAAGTTTATAATATTGTCGGCGAAGATATAAGCGATAAGCATTTTGAAGTGATTGTAAAACAAATGTTTTCCCGCCTACAAATTACCCGTATCGGTGAAAGCGATTTTATTCCGGGAGAAATTATTTCTAAAAACTTATTTGCGAAAGAAATCTCCAGATTAAAAGCCGAAGGCAGGGAACTTCCCAAGGCCGAAGAAATTCTTATGGGAATAAAGCAGGTGGCTTTAAGTTCAGAGAGTTTTCTTTCAGCCGCTTCTTTTCAGGAAACTTCAAGAATTTTGATTAAAGCCGCTATTGAGGGCCAAAAAGATTACTTTGAAGGCCTGAAAGAAAATGTGATTATTGGAAGATTGATTCCCGCCGGCACGGGTTTCCGGGAAAAAATTAAAAGTTAAACAATATGGAAAAAAGTAAAATTAATAAAGAGGAAGTTTATCCAAAGCATATCGGTATAATGATTGACGGCAATCGCCGTTGGGCAAAAAATAAAAAACTGCCCACTTTTTTTGGTCACAAAAGAGGAATGATGAGGGTGGTGGAAATAATTAATTATGCCTTAAAGAAAAAAATTCCGGTTTTAACGCTTTACGGTTTTTCCACGGAAAACTGGAAAAGAGACAAAGAAGAAGTTGATTATTTAATGGATTTATTCACTAAGTTTGCTCACAAATACGCGCCAAGTTTTCAAAAACAAGGTATTTGTTTTCGCCATATTGGCGGAAGAGAAAAACTGCCTGAAAAACTTCAAAAAGAAATAAAAAAAGCCCAAGAGTTGACAAAAAAGAACAAAAAGATGGTTTTAAACATTGCTTTAAATTACGGCGGCAGAGATGAAGTGGTTAGAGGGGTAAGAAAAATTGTAAAAAAGAAATTTCTTCCCGAACAGATAGAAGAAAAAGTGATTTTTGACCATTTGGATACCCGCGGTTTGCCAGATGTTGATTTTATTATCAGGACTTCCGGAGAAATGCGGCTTTCCAATTTTCTGCCTCTTCAGGCGGCTTATGCCGAGCTTTATTTTCCCAAAGTTCTTTGGCCTGATTTTGATAAACATCAATTTGATTTGGCGCTTGAGGAATTTAGGAAACGCCAAAGAAGATTTGGCAAATAACATTGGGGAAGCCGGACTTCCAAACACTTCCAAACATTCCAAACTTTTAAAGAAACTATCTTAATTTCAATTTCATAAATTCCATAATTCTTTATTCGTAATTCAGATAAATAACAAGGCCGATTCAAGGCAGAGCAAGCCTGTATTTTTGTGTCTTTACTTACAGCACCTTATACTTGCGTAAACATAGAAAATTAATTTTTCTTGATTTTCAACTTCCACTTTTTATATAATAATAGTTGCCATAAAAATAATTTTTCAAAAATATGAACGAAAAAGAATTAAGAAAAACTTTATTACAAGTAGTGTCAATTTTAGTTATTTCTTCGTTTGGGGCCGGTTTTTTAGGAGGCGCTTTTGCTTTTCGTTATTTAAAACCAATCTGGCAAAGCGCAGAAATTACAAACCCAAAAGCTTTGGGGTCTGAAGGAGGCTCTTATGAAGACCGGCTTATCGGGGCAGTAAAAAAAAGCGAAGGCGCGGTGGTAAGCGTTGTTGCCACTAAAGATTTGCCTGTTTTGGAGCAGTATTACATAAATCCTTTTGAAGAATTTTTTCCCGACTCTGATTTTTTTAATTTTCAATTTCAAATTCCCCAGTATCGCCAAAAAGGCACTAAACCCCAAGAAGTTTCTGCCGGCACCGGTTTCGTTATTGATTCCCGCGGCTACCTTGTTACCAATCGCCATGTGGTTGAAGATGAAAAAGCCAAATATACGGTTTTAACCAATGACGGGAAAAAATATGAAGCGAAAATCATTGCCAAAGACCCGGTGGAAGATTTTGCGGTTTTAAAAATTGATAAAACAGATTTGCCAGCTTTAAATTTAGGCGACTCGGAAAAACTGGTTTTGGGCCAGACAGTTATTGCCATAGGCAATGCTTTGGGCGAATTTAAAAACACAGTTTCGGTGGGCGTGATTTCCGGTTTAAACAGGTCTCTTCAGGCAAGCGATGGCTTGGGCAATGTTTCTACTTTAACAGACGTTATTCAAACAGACGCCGCTATCAATCGCGGCAACTCCGGCGGCCCTTTGATTAATTTAAGCGGAGAAGTTGTTGGCTTGAATACCGCGATGGTTTCTGGCGCCCAAAACATCGGCTTTGCCATTCCCATCAATAAAATAAAAAACGCTTTAAATCAGGCGCTTAATACCGGTGAAATTAAAGTTCCTTTTTTGGGTATCAGGTATGTAATGGTTAATCCTTCAATAGAGGAAGCGAAAAACTTAGCTGTTGATTACGGCGCTTTAATTGTTTCTGGCGACAATGGAGAAGAGGCGATTGTCAAAGATTCGCCTGCCCAAAAAGCCAATTTAAAAGAAGGTGACGTGATTACCGAAATTAACGGCAAAAAAATTAATGACAACTATCCTCTTGCTTCAGCCATAAGAGATTATAAAGTTGGAGATAAAATCACCCTTCGCGTTTTACGAGAGGGAAAATTTTTTGAAACGACAGTAATTTTAGAGGAAAGAAAAAATTGATGTTTCTCTTGACACAAAAAAATGATATAATAAATAAAGATACAAGGACACAAGAAACAATAATCAAACAATATCCAATAACCAATTAAATTAAAAATTAAAATCAAACTATGCCCAAAAAATTTTATCTCTATTCTAATATCCTTGCTTGGGGCTTAGCCCTTTTCTTAATAGGCAATTATGCCTTTGGCTGGACTACGCCAAACCAGAATCCTCCCGGAGGCAATCTTAGCGCGCCAATTAATACCGGCTCTTCCAATCAGGCAAAAACCGGTTATCTTTCAGTAGGAACTTCTACTATACCGAGTTTTCCTTTGGATGTGGCTGGCGTTTTAAGAATCGGCAGATTTTCTTCAGCTCCTTCCGGTTCCAATGGCGCTTTGTATTATAATACTGCTACCAATAAATTCCAAGGATACCAAAATGGTTCTTGGTCTGATTTGGGAGGAGGAGGTTCTTTATGGACCCTAACCGGTTCTGATATTTATTATAACAGCGGCAATGTCGGCATCGGGACAACGGGGCCAGTATCTAAATTAGATTTGGGGACAAACTATTCTGATCCTGGAACATATCCCAACAAGATAACGCTTTGGAAGAGCGGTGAGAATAATTATTTTGGATTTGGAATTAGCTCTAGCGACTTAGATTATTTCTCACAAGGTAATCACAGATTTTATACGGAATATAATGGAACCGCTGGGACAGAAAAATTCACAATTTTGGCAAGCGGCAACGTTGGCATCGGGACCACCACGCCCTCTGAGAAACTTGAAGTTTCAGGAAATATCAAACTATCCGGCGCCTCTCCTACTTATAAAATTACCAATGTGGCTGCGCCTACCGCCAGTTCTGACGTAGCCACTAAGGGGTATGTGGATGCGCAGGGTTTCCCTTACAGTGTTTGTAAAGCTGTTTGCCAAGCTGTAAATGCAAATGTAGATTGTGGCGTCGGGTGGACCCGCGTTTGGGAGCCGCTGCAGGGAAATGGGTGTCAAACGAACAATTATGTACATTCACAGGCCGGAGCATATACGAACACCCGCCTCAGCTATGGCGGCTACTGCAGGAAAGATGCTAACAATGAATACAACAAATACACCCAATAC
>Ga0265297_10005661_pt1 | contig 18803 bp, 25 predicted proteins | sample Munlanlwell13791_FD_192502 | JGI IMG/M metagenome (GOLD analysis project Ga0265297, IMG submission 192502) | Leachate microbial communities from a municipal landfill in Southern Ontario, Canada - Leachate well 137-91 | ecosystem: Engineered > Solid waste > Landfill > Unclassified | place...
TTCTGGTTAAATGCTCAGACTGGAAAAATAAATTAATTGTCGGATCGGGCATTGTCAAAGAAAACGGAGGCAGGGTAGCAACTATAAAGCTTGCCAACGGCCGCTCCACTACAAATATGATTAAAAAAATCCTTGAAACCTGCAAAAAATAATTTAATTGAACGGATCATCGACGCCAATATCAACCGGGCAAAAGAAGGCCTGCGGGTTTGTGAAGAGATTACTCGTTTCTTATTGAATAATCGCGTATTAACCGCCGGCCTTAAAGGGCTGAGGCATAAAATAGACGCTGCGCTTAAGCTGGCTCCGCAAAAAGCTGAATTACTGAGGGTAAGATATAGCCTGCAGGATGTGGGTTTTGGCGTCAGGCTGGCAAAGGAATTCAGGCGTTTAAGTTGCAACGATATTTTCTTTGCCAATATGGCAAGAGTTAAAGAATCTCTCAGAGTATTGGAGGAATTTTCCAAGTTAAGCAGTGCTAAGCTAGCCCTGCAATTTAAAAAAATCAGGTATGAAGTTTACGAAATTGAAAAGAAAGTTGCCGGCAAGCTGCCGGATAAATTTTTATGACCCAGCTAGAATCTGCCAATAAAAATATCGTCACGCCTTTAATCAAAAAAATCGCCGCAAAAGAAGGCGTGAGCGCAGGATATATCTTAAACTGCCTTAAAAACGGCACAATCGTCATACCGTTTAACAATACACATAAGGTACTCCGGCCATGTGCCATAGGCTTGGGCCTTTCCACAAAAATCAATGCCAATCTGGGAACCTCCACTGATAAATCAGAAATCAGCGTTGAATTAAAAAAATTAAAAATTGCCTGCAAGCATGGCGCAGACGCGGTAATGGATTTAAGCGTGGGTGGGAACCTGAAGAAAATCAGGAGAGAAATTATCAAGCATTCTCCTGTACCGGTAGGAACAGTGCCGGTCTATGAAATAGCGGTAACCAGCCAGAATAAGAAGCGCGATTTTCTGAATTTTAACATTACGGATATTTTAGCGGTATTGGAATCTCAGGCAAAAGAAGGGGTAGATTTTTTTACCATTCACTCCGGAGTTACCAGGAGAAGTACGCAGGCGCTTGCGCATTCAAAAAGAGTTTTAGGTATTGTTTCCCGCGGCGGGGCAATCCTTGCTGCCTGGATGCGCCGCCATAAAAAAGAAAACCCGTTTTATCAGCACTTTGACCGGATTCTTGATATTGCCCATAAATATGACGTTACTTTAAGCCTTGGCGACGGGTTGCGCCCGGGTTCAGTGTTAGATGCTACTGATCAGGCGCAGATTTCCGAGTTGAAAATTTTAGGCGAGCTGGCTTTGCGCAGCCGCAAGCGGGGAGTGCAGGTAATGATTGAAGGCCCGGGGCATGTGCCAATACAACAAATTGAAAAGAATATTGCTCTTGAGAAAAAGATTTGCCGGAAGGCGCCGTTTTATGTATTAGGGCCGTTGGTTACAGATGTCGCTCCCGGCTATGACCATATTACTTCTGCAATCGGAGGCGCTTTGGCAGCAAGCTACGGCGCTGATTTTTTATGTTATGTCACGCCTTCCGAGCATTTGCGCCATCCGTCGGTGGAAGATGTGCGCCAGGGAGTAATCGCTTCCCGGATTGCTGCCCATGCAGCAGATATTGCCAAGGGCGTGAAATCCGCCATTGAATGGGATAAGGCAATTTCTCAGGCGCGTAAAAAACGCGATTGGAAAAAACAAATTAAATTATCCATTGATCCTGATAAAGCAAAAGAATACCGTTTATCTTCAAAGCCCGATCTTTCAGATGTTTGCACGATGTGCGGTAAATATTGTTCAATTAAAGTAACCGAGGAATGTTCGCCTGTCAGCAGGTAAGGTTCGCGGGTGTAATTCAGTGGTAGAATGACAGCTTCCCAAGCTGTATATGGCGGTTCGATTCCGCTCACCCGCTCGTTATATTATGCGTTATTACAAGTCATTTATATTACTTTTATTATTTTTAGGCGGTTGCGCCAGTGCTCCGGTAAGTATAACGCGCCCGCCAGCTCCCGGTGTGCCTGGAATTTACCATAAGGTAGAGCGCGGGCAGACACTTTGGAGAATTTCCAAAATGTATAATGTGGATTTAGATGAATTGGCGAGTATTAACCATATTCCTGATGCCGCAAGTATTGAAATAGGGCAGCTGGTTTTTATACCTCATAAGAAAAAAGTAATTTCTTCTTATGTAATGCCTGCTGGTTTGGAAGATTTTATCTGGCCGGTAAAGGGAAGAGTAATTGCTTCTTTTGGCCAAAATTTTGATGATATGATAAATAAAGGGATAAATATCCGTGTCAGCGGTGAAAAAGAGGTTGTTGCTTCCCGGGCAGGCAGGGTAGTTTTTTCCTGTGTTGATTTTAAAGGTTATGGCAGGACGGTAATTATTGACCACGGCGACGGATTATCTACGGTTTACGCAAAAAATTCGCAATTGCTGGTAAAAAGCGGGGATATTGTTTCGCAAGGCATGCCGGTTGGTAGAATCAGAGATGCCTACCTGCATTTTGAAATCAGAAAAGGCCATCTGGCGCAGAATCCGAATTTTTATCTGGAATAATTTTTTATGGAAAACAAATTTTTCGGCCGGCAGGAATACCTGGATATTTTAAGAAAACGCGTAAGCGGCTTAAAGCTGGGCTACCGCCAGAATATTGCTGTTCTAGGCGATGAGTTAGTCGGCAAGACCTCGCTGATTTGTAATTTCCTTAATAATTTTTATGATAATGAAGTGCTGATTGTTTATCTCCAGGTAAGGCCTGAAACAATAAGTGCTTTTGCCAAAAGGTTTATCGGAGTATTGTTTTATAATTTTTTGATTAACAGCGCGGCCCCTTTAAAAGAAGATTTGAATTTTCTGCTGGTAAAGTCGGAAAAGTATATTCCGAAAGCTGCTGCAAAGGCCCGCCTGATCCTCGGTTTGCTTGAAACAAGGAAGAGAAACAATATCTTTAGCGAACTATTATCCCTCTGTGAAATTATTAAGCAGGAAACCGGCAAATCATCGGTAGTTATTTTTGACGAATTTCATAATCTGGAATCACTGGGCGTAAAAAATCTCTATCCCGAATGGTCAAAATTACTGATGACGCAAAAAGATACCATGTATATTATCGTCAGTTCCCTGAAATTTAAGGCGAAAACAATCCTTTCCAAGAATTTATCTTTGCTCTTTGGAAATTTTGAGGTGATGGAAGTTGAGCCGTTTGATATAAAAACAAGCGAAGAATTTCTGGAGGCAGGGATTCAGGGTTCCAGTCTTGACCCGGGATTGGATAATTTTATCGTCCATTTTACCGGCGGTTACCCGTTCTACCTTAATTTAATCAGCGAATCTTTGCTCAAATCCGGTTATTCCGGCCTGGGGGATATCCTTGAGAATTTATTATTTGAATCTTCAGGGATATTGAACCAGAAGTTCTCCAATTATATCAAACGTTTTCTGGATTCCAGCAATAGCCAGCAGTATTTATCCATACTCTATCAGATTGCCAGCGGCCATAATAAAATCAGGGATATCGCGCATCTTTTACGGCTGAGTAAAAAAGACCTGAGCTTGCGGATAAATAATCTGCTTGAGTTTGATGCTATTTCCCGCCACGGAGATTTCTTGAAGATAAACGACCGCGTGTTTTCTTTTTGGCTGAAATTCGTCTATCAGGAGAAGCTGAATTCTTTTACCTTTGATGCCAAGAATCAGAAAGCCCTTTTCAGGGAGTATATTGAAAACGGAATCAACGAATTTTTACTTCAGGCAAATAAGCCGCTGGCAGAGAGGCTTACTGAATTGCTGCGGCTTTTCTCCGACGATACTATACAAATCAACAGGAAACGTTTACGCCTCAGCCATTTCCGGGAGATTAAGCCGTTGGAATTCAGTAACCGCAGCCTGAAAGACGGCCTGCTCGGCCGTTCCAGCGACAGCCTCTGGATTATGGCATTTAAGCCTGATACGTTGACTGAAGATTTTGTTGCTGATTTTGCCCGTGAGTGCAAACGTTACCGGCACAAAGTACAACATAAGGTTATTGTAACCCTGCAGGAAATTGATACCAATACCCGGCTGCGGGCAATGGAAGAAAAAATATTAATGTGGGATGTTGATAATTTAAATCAGATTCTTGATTTATTTTCCAAACCGAGGGTAATCGCCTAAATGACAAGAATTGGGGTAATTTCCGATACGCACATACCTGACCGCGCTTCTCAGATACCCGGCCAGATTATTGAAGATTTTAAAAATGTTGATATGGTAATCCATGTCGGTGATTTGGTGGATTTATCCGTGATTGAACAGCTGCGCTCTGTTTGCAAGGAAGTTATTGCAGTCTGGGGGAATATGGATCCTTACGAGGTGCGTGAACAGCTGCCGGAAAAAGAAATTATCAAGGTTGGCAGCCATCGCATCGGGATTATGCATGGCTTCGGCGCGCCCGGCAGGCTGATTGATTTCTTAACAGAAAAATTTAAGAATGACGCGGTGGATATTATTATTTTCGGGCATTCGCATCTGCCTTTTAATGAGAAAAAAGGGGATATCTTATTTTTTAACCCCGGCAGCCCGACGGACAAAATATTTTCTACAGTTAATTCATACGGCATTATAGAAGTGAACGATACGGTGAATGCTAAAATAGTTGAGGTTACGGGCAATGGATAAGCTTTGGGCGCCATGGAGGATTAAATATGTCGCCGCTTTAAAGAAAACTAAGCAATGTATATTCTGCCGGGCAGCCAAATCAGCAAAGGCAAAGTATGTGGTTTTCGCGACAAAGCATTCTCTTTGCATGCTGAATATATTCCCTTATAACAACGGGCATCTGATGGTTGCATCCCGCAAGCATAAGGCTGACCTTTTGCAGTTAAGCGAAGAAGAAAGCATTGATTTATTCCGCGCGTTGAAAAGGGCAAAAAAGCTTTTGGATAAAACTTTAAAACCCAATGGCTATAATATAGGTATTAATCTTTTTTCTGCCGCCGGAGCAGGGATTACCGGGCACTTGCACATACACATCGTCCCGCGCTGGAAAGGCGACACGAATTTTATGCCTGTTGCCTGCAGCACAAAGATTATTTCCCAGTCGCTGGAAGAGTTATTCAAAATTTTAAAAAATGCTCAATCAGACATTGATTAGGGAGTTTGAAGATAATTTCCTTGCTCCTTACGCCGCGAAAAGCTATAATAGCCGTGGAAGGCTGTATAAGGAACCAGAGCATTCGTATCGTTCTATTTATCAGAGGGACCGCGACCGCGTAGTCCACTCTGCGGCATTCAGGCGGCTGGAATATAAAACTCAGGTCTTTGTCAATCATGAAGGCGATTATTACCGCACAAGGCTGACGCATTCTATTGAAGTTGCCCAGATTGCCCGCACTATTTGTTATGCCCTAAGGCTTAATGTTGACCTTACTGAGGCAATTGCCTTAGCTCATGATTTAGGGCATACTCCTTTTGGCCATTCAGGCGAAGAAGCTTTGGATGAATTAATGAAAAAAGCAGGCGGTTTTAACCATAACCTTCAGGGCCTGAGAGTAGTTGATATACTTGAGGAACGCTATCCGGATTTCTGTGGCTTGAATTTGACATGGGAGGTCAGGGAGGCGATTGCCAAGCATTCTTCGGCATTTGATAAAGGCGGGAAAATAAAAGGGCTTGCGCCTGAGGAATTACCGACGCTGGAAGCACAGATAGTAGATGTTGCCGATGAAATTGCTTATGATAACCACGACCTTGATGACGGCCTGACTTCCGGCTTGCTGGAAGCGGGGGATTTAAAAAAAGTGCCTCTTTGGAATGAACTGGAATCCAGTGTAGCGAAGAAACATCCGGGGATCAGCCAGGATTTAAAAAAGTATTTAATTATTCGTTCTTTGATCAATTTGCAGGTTACGGATTTAATCAGCCAGACCGAGGAGGAGCTGAACAGGCTGAAAATAAAATCATCCCTGCAGATAAAAAAACGGAATAAGAAAACCGCTTGTTTTAGCCCTAAGGTGCTTGCTTTGAGAAAACCATTGCGCTTATTGTTGATGGATAAGCTTTATAATAATTACCGCGTAGTGCGCATGAGCATTAAGGCGAAGAAATTTATTCAGGAATTATTTAAGTTTTATATTGATAAACCCGAAGCGCTTCCGCCGGCTATACAGGCAAGGATTCCGCGCGACGGCAAACTGCGCGCAGTCTGCGATTATATCGCAGGAATGACAGACAGGTATGCTTTAGATGAATACAAAAAATTATTTAACCCCTACGAAAAGGTATAAGACCTTAGTTTCCGCGGTGCACAGCATCTACCGCCTTGTGAATTCTACCTTTGAGTTGAAAGAATTAATCTGCCGTTTAAGCAGGCTGGTCTGCCAGATATTCAGCGCTGATAATTGCCTGATTATCCTGCTTGATCCGACTAAAAAATACTCTATCCTGAAATGCCAGATGCATGGCAGCCAGAGGATAATGCATGATAAAAAATGCAAGATTTCCGGGCGTACAGAAAAAAAGATACTAAAAAACCTTTCTTCGGTAAGAAAAGATGATTTATTAGGCATGCCGTTGGTTTCCGAAGATATTATGGGCATGATTATTGTTAAGCGATGCGCGGAAAGGGCGTCTTTTGACAGGTCCGATCATCAGCTCTTGGTTACTTTGGCAGAGCAGGCGATTATCGGCATCAGGAATTTACAGCTTTACGAGGAGCAGCAAAAGATAGTTTTGGGCAGTATTAAGTCACTGGTAACTTTATTAGATATCCGTGTTCCGCAGGAATACACGCATTCGCCGTATTTCAGCAAGCTGGTAGTGGCTATCGGCCAGCAAATGCATCTTGACCCTAAGCAGATTGAAAGTTTAAAATTTGCCAGCCTGCTGCATGATGCCGGGAAAATTGATATCCCTCTGCAAATCCTGACTAAGACCACAAAATTGACCCCGCATGAATACAGGATTATTAAAAAACACCCGGTGCGCGGCGCACAGATTTTGCGCCATCTGCAGATATTAAAGCCGGTGATCCCGATGATTATGCACCATCATGAAAAATACAACGGAACAGGTTATCCTTCCCGGTTAAAGAAAGAGCAGATTCCGCAGGGTGCGCGGGTAATGGCAGTTGCTGATGCTTTTGAGGCAATGGTTTACGGCAGGCCTTACCGCGAACGGATGAATATTGCCGAGGCGATTAAAGAGATTAAAAAGAAAAGCGGCAAACAATTTGATCCTAAAGTAGTTGAGGCATTCCTGAAAGTGATTAAGAAAATCCGTTCAAAAAATTACTTGAAAAGCGTCCCGCATTAGATATATAATATAAAGTTATGGATAATACCCAGTTAGAATTATTTTCCGGTAATAAAAATACCACCGATGGCAGGATCTCCAGCCGTCGGCCATTCTGGAGTTATATCCGGGGTTATGAAAAATTTATTATGGTGCTGATTGGTTTTATTGTTACGGGAATTATCTGTTTTTCTATCGGCGTGGAGAGAGGCAGGCAGACAGCAGGGCTTTTGAAAACCGATTCCCGTTTTGATACAGCTGCTATTCAGCAGCGCCCGGTAGAAATTCCCAAACCCAGGGAAAGCACCAATACCAAGACGGATAATGATTCTGATAATTATACAATTCAGATTGCTTCTTACCAGAGCCGTGCGGTTGCCCAGAGGGAAGCCGCGTTCCTGAAGAAAAAAGGGCTTACCACGATTATAATAGCAAAAGGCACTTATACGATTTTATGTGTGGGGAATTTTCCCGATAAACAAAAAGCAAATACATCTCTGGTGGAGATGAAGAAAAAGTACCGTGATTGTTTTATAAGGAGGTTATAATTTATGGCAATTCACCCATCTTTACGAGGTTCGGACAAATCTAAAAAACAGCGCTCTGTGTTAAAGCGCACTGAACGCCTGAAAATGATGATTGATAAAGGCGATTGGAAGGAAGGCGACGATATTTTCGGCCTGCCTAAAATCAAAACCATCAAGATCAGGATTAAGAAAGAAAAAGCAGAGAAAGCTGAGACTACAACTGAAGGCGCTCCAGCAGCTGCGCCTGCTGCAGCCGGCAAAGAAGCAAAGGCTCCGGCCGCTGGCAAAGCCCAAGAAAAGAAATAACCTTCATGCTTAGCTTGTTGGTGTCGTTTGGTTTATTGATGATTGCCTTGACCGTGCATGAATTTAGCCATGGCTGGGTGGCATATAAACTGGGCGATATGACTGCTAAGTATTCCGGCAGGTTAACTCTCAATCCTTTAGCGCATATTGATCCGATAGGCACACTGTTGCTGCCGTTTATACTTTTTATTACAACAGGCGGCCGCTTTGTCTTTGGATACGCCAAGCCTGTGCCGATAAATTACTGGGGACTGAAAAATCCCAAAAGGGATATGGGCTTAATCGGTTTAAGCGGGCCGGCGGCAAATCTTATTTTTGCTTTTATTCTGAGCATTGTCTGGAAAACTTTGCCTGTTGATTCGCTGCTCAGGTTAATTTTAGAATATTTAATTTCAATTAATGTTATCCTGGGTATATTCAACCTCATCCCTATACCGCCCTTAGACGGATCGCGTATTTTAAGCGCGCTCCTCCCATCTAATTTAGCATCACAATATAACAGGCTTGAGCCTTACGGGTTTATCCTGTTGTTATTGCTGATTACTACAGGCGTTACTAATATTATCCTCTGGCCTTTAGTGAGGATGTTTTTGGCATTTCTGGGAGTTCCTTTTTAGGCGATGAAGACTATTAAAGTTAATTTAAAAAAGCGTTCTTACAATATTATAATCGGCTCCGGCTTGCTTAAGCAGGCGGGCAGGCGTATTAAAAGCATGAATATCGGAAGCGATGCTTTTGTCATTACTAATGCGCGTATAAAAAATAAATACGGCAGTTTGTTGAGTAAAACGCTTCAGGCTGCGGGGATAAATGTTAAGTTTAAACTGGTCGCTGACAGCGAAAAGAGTAAATCCATTGCTGTTGCTTCAGAAGTAATCCGCGATCTGGCAAACTTTGATAAAAAAAGAAAAGTTTTTATTATTGCTTTTGGCGGCGGGGTAATCGGAGATTTATCCGGGTTTGTTGCTTCTGTTTATAAGCGCGGCATTGCCTATCTACAGGTGCCGACAACTTTACTCGCGCAGGTTGATTCAGCAATTGGAGGGAAGACTGCGGTTGATTTAACGCAGGGCAAGAATTTAGTCGGTGCAATTTACCAGCCTAAAGCAGTATTCAGCGACGTGGCAGTCCTGAAATCGCTTGACCTCAGGCAATTGAAAAGCGGCATGGCTGAGGTGATTAAGTACGGCTTGATTAAGGACCCGGTATTATTTGCCTATCTGGAAAAAAAATCCAAAGATATCCTGCGTGCCGATACAAAATCTCTTCTGAATATTGTCTGGCGCTGCAGTTTAATTAAGGCGCGGGTTGTGGAGCAGGATGAGAAAGAAGAAAAAGGCATGCGTACAATATTAAATTTCGGCCATACTTTGGGCCATGCTATTGAGGCTGCTGCAGGATTTGAAAAATATAATCATGGTGAAGCAGTAGCATTAGGCATGCTTTTGGCATGTATTGTCAGCAGCAAACTCGGGATGAGCACTGGCAATGCTTGCTTGCGCGCGGAAAAACTGATAAGGGCATGCGGCCTGCCGGAAAGAATCCGCGGTGTCTCAACGGATAAAATTATCAAAGCCTATTACCGTGATAAAAAATTTACCGGTTCTAAAAACAGGCTGGTATTGCTGAAGAATATCGGCACTACGAAGATAGTAGAAAATATTCCCTTGGAAGTTATAGAAGGGGCTTTAAAAGAAAGAATTTAATTTATTTATTAGGAAGTTTGATCGTAGAGCCCTGAGCATCCAATTCCACGCCGTCCAGAGTAATCCGTTTTACAACTACTCCGTTAATCTCATCGCCTTCCCGCAAGATCTGGTTATTAATCAAGACATAGCCTTCGTCATCTGAAAAAAACAGTCCGTTGAGGGTTAATTCCAGCGGCGGTTGTTTTTGTTCAATGTTGACAGGGGCGATTTGTATAGCTGCCGGCGCAGATACAGGCTCTGGAAGCGGGTTTAAAGCTGCTTGTTCCGGCTGCGGAGCCGGAGTTGTTGGCAGGGGCTTGGTAAAGATACCGAGCACAACACTGGCAAGAAAGAATCCCGTTGCCGCTATGGCAATATACAGGCTGTAAAGTAGGAAATGGTTAGTTTTCACTTTTTCTTTCTGCTGTTTGTTTGCCTCCGGAAGAGCAGAGGCAGTGCTTTGTAATTTTTCTACCTTTTTTAAGGCTTCGTAAATAATGCTCATCTTATTGGCTGACGAAATGGCTCCCTAATTCTTCCATGCATCTTTTTATGATATCTAAATCAATGACATAAGTTTCAGCAACAAATCCTGCCAGGAGCGCCCGGTCGCAAATAATGTTAATCAGCCGGGGGATCCCGGAGGAGAAATCAGTAATTGCTTTTATTGCATCTTCGCTGAAAGTAATTTTGCTGCCGGCTCCGGCAATTCCCAAGCGGTGGTTTATATAATTTTCCACTTCTTTGTTATCAAGGGGCGTAATGTGGTACCTGACCATAATTCTTTGCTGCAGCTGGCGCAAGTCGTAAAGGTTAAGCCTGTGGTTTAATTCAGGCTGGCCAGCCAGGACAACCTGTATAAGTTTTTCTTTTTCGGTTTCCAGATTTGAAAGCAGCCGGATCTGTTCCAGCTGCGCAGGTTTTAAATTCTGCGCTTCGTCAATAATCAAGACAACATTGTGCCCTGCTTCGGATTCAGCCAGGAGAAATTTATTAAAACCAGAGATCAGGGATAATTTTGATTTGTCTTTAGAGGTAATCCCGAAATCTTTAATGATTGCCTCCAGCAGCTGGATTTCGGAAAAATGCGGATTTAGGATGAAGGCGGTTTTTACATCTTTGTTTAACTGGCTTAAGAAAAAGCGGCAGAGGGTAGTTTTGCCGGTGCCGATTTCTCCGGTAAGCACTATGATGCCTTTTCTCTGGCTTATGCCATAGTAAAGATGAGAGAGGGCTTCTTTATGTTTCTGGCTTGAAAAGAAAAATGTCGGGTCAGACGTGACATTAAAAGGGCGTTCTTTCAGGCCGTAAAAATTACAATACATAATTTATCTCCGGTTGATATTATAACATAAAAAACAGGGAGGAGAGTTATTTTTTTCTTCTCCTTTTTTGATTATGGTTGACAGAAGCGGCATTTTATGTTATATTTATGAACAATAAAGGAAGACAAGCCACGGCTTTCTTGAAAAAAAATAAAAAATGCCCCAAGGCTCAGAGGATAACCGGTGTTTCCCCCGCATCAGGCTTCAGGCTCCGTTACGCGTGCAGGCCAGAGGCAGCAATGACTTCAGCAATACCCTGACAAACAATATCAGCCTTGGCGGTTTAGGTTTTTCAAGCGATAGGTTTATCGCGCCCAACACCTTGCTTATGTTGCAGTTTAATCTGCTTTCGCGGGTTTTGAGCCCTTTAGCAAGGGTGGCCTGGGTAAATTCCATGCCTCGTGCTGACAAATATTCCTGCGGCGTGGAATTTATGGAATTTGATAACAGCGAAAAAAAGTACCTCAGGGATTACCTGGATATGAAGTCCGGCAGTCTCTAAATTATTTAATACAGGAAAGGAAATTAATCATGGCAGCAGAAGCAGCTACGCAGGAACAACCCAAGGCAGCGGAAGAAAAGCAAACTAATTGCCTTGCTTGCAATAAGCCGATTAAAAAAATCAGGCGTTATTATCGTAACGGTAAATTCTATTGTACCAAAAGATGCTGGGCGAAATTTATTGAAACAGAGAAAAATAAAGATAAGGAAGAAGAGAAGAAATAATGCGCAGTGCCGGTAAAGAAAGAAGGCTGCACCCTCGGCTCGACCATACCCTGCCCTTAAAGATAGCGGCAAATGGGTATGATTTTGTTACCAATACCCAAAATGTCTCCTGCCTCGGGGCATATTGCCATATTGATAAATATGTTCCGCCTTTTACCAAGATTGGCATTAGGTTAGACCTGCCGCTTGCTTCAAGAAGCAGTAAAAAATCCGGCATTGAATGTAACGGCGTAATTGTCAGGACAGAAGATGCCTCAGACGGCGGTTTTAACATAGCAATTTTCTTTAACCGGATTAACGACAACCAGCGTAAAGTTATTTCAAGCTATATCAGCCAATTCTTGCCTTGAGGGTAATTTTCCTTCCCTTTAAAAAATCTTGATGGGTACAATAAAGAAATACCTGCCTGTAAAATTAATCTTCGGTTTTATTTTCCAAAACGAGAGTACCTTCCAAAAAGCCAGCCCTTTTATTGAAAAGCATTTCTCTAAGATTGATTTTGAAAGCCCTGCAATACCTTTTACCTATACGGATTATTATTTAAAAGAGTTTGGCACTGATTTAAAGCGGAAATTCATCAGTGTTGAAAAACTGGTTAACCCGGCTGATTTATACAAAATAAAAATTTATAGCAATAAGTTGGAAGAGAGGCTGTCTCAGGGCAGCAGGCGACTGATAAATATTGACCCCGGCTTGCTTGACCTGGCAAAGCTGATTCTGGCTTCTACGAAAGATTTTTCCCACCGTATCTGCCTGAATAAAGGAATTTTCGCTGAATTAACCTTATTTTTCAAAGATAAAGATTATCAAGCGCTGGACTGGACATATCCTGATTACAGGACTGAAGGATACCGCGCTATCTTCAGGCAAATCAGGCAAATATATGCACAGCAGGTTAAAGATCTTTAATCTAAAATGCACCCTCTTTATTTAAAAGCTCACCATAGCGGTAAATTAGCAGAAGTCGCTGAAAAAACTTTGCAGTTATTAAATAATTGTGCTATCTGCCCGCGTAAATGTAAAGTAAACCGCATTAAAGGCGAAATCGGTTTTTGTAAAACCGCGCTTCTTCCCAAGGTTTGCAGCTTTATGCCGCATCACGGCGAAGAACCGCCAATTTCAGGCGAGCGCGGTTCAGGCACGATATTTTTTTCTCATTGCAATATGAATTGTGTATACTGCCAGAATTATGAATTCAGCCAGTCAGGCGAAGGCAAGGAAGTAGATTTTAGCGGATTGGCAGATATTATGCTGCAGCTGCAGGACATGGGCTGCCATAATATTAATTTTGTTACTCCCACCCACGTGCTGCCGCAGATTTTAAAAGCTTTAGAGTTGGCGATTCCTAAAGGGTTAAAGCTTCCTCTGGTGTATAATACCGGCGGTTACGAGCTTCCGGAAATGATAAAACTACTGGATGGAATTATAGATGTTTATCTTCCGGATATGCGTTATGCCCAGGACAGCGCAGCAATAAAATACTCAGCAGCTCCGGAGTATCCGCGCTATAATCAGGAGTCAGTAAAAGAAATGCGCCGGCAGGCGGGTATTGCTAAAATCAGCGAAGAGGGGATTATTAAGAAAGGCCTGATTATCAGGCATTTGGTACTGCCGGGAAATATCGCCGGCACAGAAAAAATTATGGAGTTTATTTCCCGGGAACTTTCAACAGATACTTATATCAGCCTGATGAGCCAGTATTTTCCCTGTTATAAAGCGGAAAAATTTCCTGAGCTTTTGCGCAGGGTTACGCTTGAAGAATACGAAGCAGCTCAGGGAGCTATGGCACGGCATAATCTGCACAATGGCTGGATTCAGGAGTCCGGCGGCCTTGACAGGTTTGCCGGAATAAATATAAAATCAAATGTCAGATAAAAACCTTTCCGAGTTATTAAGCGCAAGCGCGAAAAAATATCCCCGGCATACTGCAATTGTTTTTGGCAGGAAAAAAATCAGTTACAGGGAACTGGATGAATTAACTGCCCGGGTTGCCTGCGGCCTGATTAACCTGGGGATTAAACCGAAAGAGCGCGTTGCCTTATTTCTGGATAATTGCCCGGAATTTATCATCGCATATTATGCAATATTAAAAGCTGGGGCTGTGGTTGTGCCGATTAACTATATGTTCAAAATAGAAGAAGCCAAATTTATTTTGGAAGATAGCTCTGCCGTGGCAGTAATCACTTCACGCGCCTATAAGCCGATGGCAGAAGAATTAAGGTTGCGTATTGACAGCCTGAAGCATGTTATTTCTACTGCTGATTTTCAAAAATTCAGGAAACAGAGTATTGTTTTAGCTGAACAGCAATCATCTTCATGTCATGATCTGGCAGTAATTTTGTATACTTCCGGCACTACCGGTTTTCCCAAGGGCGCTATGCTTTCGCATCGTAATTTAGTTTCTAATGCTCTTGATTCTGCTCTGGCTATAAAAGTTGATTTCCGTGATCCGTTTATCTGCATTCTTCCGTTGTTCCATTCATTTGCAGCGACTGTCTGTATGAACTTGCCTATTTCAATCGGCGCAAAAATAGTGATTATGAAATCTCTCCGGCCGTTTAAGCGGGTAATCCGGGCAATCAGAAAGAACCGGGTGCGGGTTTTCGTCGGGATACCGTCTATTTATACCATACTTAAAAATATGAAATTGCCCAAAGCCTTTAACAGCCCGTTGATTAAATTATTTAATCCGGTAAAAATATGCATTTCTGGTGCTGCTGCTTTACCGGTTGAAACTTTCAGGGGTTTTGAAAGGAAATTCCGTATTCCCTTACTGGAAGGTTATGGTCTCACTGAAGCAGCCCCTGTGGTCACGCTTAATCCTCTAAAGGGAAAGAGAAAAGCCGGCTCTATCGGCGTCAGCCTCTCAAAAAATATCTCCCTAAAAATAATTGATGAATCTGGCAATACTCTGCCGCCTGATTCGATAGGAGAGTTGCTGGTAAACGGCCCCAATGTCATGCAGGGTTATTACAAGAAAGAGGAGGCATCGGCTGAAGCTTTAAAAGACGGCTGGCTTTATACCGGGGATATGGCGAAAATCAGCCGCGACGGGTATATTTACATCGTCGGCAGAAAAAAAGAAATGGTGAATGTGCGCGGCCTGAATGTTTACCCGCGGGAAATTGAAGAAGTGCTTTACCAGAACCAGAAAGTTAAAGAAGCCGCGGTAATCGGCATAGCTGATGAGCATAAAGGAGAGGTGCCTAAGGGTTTTGTGGTGTTGAAAGAAGGAGAAAATTCAAGCGAACATGAAATGATCCAGTATTTAAGGGACAGGTTAGCGCCCTATAAAATACCGAAATATATTGTATTCAGGCATTCTTTGCCGAAAAATTCAACCGGAAAAATTCTTAAGCGCCTTTTGGAAGATGAAGAACGAAAAAATAAATAAACTGATTCAGCATTTAGTGGGCATAAGCGATACCCCGCAGAAAAAAGCACTGGGTTTTGGGGTAGGGGTTTTTCTGGGGATTTTACCGGGCACCGGGCCGATCGCCGCTTTTGTCACGGCATCTTTTCTGCATTTAAACCGCGCCAGCGCTCTGCTGGGAAGCCTGTTGACAAATACATGGCTTAGTTTTGTTACTTTTATTGCCGCAGTTAAAATTGGTTCATACCTGCTGCGGGTTGACTGGCAGCAATCCCTGCAGTATTGGAGATCCGGAAAAATTATCCTGCCGGTTATTCTGGGCTACCTGATAATTGCATTGTTTGCCGGGTTGATAGGATATTTAACAGCATTAATAGCAATAAAACTCATCCGGAAAAAATAAGGATTTACCTATTTGACAAAAATAACGATTTATGTTATAGTCAGGCTCAAAGGAGGCAGTTAAGAGGATGAGAAAGTTATCTGTAATTTTTTTCATACTGTTTTTGACAATACCTCTTTTATGTAATGCCTACGAGATAAAGAGCGAGTATGAGATCCTTGTTGAAGAAGCAAAGGACAATGGGGTTGCTATTGATTTAGACGAGTTCCGTTTTGAAAAAAGCCCGATTAATAAACTGGGCCGCGGCATGGGGAATTTAGCTACTTGCTGGGGAGAAGTGATTGCTGAATTTTTCCGGGCTTCTAAAGTAAAAGATCCTGCTGTAGGAGCTGGTATCGGGGTTGTTTACGGAGGATATCTCGGCACTTACCGCGGAATTACTGCTTTTTATGATATTCTTACTTTTGCCTTCCCGCCTTATGACAAGCCGCCTATGCTTCCTGAATACACTTTTCAGCGTATAGATAAAGAAGCAGATAGTTTTCACGCCAAAAGCAAGCTTTTCGGAGAATAGGCTCATTGGGGCGGATCTTTCAGTTGAATCGGAGAGAACTTTTTTTATTTATCTGCCTCGGCATTCTTAGTTATTATTTTTATCAGCGTACAGATTGTTTTCAGCTTTCCGGCCAGTCATTAACAAACCTTCAGTTTATCAATAATGATACCTTTAGATCTGCTTTAAGAACATACCCTAAAGCCTGGCCGCCGCTATACCCGTCTATTCTATATATTTTGATTCATATCGGCATTTCGTCTGAAGTGATTAATTTCCTTTTTTTTGGTTTAGTACTGGCGTTTATTATTGCATTATTTAAAAATTACTTAAAAAATATTCCCTGGATTTATCCGGCGCTGCTTTATGGCGTATCTGCTTTTAATTTTTATAACATGCGCCAGTATGTTTCCGAAACCATGTTTATTGCTCTTAGTTTTAGCGTATTTTTTTCTTTATTGGGCTATATGAAAAAGCCCGGTTTAAAGCATTTGGCAATTCTTATAGTCGCATCTGCCTTAAGCTGCCTAACCAGGTATTTCGCCCTATTTTGGATTTTACCGGTTGCGATATTCGTTATCGTTAAGGTTAATCATCCGGATCTAAAAAAAGTTTGCAGGCATGCCGCCGGATTTTTATTTTTTTCATTAATACCGATAGCCATCTGGATGTTCAGCGCCTATCAACAGACCGGATATTTCAGCGGGATGGACAGGTTCGGGTTGCGCTATTTACCGGGCGGGCAATTTTGCGCCTATGGGAGTACTCATTTAGGGACTAATATTTTTTTGATAACAAAGACCATATTTATAGATTTTTTCTCTATAGACAAAATAGCCGACCACAGCACAGTAATGAGGCATTATCCCCTTAAAATAATCGAACTATTTATCGGCCTGTTAGTTTTTTATATCTTTATCAGGAATATTTATTCCCTTATAAAAAAATGGAGAGTAAAGGCAGATACCATATATCTCATTCCGGTTTTTGCTTTGGCTTATCTGTTTGCGATTATGCTTGTTTGGGGCATTAGTAATAACGACCCTTTATACAGCCGTTTTTTATATCCGTTTTATCCTTATATAATCATCTCTATTTTTATCTATTATTCTTTTTTTATCAAGGGAAACCCTGGCCTTCAAGGCTTGCTTTTTAAGATGCTATATTGCTGCTATATCGCGGTTAATTTATATAAGGGCTTTATGCTATGTGCGCATTAAAAAAATCGCCTAATATTATTATTAATCTCGGACTGGTTTTTTTTGTTTTTTTTCTTGTATATGCTTTAGTGGAATTGTTTGTCTCCCCTCATCTGGAAGGGCTGCAAAGGTATTATGTTGTCAGGGACGTGGACCACTATATGCGCCCGCTGGATAAGAGTATTCCCACTAATTCCGATTCTATCCGCAGCCTGAGAGAAAGTTCCGAGTTTAAGCCAGGAGGGGAAAATATCATTTTTCTGGGAGATTCTTTTGTTTTTGGCGCTAAGTTAAAATATAATCAAACAATCCCTTTTAAATTAGAGTGCATTTTAAAGAAGGAATTGCCCGGAAAGGATATCAAAGTAGCTAATTTCGGCTGGACCAGCTCTTCACCTTTTCTTGATTACCGCCTGCTTAAGAACATCGGGGCTAAGTATCATCCGAAAGTTATTTTGCTTGGCCTGGATATGGGCGATTTCCATGATGATATCAGGTATAAGCTGATGTTAAGGCGCGAAGGGGTATTTAAAGTATGCGACAAAATTCCTTTAATCTTGAATTTTTTAAAAAAAACCGCTCCGGGCTTCTCTTCTGCGATAGTCGCGCATTCTTTAAATGGCCAATTACCCAGGGGGAGGTTTTTTATAACCGAAAAGCCCCTTGAAGAGACAGAAAGATACTGTGATGATTTATTGAATAATTTAAAAGCAATAAGCAATTATTCTAAAGAGCTTAATGCCAGGTTTATATTGATTATTTTTCCGCGCAGTTTTCAGTATAGCGATAGAGAGTGCCCGGCTAATTGGCAGAAAGATGAATCTGCGCTCCTTGGCCCTTACTGCCTTGAACCTTTCAGGTATTTTGATAAAGTTAAGGAAACACTGGATTTTCCGGTTTATTCATTGTTAAAGGCATTTCAGGAGACAACGGTTTATCCAACTTGTTTTGATGATGATCCTCATTGGAACGATGCCGGGACTACTATCGCGGCAGAAGAAATAGCCGGTATAGTAACAAAAGAAGTTAATTTCAAATCTCTGGCGAATCCCTAAAAAATTCTTGTCTAATCTTCTATGGGAGCTATAATTAAGAAAATATGGGCAGTTTGGCCTTGAGATTGACAGAGATGATGTATTATTATAACAAAAAAGGGGGAGATATGGCGGTTAAACAGGTAGGTGAAAAATACCGTTGCAATGTTTGCGGTAACGAAGTGACAATAACTAAGGTTGGCGGTGGAGAGTTAGTTTGTTGCGGCCAGCCGATGGAAAAAATCGAAGGTTAACCGCGGAAGGGGCGTAATTACTATGAGTAAATCAATCAAGGGGACTAAGACTGAGCAGAATTTATTGAAGGCATTTGCCGGAGAATCGCGGGCGAAGTATTGGTAGAAAATTATTGATTAGTTATTTTATCTCTATGCAAGAAAAAAATCCGAAAGGAAAGATGTTCAGGGATTATGAGATT
>Ga0265297_10005662_pt1 | contig 18802 bp, 19 predicted proteins | sample Munlanlwell13791_FD_192502 | JGI IMG/M metagenome (GOLD analysis project Ga0265297, IMG submission 192502) | Leachate microbial communities from a municipal landfill in Southern Ontario, Canada - Leachate well 137-91 | ecosystem: Engineered > Solid waste > Landfill > Unclassified | place...
CTCGGGATCGAAAAGCCGAAGGTCGCCGTGCTCTCCGCAGTCGAGACCGTGACCGACAAGATTCCTTCGACGGTCGATGCCGCCGCCCTCTCCAAGATGGCGGACCGGGGCCAGATCGTGGGCGGCGTGGTCGACGGCCCGCTCGCCTTCGACAATGCGATCTCGGCCGAGGCGGCCAAGACCAAGGGCATTCATTCGCCCGTCTCGGGGCAGCCGGACATCCTGCTCTGCCCCGATCTCGAATCCGGCAACATGGTGGCCAAGCAGCTCGGCTATCTGGCCGATGGCGAGGCGGCCGGCCTCGTGCTCGGCGCCCGGGTGCCGATCATGCTGACCAGCCGGGCAGACGGCCCGGCGGCGCGGGCGGCCTCGGCGGCGCTCGCCGTCCTGCGGGTGCGTTGTGCGGTGAAGAAGGAAGGTTGAGCGTATGACGGGTAGTCCTTCCGACGGCATCGTACTGGTGCTCAACGCCGGCTCTTCCAGTGTCAAGTTCCGCATCGCCGACATTCACGGCGCCCCGGTCTACCAGGGTTCGATTTCCGGCATCGGCTCGAAGCCCGTGCTCAAGGTGAAGGATGCCGAGGGCAATCCGGTAGCGGTCGAAATCCCGGCCGAGAAGATCGACGAGCACGAGGAGGCGCTCGACGTCGTCCTTCAGTTGATCGACGAGCATCTGCCGGGCCGCACGCTCCTCGGCGCCGGGCACCGGGTGGTGCACGGCGGCCTCGCCTTCGCGGAATCGGTGGTGGTGGACGACAAGGTGATCGAGACGCTCGAGTCCTTCGTGCCGCTGGCGCCCCTGCACCAGCCGCATAATCTGGCTGCGGTCGAGGCCCTGGTCCGCCTCCGCCCCGATCTGCACCAGGTGGTCTGCTTCGACACCGCCTTCCACATCGGGCAGAGCCGGGTCGCCCGCCTGTTCGGCCTGCCGCGCCATCTGATCGACGAGGGCGTGTTCCGCTACGGCTTCCACGGCCTGTCCTATCAGGCGATCGCGGAGCGGATGCCGCCGATCATGGGCGACAAGGCCGACGGCCGGGTGATGGTCGCCCATCTCGGCAACGGCTGCAGCATGTGCGCCATGGTCGAGCGCCGCTCGGTCGCCACCACCATGGGCTTCACGGCGCTGGACGGGCTCGTCATGGGCACCCGGTCGGGCACCATCGATCCCGGCGTGGTGCTCTATCTCCTGGAGGAGAAGGGCTATACCACCCGCCGCATCGCCGACATGCTCTACCGCGAGTCCGGCCTGCTCGGCGTCTCGGGCCTCTCGAACGACATGCGCGACCTGCTCGCCTCCGACCTGCCCTCGGCCAAGGAGGCGGTCGATCTTTTCGTGCATCGGATCCTGCGCGAGATCGGCTCGCTGATGATGGTCTCGGGCGGGCTCGACGCCGTGGTCTTCACGGCCGGGATCGGCGAGAATGCGGCGCCGGTCCGCGCCATGGTGATCGAGGGGCTGGGTTTCCTCGGCGCCAAGCTGGATCCGGCGGCGAATGCGGCGGACGGGCCTTGCATCACGGCACCCGACAGCGCCATCGCCTGCTACGTCATTCCGACCGACGAAGAATCGGTCATCGTGCGCGACACGCTCCGCCTGCTCACCTGAGCGGAGCCCCGAAGGGTCGCACCGGCGCAGCAAAGGCCGCCCCGGGCCGTTCATGGTCCGGGTCCCGGCGGCTGGACGATGACCATGACGGGGCAGGTACGGCCCGAAGCGGTGCGCTTCGGTCTCGGCCCACGGCCAAGCGAAGCAGATTGATCTCGCCGAAATGAAGGCCCGGGCGCAGCGCGCGGTGGAGACCAAGCGGCCGTTCGGTGAACGGCTGGCGCCTTTCTGGTCGAACCCTTTCTCCGTTTCCGCGAGCCGGCCGATTATCGTCGCCCTGACAGGGGCCTTCGGCGGCGCCCTGCCGGATGTGATCAAGGCTTGGAGACCCGGCACCGTTGCCTGGCGAATCTCCTGGTGGAGGAGCACCGAATCGGCCCCGTTCAGATGGGCCGGTTGCACCGGGCGGCGGGGCCGGCTGCCCGAGATGGCCACCCGTCGTTGCTCGTCGGTACAGGGCAGGGGCCATTCGTCCGCCATAGGCGTCGCGGTGGAAAGGCCGGAATCGAGCGGAAATTGGGTCCGTTTCAGCTTTATGACAAAATTTGCTGCATTGCAATATGGAGCGATTGCTGGAGAATAGCGTTGATTATTGCAGTCAGGTTATTCTCCTTTACGCATGGTCTCGATCCGAACGCTCGATGCGGCAGAAGCCTGGGCCGCGATACCCGCACTGGCCGACCTGCTGGTCGAAGCCGTGGATGCGGGGGCGTCCGTATCGTTCATGGCACCGATGGAATTCGGCGATGCCATGGCCTTCTGGACCGAGATCGCGGGTAGTGTCGCGGCCGGGCGGCGCATCCTGGTGGTGGCGGAGCAGCACAACCGCCTGGTCGGGACCGTCTATCTCGACCTGATCCCCAATCCGAACCAATGCCACCGGGCCGAGATCGCCATGCTGATCGTCGCCCTCGAGGTGCGCCGCCACGGCGTCGGCAAGCGCCTGATGGTGGCGGCAGAGGCGGCGGCGGCGGCGGCCGGGCGCAGCCTGCTGACCCTGGGCACGCGGGCGGGGGACAAGGGCGAGCGGCTTTATCGTTCCATGGGCTGGGTCGAATTCGGTCGGGTGCCGCGTTATGCCCGTTCCTCCAGTGGCAAGTTCGAGGATACGGTGTTCTTCTACAAGGAACTGACCGGGGCCAAGGATCTCGCCGCCGAATGAGTTTCACCCATCCGAATGCGCATCTGATCGGCCAGGCGGGCGGCCGGCGGGCGCTGGCGACGCCGGCCCTGGTGCTGGACCTTCCCGTCTTCGAAGCCAATATCGCCGCCATGGCGCGTCTCGCCAAGGCCGCCGGCCTGGCGCTTCGCCCTCACGCCAAGACCCATAAGTGCCGCGCCATCGCGGAACGCCAGCTCGCGGCCGGTGCCGTCGGCCTCTGCGTCGCCAAGACGGGCGAGGCGGAGGCGCTGGCGGGTACGCCGGGCCTGCGCAGCCTGCTGGTCACCTCGCCGGTGATCGGGCCATCGGCGCCCGCCCGCCTCGCCGCCGTCGCCCGCCGGGTCGAGGAATTGCTGGTCGTCGTCGATTCGCCGGCCGGTGCCGAGGCGCTGTCGACCGCGGCCGTGGCCGAAGGGGTGCGCATCGGCGCCGTGGTGGACATCGATCCGGGCATCCACCGGACCGGCTGCGCCGGGCCGGATGCCGCGGTCGACTTGGCCAAGACAGTGGCCCAGATGCCCGGCCTCTGGTTCGCCGGGCTGCAATGCTATGCCGGCCACGTCCAGCATATCGAAGACTACGAGACCCGCGGCCAGATCGCCGCCATGGCGCTGGCCGACATGGCCGAGGCGCGCGATCGCCTGCAGGCGATCGGCCTGGCCCCCGGCCTGCTGACCGGCGGCGGCACCGGGACTTTCGCTCAGGAAGCCGGCCTCGGCGTGCTGACCGAGCTTCAGGCCGGCTCCTATGTCTTCATGGATGTCGAATATGACGCCGTGCAGCTCGAATCCGCGCACGGCCGGCCGTTCCGCCCGGCGCTCTTCGTCGACGCCCGGGTGATCAGCGCCAACACGGCCGATTTCGTGACCATCGACGCCGGCTTCAAGGCCTTCGCGACCGACGGGCCGAAGCCGCGCCTCGCCGCCGGCGGGCCGGAAGGCACCGAATTCGCCTTCATGGGCGACGAGCACGGCGCCTTGTTCGCCCCCCTGCCGCTCGGCACCCAGGTGACCCTCGAAGTGCCGCACTGCGACCCGACCGTGAACCTCTACGACGTCATCCATGTCGTCGAGGGCGACCGGCTGGTCACCCTCTGGCCGATCGAAGGGCGCGGGCGGAGCGCCTGATCCCGCCTCAGGGCTTGGCAAGTCTCAGGGTTTGGGCTGGCGGGCCTCGAAGGCGGCCACGATCTTGCGGGCGAGGGGGATGTATTTCTCGTCGAAGTGATGGCTGCCCGGGGTTTCCAGTTTCTCGATCGCGGCCAGCGTCGGGTGGGTGCAGGCGGTGTCTGCCTTCTCCTCGGCGCCATAGACGCAGAGCACGCGCTCGGCCGGCATGGTGGCGATCGCCGGCACCGTGTCGAAATCGCCGGTCTCGACCCCGACCCAGCCGGCCACGCTGACGTGGAAGCCGGTGGTCCGCTCAGGCGCCAACAGGGCGACCAGGCGGATCCGATCCGCGAGGTCGGGCGACAGCTTGTCCCAGGCGAAGGGGAAGACGTCGGCGCCGAAGGAATAGCCGATGATCAGCACCGGCAATTTGCCCGAAGGATCGGCCGTGGCCACGATGCCGGCCAGGTCCTTGGCGATCTGGTCGGGCTTGCGGTCGGACCAGAAGCTCTTCAGCGTGTCGACGCCGACGACGTGATAATGCTGCTGGCTGCTCAGCCATTCGCCGATCGTCTTGTCGAGGTCGCGCCAGCCGCCGTCACCCGAATAGACCACGGCGACGGCTGTGGCGTCGCCGCCCTTGGCGGGCAGGTCGACGATGCTGGGCGGATCGTCCGCGAAGGCAGGGGCGACGGCGAAGAGGCAGAGGGTGAGCGAGAGCAACAGGCGCTTCATTTCCGGATGATCTCCAGGCGGCCGCCGGCCACCAGCGCCGCCACGTCGACGAGAACCTGGGGCAGGATTGCGGCCCCGCCACGGCAGGCCAGATACTGCGGCTGCCAGACCGGCGAGAATTTCTCCTTGAAGGCGCGAAGTCCTTCGAAGGGATAGAATTTCTCGCCGTGGCGGAACACCAGGCCGCCGACCCGGTTCCAGATCGGCGCGAAACGCCGCGTGACCAGGCCGGAGAGCGGGGCGGCCCCCAGGTTGAACCAGCGATAGCCCTGGCCCTTGGCCCACAGCATGACGCGGACGAAGAGGGCGTCCATCAGGATCTTGGAAACGCCCGCCTCGTAGCGCATCAGGTCGACCGCGATCTCCTCCTTGCCGGCGCCCTGCCAGAGATTGGCGAAGGCGACGATGCGACCGTCCTTCTTCATCACGGCGACGTCGAATTCGGCGATATAGGTGGGCGAGAAGGAGCCCAGCGAGAAGCTCTTCTCCCTGGCGTTCTTGCTCTGCATCCAGGCGTCCGAAATCCGCGCCAGATCGTCCAGGATGGCCGGCACCTCGGCCTTGGGCACGACCTCGAAACTCAGCCCCTCCTTGGTCGCGCGCCGGTCGACATAGCGCATCTCCTGCCGGGCCGGCCCTTCCAGGCCGAATTCGGTCAGCCGGACCCGCGCCACTTCGCCGATCTTGTGCAGCGACAGGCCGAGATCGATGTAGAGCGGCAGGCGCTCCGGGCTTACCGAATAGAAGACGACGCGGCCGGCGTTCCGGTCCGACAGTTCGCGGAAGCGCCACACCAGTTCGGCGGCATCGGCGCCGTCGCCGACGGGATCGCCCAGGGCGATCCAGCTCCGCCCGCTGATCCCATACATCAGGAAGGCCTTGCCCGCCTCGGTCGTGAGGAAGCGCTTGTCGCCGAGCAGGGCGAGCGCCGCCGAGGCCTGGGGGGCTGCCGCGACCAAACGGCGGATCTCGTCAGGGATCTCGGCGGGGACGATGCCGGGCGGCCGGCGCGGCCGGTTGATCACGCTGTCGATGGTGAGCAGGGCGATCACCATGCCGACGAAGAACAGCCCGCGCAGATAGCGCGAGGCATTGCCCTTCAGGGCGAAATCCCACCACAGCTCGTTCGAATATTGGACGTGGCGGTAGAAGAAGAAGCCGAGCCAGGTGGTCAACGCGATGAAGGAAACCATGAGCGCCAGCCAGCCGAAACTGGGCCTGAGGTCCGACAGCCGGCCCGCCCGGTAGAAGGCGTCATGGAACAGGGCGAGCACGGCGGCGAAGGTCGCCAAGATCGTCGCCTCTTCCCAGTCCAGGCCCTTGAAGAGGGAAAAGGCGGCACCGGCCAGCAGCAGCACCATGGCCGCGCTCCAGGCCGGCGCCAGGCGGGCGACCAGGCCGCGCGCGATCACCAGGAGCAACACACCGACCACGCTGGCCGCCATATGCGAGGCTTCGACGAAGGGCAGGGGCACGAAATCGGTCAGATATTCGATGCGGAGGCCGTTGTGCGGCAGGCTGATCGAGATGAGCAGGACGATGCCGCCGAGGAAGACGAGGCCGCCCGCGACCGGCGGCACGAAGGCCTGCATGACCCGGCTGAGCGACTGGCCGGCGGCACGGATCGGCCCGCGCCGGCGCGCGATCTCGACCCCTGCCAGGGCGAGGGCGGCGATCACCAGCGGCAGCACGTAATAGATCACCCGGTAGAGGATCAGGGCGCCGACCACATGGGGCGTCGCCGAAAGACCGAGGCCGGACAGGATGGTTGCCTCGAAGACGCCGATGCCGCCCGGCGTATGGGCGACGATGCCGAGCGTCAGGGCCGCGGCATAGACGACGGCGAATGTACCGATGCTGGGCACATCCGCCTGGGGCAGCAGGACATAGAGAGCAGCCCCCGCGGCCAGGAAATCGACCGTGCCGGCGACGAGCTGGGCCACTACCGTGCGCCGGTCCGGCATCGGAAGCGACCAGCCGAACAGATTGACCACCCGGTCGCCGGTCGAGACCCAGGCGGTGAAGCCCAGCACGACGGCAAGCAGGCCGAGGCCGATCAGCCGCGCCCCCTCGGCCCCGATGTGGAGACTGTGGGCGACGCCGTGCGGCTCGATCGCCAGGAAGAAGCCGACCACGAGGCCGCTGCCGAGCCAGAAGGTGACCCAGGCGAGCGTGACGACCCGGCTGATGTCGGCCACGTTGAGGCCGGAGGCGGAATAGAGCCGGTAACGGACCGAGCCGCCGGTCATGATCGGAAAGCCGAGTGCATTGGAGACGGCATAGCCGGCCGCCCCGGCGAAGGCCGCGGTCCGGAACGACACCGCCCCCTGAACCGAACTCCTGACCGCCAGCACGTCATAGGCGGCGAGCGCCATGAAGGAGATCGCGGTAAAGCCGACCGAGAGCAGGAGGTGGCTGGTCGGGGTCGCCAGCATGGCCTGCTTCACCTCGTGCAGGCTGATTTCCTGCGCCATGCGATGCAGGACATAGAGGGCGACTGCAAGAACGGCGACGCCCAGCACGGGACCGGCGAAGCGGAGCCAGGCGCGGCTCCGCCCGGAAGGCGTGTCAGCGCTGCTGCTCGCGGGCATCGGCGATGTCCTCCATCAGCTCGAGCTGCACCTGCTGGATTTCGGTCAGGCGTTCCCATTGGCGCATCAGCAGGTGATCGAGCTTCTCGTGCAGGTGGCGGATCTCCAGTTCCGCCTTCAGGTTGATGCGATAGTCGTTTTCCGACCGGGCGCGATCCTTCGCCTCCTGGCGGCGCTGGCTCATCATGATCACGGGTGCCTGGAAGGCGGCCACGGTGGACAGCAGCAGATTGAGCAGGATGAAGGGATAGGGGTCGAACTGCTCGGCCGTGGCCACGACCACGTTGAAGGCCATCCAGACGACGAGCACGACGCAGAACGACAGGATGAAGCCCCAGCTTCCGCCAAAGGCCGCCACGCGGTCGGCCACCCGGTCGCCGAAGCTCCGCTGCTCGTTCAGGCTCTCTTCGATGTTGCGGCTCAGGGTCTCGTTCTGGGCCACGCTGTCGATCACGCTGCGGTCGAGGGCGGTGAGTTCGCCCCGCTCGTTCAGCAGCAGATTCTCGATATAGCGGCGCCGGTAGCGGGCCAGTTCATCGACGCAGATGAAGCCGGTCCGCTGCCAGTCGGGATGCTCCATCTCGATGTCGGCGACGAGCTGGGGGCGGACCCATTGGCAGGCAACCAGGCGCACTTCGTCCTGGCGCCGGCCGCAGATGCCGCAATGTTCCTGGGCGATCGACGATTCTGTCATGGTTCGTGAATGGTCCGGGGGGGCGGCGCCGGTTCCTCGGTCCGCCGGAAGGCGAGGCCGTTCGGCGATAGGCGATAACCGAGCGCATCCGACGTGACAAGGCCCAAATCGGCGAGTTTCCGGAGCCGCTGACGCAGCAGGTCGCGGTCCGCGCCGCCGCCCTCGGCCAAGCGGGCGAGGCTCGCCGGCTGTTCGGACAACAGGGCGAGACTGGCCCGGGTCCAGGCCTCCCCCGCGGCGCGGTCGTGGCGGTCGAGCCGGCGGCGGAGAGCGGCGGCGGCCTCGGGCGCCAGTTCGCCGGCCGGTACGGCACCGGCGGCCGGGCGGAGGACGGCGCGGTAGAGCGTGGGGCCGGCTGGTCCGAAGGAGGCGATCAGGGCGTCGAGGGTGACGAAACCGGCCGCCTCGGCGTCGGCGGCGCTCAGGTCCTCAGGCGCCACGGTCGCGACCGCTCCGACCTCGATCGGCCCCGCGGCCGTCTTCAGTCGCTGGCCCGGGGTGAAGGCCGGCGTGTGCCAGCGGCGAAACACCAGGGCTTCCCGCCCCCCTGCGAGCCGGTCCAGGATCTTCTGCTTGAGTAACATGGCGATCTGCCTCCCGCTTCCGTCATAGCAGATCGCGCACTTTCTGCACCCCGGGTTGAAGCAAGGCGCCGGCACGGCTAGTCTCCCGGCCTGCCGCTGTGCCCGTTCGAGGAATTCCCTTGCGTTATCTCTCCACCCGGGGCGCCGCCCCCGTGCTCGATTTCGAAGCCGTGATGCTGGCCGGGCTCGCCCGCGACGGCGGCCTCTACGTGCCGGCCGAGTGGCCCGACCTGACGCGCCGGCTGAAGGATTTCCGCGGCCTCTCCTATCAGGCACTGGCCTTCGAGATGCTCTCGCCCTTCGTCGGCTCGAGCCTTTCGCCTGCCGTGCTGGGCGATGCCATCGACGGCGCCTATGCCAGTTTCGGGCACAAGGCGGTCTGCCCGCTCGTTCAGCTCGGCCCCAATGATTTCCTGCTCGAACTGTTCCATGGCCCGACGCTCGCCTTCAAGGACGTCGCCATGCAGCTCCTCGGCCGGCTGTTCAATGCCGTGCTGACCCGCCGGGGCGAGCAGGTGACCGTGCTGGGCGCTACCTCCGGCGATACCGGCTCGGCCGCGATCGAGGCCCTGAAGGGCATGGGCTCGGTCCGTGTCGTCATGCTGCACCCGAAGGGTCGGGTTTCCGAAGTGCAGCGCCGGCAGATGACTACGGTGCTCGATCCCAATATCCACAATATCGCGATCGAAGGCACTTTCGACGACTGCCAAGCCCTGGTGAAGGCCCTGTTCAACCGCCACGACTTCCGCGACCGGGCCAGGCTCTCGGCGGTCAATTCGATCAATTGGGCGCGCATCGTCGCCCAGACGGTCTATTACGTCTATGCCGGCTTGGCGCTGGGGGCGCCCGACCGGGCGGTCTCCTTCAGCGTGCCGACCGGCAATTTCGGCGATGTCTACGCCGGCTATGTCGCGAGCCGCATGGGCCTGCCGGTCGAACGCCTGGTGGTCGCGACCAATAGGAACGACATCCTGGCCCGCGCCCTCAATGCCGGCGACTATTCGACCGGCACGGTGCAGCCGACCATCAGCCCCTCGATGGACATCCAGGTCTCCAGCAATTTCGAACGCCTGCTGTTCGACCTCTATGGCCGCGACGGTGCTGTGACGGCGGCCGCCATGGCCGGTTTCCAGGCGACCGGCAAGCTCGGCCTTGGCGCCAATCTCCTGGCCGAGGCGCGCCGCCTGTTCGCCGCGGTCGCGATCGACGAGGATCTGACCCGCGAGACGATCGCCAAGACCCGGCGCGAAACGGGCCTCGTCGTCGATCCCCATTCGGCGGTCGGCCTCGCCGGGGCGGCGGCGGCGCGGGGCGATGCCGCGGTGCCGATGGTCACCCTGGCGACCGCGCATCCGGCCAAGTTCCCGGCCGCGGTCGAAGCCGCTTGCGGTGTTTCGCCCGCCCTGCCGCCCAGAATGGCCGACCTCTATCAGCGCGATGAGAGATATGCTGTTCTGCCCAATGACGCCGACGCCCTGCAGTCCCATATTTCGGCGATCATCGGTTGAGGTCGACGAACTTCATGAAGGTTGAAACCAGCACCCTCGAGAATGGCCTCGGCATCGTCACGGTGCCGATGGAGGGCTTGGGCTCGGCCGCCGTCGGCGTCTGGGTCGACGTCGGGGCACGGCACGAGAGCCTGGCGCTGAACGGCGTCTCGCATATGCTCGAACATATGGCCTTCAAGGGCACGGAGCGGCGCAGCGCCCGCGCCATCGCCGAGGAGATCGAGGCGGTGGGCGGCCATCTGAACGCCTTCACCAGCCGCGAGCAGACCGCCTATTACGCCCGCGTCCTGAAGGACGATGTCGAGCTGGGCGCCGATATCCTGGCCGACATCCTGACCCGTTCGACCTTCCTGCCCGAAGAGCTGGAGCGCGAACGCCAGGTCATCATTCAGGAGATCGGCCAAGCCCAGGACACGCCCGACGACCTGATCTTCGACATGCTGCAGGAGGCGACCTATCCCGACCAGCCGATAGGCCGGCCGATCCTCGGCAGTGCCGACAATGTGGCCCGGCTGACCCGGGGCGAGATCGCCGGCTATATGGCCGATCATTACCGCGCCCCGGCCATGGCCCTGGTCGCGGCCGGCGCGGTCGACCATGCCCAGATCTGTGCCCTGGCCGAAAAGCATTTCGCCGGCCTCGGCCCGCGCGGCGAGACCCTGGCGCCGGCCGCCCGTTTCGTTGCCGGCGACATTCGCGACGACCGCGACCTCGAACAGGTCCACCTGGCCATGGCCTTCCCCGGCGTCGCCTACGAGGACCCGGACTATTTCGCGGCCCAGGTCTATGCCACCGTGCTGGGCGGCGGCATGTCGTCCCGCCTGTTCCAGGAAATCCGCGAAGTGCGCGGCCTCGCCTATTCGGTCTTCGCCTATGCCGGGGCCTCGGTCGACAGCGGCACCATCGGTCTCTATGCCGGCACCAGCGAGGAGGATGCGGGCGCCCTCGTGCCCGTGATCGCCGACGAGATGGCAAAACTGGTCAAGGACGCCGGCGACGACGAAGTGGCGCGCGCCAAGGCGCAGCTCCGCGCCGGCTATCTGATGGGGCTGGAGAGCCCCTCCGCCGTGATCGAGACGGCCGGCCGCCAGTGGCTGGTGCACGGCAGGGTGATCCCGACCGAGGAAGTGCTGCGTGACCTCGCCGCCGTCGATACCGCCGCCGTCCGCCGCTTCGCCGACCGCGTCATGCGCACCCGGCCGGCGGTCGCCGCCCTCGGCCCGCACCGGGGCATCGAAAGCCCGGCCGGGATCGCGGCCCGTTTCGGCTGAGGAGCGCGCTATGTCGCTGATCCGCTCCCTGCGCCTCGATCCCCTGCCGGTGATCGTGACGCCGCGGGTGGAGCTGCGCCTGCCTCAGATGGGCGATTTCGAGGAATGGTCCGACCTCCGCGCCGACAGCCGCGAGTTCCTGACCCCCTGGGAGCCGATTTGGCCGGCCGACGACCTGACCCGCAACGCCTTCCGCCAGCGCCTGCGCCGCTATGCCCGCGAGGCAAGGGAAGATCTCGGTTACACGCTGTTCCTGTTCGGGCGCGGTGACGGTGCCCTGCTGGGCGGCATTTCGCTCTCCAACGTCCGGCGCGGCGTGACCCAGAGCTGCGCCCTCGGCTATTGGATGGGGCGCCGCCACGCGGGCCGCGGCCTGATGACGGAAGCGGTCCGCGGCGTGATCGTTCACGTCTTCGAAACCATGAGGCTGCATCGTATGGAGGCGGCCTGCCTGCCCTCGAACGAGGCGTCCAAGGCCGTGCTGCGCAAGGCCGGCTTTTCGGAAGAGGGGCTTGCGCGCAAATATCTGAGGATCAATGGCGAGTGGCGGGATCACCTGCTCTTCGCCATGCTCGCGAACGACCGGCGGCCGTAATCCTTCACGCCGCCCCTGGGAGACCGACTTGAGCAGCGATTTCGAACCCGGCGCCTATCAGCCGCCCGCCACGGACTCCCGGCTGCCGGCCTGGGCGCCGCGTGCCGTCCGCCTGGGAGCGGTCGGGTTGGCCGTGCTCCTCGCCGTCTCGGCGCTGGTGCTCTGGTATTATGTGTTCAACTTTGCCCTGATCGGGCTCGTCGTCCTGGTGCTGGTCGCCGGTGTCGGCGGCCTGATCGGCCTGCTGGCGACGCTGGTTCCCTTCGCCCCGGCGGGCGATCGCCGGCGGCTGCGCCTGCCGGTCGGGTTGCTGCTCGCCTTCGTCACCGTCTGGGGCCTGCACATCGGCGCCCTCGGGGACTCGCTGGCCCTGCGCGAGACTATGGCGGTCCTGGCCGACGCCAAGGATTCGGCCGACGCCCAGGCTAAGCTGAAGGCCCTCGCCGCCGACAACCGCTATGCCGCCTTCCACTATTTCCTGCTCCAGCGCACGGCCCAGACGCTCGACGCGGTGAAGGGCCAGTTCGACCAGGTGCCGACCGGCCAAGTCCCTTGGGACCTGAGTTTCGATCCCGCCGACAAGCAGGCCCTCCAGGCCCTGCGCAGCAAGCTGCTCGATATCGACGTGATCCTGAGCGGCATTCCCGATCGTGTCGCCGCCGCCTTCAAGAAGGAGCGGGAGGATATCCAGACCGCGGCCGACAGGCTCGAACTGTCGCGCCAGTTCCGCGCCTCGATGGAGGCCAAGATGAGCCAGCGGCAGACCGAATATGTCGCCTTCTATGTCGCCTTCGCCGGCGTCACCCGCAAGGCGGCCAGTGATTTCGGCAAGGTGATCGATGCGCTGCTGGCCGGAAAGGCGACCAAGGGCGCCGACGGCAAATTCGTCTATGGCGACGACAAGACCAAGGCGGCGGTCGAGGCGGCCCTGGCCGAACTGGCGAGGACCAAGCAGGCCCTGGCCAAATTCCCCGAAGTCGCCAAGGCTCTGGAACAGCGTTACATCGTCGTCGGGCGCTGAAGCTCAGGCCCTGCCGGCCGCACCGGAGAGATGGGCGACGTCGAAGCCCATCTTGGCGATGGCCCGGCCCCACTTGCTGTCGAGATCGGGCGAGAACAGCAACTCGTCGTCCGCCTCGACATGGAGCCAGCCGTTCGCCTGAATCTCGGCATCGAGTTGGCCCGGGCCCCAGCCGGCATAGCCGAGGGCGAAGAGCACCCGGCGCGGCCCCTGGCCGGCGGCGATCGCGCGCAGAATGTCGATCGTGGCGGTGAGTGCGACATGGCCGCCCACTTCGAGGGTGGTCGGCTGGTTGTAGTCGTCGCTGTGCAGGACGAAGCCGCGCCCGGCTTCGACCGGCCCGCCGGAGAGCACACGAATGCGCTCGACATTCGTTCCCGCCGTCTCGATGCCGAGCTGGCCCAGGAGATCGGGGAAGGTGATGTGATCGGCCGGCTTGTTCACCACGAGGCCCATGGCCCCTTCGGCCGAATGGGCGCACAGGTAGATGACGGTCCGCTCGAAACGGGGATCGCCCATGGACGGCATGGCCACCAGGAGCTTGCCTTCGAGGCTGGCGGCATCGGGGGAGGTGCTGCTGCTCATGACACTAGATTGATCTGCGCCCGAAGCCGCGGCAAGGGGGCTTGAGGGCGAAAAAAGCCCCGCGACCGGGCAGGGTCGCGGGGCAGTCTGTGCAGGGTTGGCTACCTCGGGGTGCGAGGTGGCTGCAGGATGCCGGGACGCCGGGGCGGGCGCAGTGACGACGATCACATTAAATCGCGCGCCCCCCGGAAAGCGGCGATTGACGATGACGCCCCGTCGGGTACCCTTCCGGCCATGTCGACCGCCAGCCAACTCGCCAAGATCGCCTTGCTCCGTGGCATGTCCGAATCGGACTTGATCGACCTCGCGCGGGCCGCCCGATGGCACAAGTTCGACGAGGGCGAGATCATCTTCGACCGGCAGAGCGATTGCCGAGGCGTCTATCTCGTCGTCGAGGGCGAAGTCGACGTGGTCAATTATTCGAATCAAGGCCGCGAAATCGCCTATGCCCGCGTGAAGACGGGCGATTTCTTCGGCGAACTCTCGGCGATCGACGGCCTGCCGCGCTCCGCCAACATCGTGGCGCAGACGACCTGCCGCATCGCCGAAGTCTCGCGCGAGACTTTCTCGGAACTGCTGAAGTCCCAGCCCGAAATAGCCTTTCGCGTGCTCGAGAAACTGGTCCGCATCATTCGCACGGCGGATGAGCGCATCCTCGACCTCGCCACGCTGGGCGCCCACCAGCGCGTCTGCATCGAGCTTCTTCGCCTGGCGAAGCCCGACCCGGTGAAGCCGGACGGCTGGCTGGTCTATCCGATGCCGACCCAGGCGGAAATCGCCGCGCTGGCCTCGACCACGCGCGAGACGGTGGCCCGCGTCATGGGCCAGCTGGTCGAGGACGGCATGATCCGTAAGGTCCACAAGACCGTCTATATCGGCTCGCGCGAGAAACTCGCCGAACTGGCCCAGCGCCTCAACCCGCGGCGCGAGGATACGCCCGCCCGCTGACCGATCGCCGCTGATCAGCCCCGAAGATAGCGCGCTTCGAGATGGGCCTTGAAGGCGGCGGTGCCGAGCGGCACGCCGGTCGCCCTGGTCAGGATCTCGTCCGTGGTCAGGCTCGAGCCCATCTCATGGACGTGGGGACGCAGCCAAGCCAGCAAGGGCCGGAAGTCGCCCTGGGCGATGCCCGGCAGGATGCCTGAATCGGCGGCGACGGCGGCCTGGAAGAGCTGCGCGGCGGCGAGCGCCCCCATCGTATAGGTCGGGAAATAGCCGAAGCTGCCGCCCGGCCAATGGATGTCCTGCATACATCCATCGGCATCGTCGGGCGGCGTGATGCCCAGCAGTTCCTGCATACCCTGGTTCCAGGCCGCGGGCAGATCGGCGACCTTCAGCGCGCCGTCGATCATCGCCCGCTCCAGGCGGTAACGCAGGATGACATGGCTCGGATAGCAGACCTCGTCGGCGTCGACGCGAATGAGGCCGGGTGCCACCCGGTGATAGATGCGGCGGAGGTTGGCGGCGGAATAGGCTTCGCCCTCGCGGCCGAAAGTCTCGCGCACCAGGGGGGCCAGGAAATCGATGAATTCCGGTGTCCGGCAGGCCTGCATCTCGAACAGCAGCGACTGGCTCTCGTGCATTGTCATGCCGCGCGCCTGGCCGACCGGCTGGCCCCGCCAGCGCAGCGGCAGGCCGCGCTCGTATTGGGCATGGCCGGTCTCGTGGATCACGCCCATCAGCGAGCGGGTGAAATCGCTGGTCGCATAGCGCGTGGTGATGCGGACATCGTCCGGCACGCCGCCGGTGAAGGGATGGTGGCTGACGTCGAGCCTGCCGTGGGCGCGGTCGAACTGCAGGACGTCCAGGATCTTGTCCGCCAGGGCACGCTGGGCCTCGATCGCGAAGGGGCCGTCCTGGGGCAGGGCGGGCGGCAGCGCCGCCTGGGTGTCGATCACCCGGGCGCGCAGTTCGGGCAGGAAGGCTTCGAGTTCGGTGAACAGGGCGTCGATTCGGGCCGAGCGGCCGCCCGGCTCGTATTCGTCGAGCAGGGCATCGTAGAGCGACAGGCCAAAGGCCTCCGCCTTGGCAACCGCCGCCTCGCGCACGAGATCGAGCAGGGATTGAAGGCGGGGTGCCAGGCTCTTGAAATCATTGGCGGCACGGGCGCTGCGCCAGGTCAGCTCGGTGTCGTGGCTCTGGCGCGCCAGGGCTTCGACCAGGGCCGGCGGCACGGCGGTCGCGTGGCGCCAGAGGCGGCGCATCTCCGCGAGATTGGCGGCCTGCCAGGGATCCAGGTCGACGGTCTCGGCCGCGGCCAGCAGGTCGCCGATGTCGGCCGCGGTGATCAGTTCGTGGGCGATGACCGAGAGCGCGGCGATCTGCTCGCCCCGGGTTTCGGCCCCGCCCGGCGGCATCATCGCCGCCGAATCCCAATGCAATACCGCGAGCGCACCCTGGACGGCGGAGAGACGGCGGAAGCGGTCTTCCAACTGGCCGTAGGCATTGCTCGCGGTCATGGCTCAACCCTTTTGTGCGGGTTCGGGACGGTAGTGGTAGAGGAAATAGATGGTGCCGACGGCGACCGCGAGCACGAACCAGGTGATGGCATATTGCAGGTGGTCGTTCCGGATGTTCAGCACGCTCTGCCCGCCCTTGGGCAGGCCGCCCGGGTTGGGGCTGGCGTCCGCCTCGACGAAGAGGGGCAGGGCGTCCGGTGCATGGGCGGCCTGGGCCATGGCGGCGAGGTCGCCCCAGAACCAGATGTTCTTGGCCGGCACGTTGTCGGGCACGAAATAGCCCTGGGGCCAGCCCGGGCGGGCCATGCCGGTCACCGTGACGGTGCCGCTCACCTGGCCTTCGGGACGGGTCGTGGGGTCGGCCTTCTCGGTCGGCACCCAGCCGCGGTTGACCAGCACCGTGGTACCGTCGGCCCGCACCAGGGGGGTGACGATCTGATAGCCGAGCTCGGCATCGGCGGTATAGGCGACGATGTGGATCTCGTCCGCGTGGCGGAACTGGCCGGTCGCCGAAACGGTGCGGTAACGCCAGGCCTCCGGGTCGTCGATCTTGGCCGGCAGTTCCGTGGCGGGTAGGGCGCGGCTGGCGTCCAGCTTGGCGATCAGGGCTTCCTTCTGGGCCAGGCGCTGCAACTGCCAGACGCCGAGGCCGAGGAAGAGGCCGACCACCAGGACGGAAACGACGGTCGGCCAGAGAGTCGGGCGGAAACGCCGCCGCCCGGCGGAAATGCTGGTCATGGGGAACCCCCTCACCAGCCGAGCTTGCGATATTGCTGGTGAATCAACGCCGTCTTGATCCGGCGGAGCATATAGATGGACCCGATCAGGATGATCGGCAACCAGATGATCAGATGGACCCACATCGGCGGCTCGTATTTCAGTTCGAGCCAGAGGGCGCCACCGGTGACGATGGCACCCAGGATCAGGATCACGAAGACGGCAGGGCCGTCACCCGTGTCGATCGCCGAATAGTCGAGACCACAGGAGGGGCACTTGTCCCGCAGTGCCAGGAGCCCCTTGAACAGGGGTCCCTGGCCGCAGCGGGGACAGCGGGCTTTTGCCAACGGCCCTACTCAGTGATGGGCCACGGCGGCGCCCGCCGAGCCCCAGACGTAGATCGCGGCGAAGAGGAACAGCCACACCACGTCGACGAAGTGCCAGTACCAGGCCGCCGCCTCGAAGCCGAAATGGGCCTTAGGGGTGAACTGGCCGTTCAGGGCGCGGATCAGGCAGACGAGCAGGAAGATCGTGCCGATGATCACGTGGAAGCCGTGGAAGCCGGTCGCCATGAAGAAGGAGCCGGCATAGAAATTGGCACCCGCCTCGTTACCGCCGAAGGAGAAGGCGGCATGGGCATATTCATAGGCCTGCACCGAGGAGAAGAAGAGGCCGAGGATGACGGTCAGGGTCAGGCCCTGGACCAAGCCCTTGCGGTCGTTCTCGATCAGGGCGTGGTGTGCCCAGGTCACCGTGGTGCCGGAGAGCAGCAGGATCACGGTATTCATGAAGGGCAAGTGCCAGGGATCGAAGGCTTCGATGCCCTTGGGCGGCCAGACATGGCCCATCGCCTCGGTCGGGAACAGGGCGCCGTAGAAATAGGCCCAGAACCAGGCGACGAAGAACATCACTTCGGAGGCGATGAACAGGATCATGCCGTAGCGCAGACCCAGTTTCACGACCGGCGTGTGCTCGTGCTTGTGCACCGACTCGTCCACCACGTCGCGCCACCAGGCGAGCATGGTGTAGAGCACGCCGGCGAGACCGACCAGGAACAGGGTCGACTTCGTCGGCACGAAGGCCAGGAAGGCGGTCGGATGCATCCAGTGCACGGCGCCGAGCGCCATGACCAGGGCGGAGAAGGCACCGACGAAGGGCCACGGGCTCGGGCTGAGCAGGTGGTAGTCGTGCTTAGGGGTATCAACAGATGCCATGGGCGTGCCCTCGAACGATTCCTCGGTCAATTGGTTGGGGTTCCGGGTGCAGCGGCGGCGGCGGCCTTGGCCTCGTCGTCCTGCGCCCGGAAGAAGGTGTAGGAAAGGGTGATGGTCTTCACCTCGTCCATGTTGTGGTCCTGGACCACGGCTGGATCGATGTAGAAGAGCACGGGCATGTCGACCGACTGGCCCGGCTGCAGCGTCTGTTCGTCGAAGCAGAAGCACTGCACCTTGACGAAATATTCGCCGGACTTCACCGGCGTCACGTTGAAGGTGGCGCGGCCGGTGACCGGCCGGGCGGCGTTGTTCACCGCCTTGTAGAAGATCACCTTCTGCTCGCCCGCCTTGATCGTGACGGAGGCCTGCTCGGGCTTGAACTGCCAAGGCAGGTCGGACGCCATGTTGGAATCGAAGCGGATGGTGAATTCGCGGTTCAGCACCGGCACGCTCGCCTGCGTCCCCCCGGTGTCGGCGCGCTTGGTCGCCCCGCCGAAGCCGGTCGCCTCGCAGAACAGATAGTAGAGCGGCACCGAGGCATAGGTCAGCCCGATCATGCCGAAGAAGACTCCGGCCAGGATCAGGGCGGTGCGCCCGTGGCGCGGCGGCCTGTAGTCCGGGTCCGCGCTCATCCGCCGTTCACCTTCACCATGCTGACCACGAAGATCAGCACGACCCAGGCCGCCAAGGCGAGGCCCAGGGCCAGGTTGCGGCTGCGCCGGCGGCGATGCATGTCCGATTCGGTCAAGGCCATCTCCGGGCTCACAGCGACGTCACCACACGCTCGACCAGAAGGAGCGCGAAGAGCAGGAACAGATAGAGGATCGAGAAGCCGAAGAGCTGCATCGCCGCCTTGTTGGTGCGGACAACGAAGAGGCGGACGGCGAGGCCGAGGAAGGCAGCGCCCAAAACCGCGGCGAAGGCGCCGTAAACCGGCCCGGCGAAGCC
>Ga0265297_10005663_pt1 | contig 18798 bp, 18 predicted proteins | sample Munlanlwell13791_FD_192502 | JGI IMG/M metagenome (GOLD analysis project Ga0265297, IMG submission 192502) | Leachate microbial communities from a municipal landfill in Southern Ontario, Canada - Leachate well 137-91 | ecosystem: Engineered > Solid waste > Landfill > Unclassified | place...
TCATTTTAACAGGAGGTTGCGATGTTTGAAAGGGTAAGTGAGGCGCAAGTAAGCAGGGCGATTGTCGGTGAATTTACTAAATGGTTTCAGGAATATATTGTTTGTGATGCAATTATCATAGGCGGCGGACCAAGCGGGCTTGTAGCGGCGAAAGAATTGGCAAGCTCAGGATTTAAAACTTTAGTAGTTGAGAGTAATAATTATATCGGTGGAGGTTTCTGGATTGGTGGATATTTGATGAATACCTTAACCTTTCGATCGCCTTCCCAGGAAATCCTTGATGAGCTTAAAATTCCATATAAAGAGGTAGAGAATAATTTGTTTGTTTCTGATGGGCCTTCGGCATGCTCCAAACTCATTTCTGCCGCATGTGACGCGGGGGTAAAAATTCTTAACATGACAAAATTTGACGATGTTGTGCTTCGAAACAACAGGGTGGAAGGGGTTGTTATTAATTGGACGCCAGTATCGGCATTACCAAGAGCTATAACTTGTGTAGATCCTATTTCGTTGGAGTCCAAGATTGTTATTGATGCTACAGGGCACGATGCATGGGTTTGTAAAAGTTTGGAAAAAAGGCATTTAATAAAGCTTGAAACTTTTGGCCCTATGGATATTAATACTTCGGAAGATGCTGTAGTTGAAAAGACAGGAGAGATTTATCCGGGCTTGTTTGTGTCAGGTATGGCCGTATCTACAGCGTATGGTATACCTCGTATGGGCCCGACTTTTGGTGCGATGTTGTATTCCGGTAAAAAAGTGGCAAGTCAGGTAAAGAAAATATTATCAGCTAATTCCCAAGATTTACTTCATGTCAAATAACCCCATTGACATGCTGTTAATGACGAAACAGATTTTTATAAAAAAGGAGTAAAAATGCAGCTAGATGAAATTAAAATTTCCAAAGCTATCATTGAGTCGTTTAACAAAAAATTGATAGATGCCTTGGATGTTGATGTGGCGATAGTTGGAGCAGGCCCTGCTGGAATGGTTTGCGGCTATTATCTGGCAAAAGCTAATAAGAAAGTTGTGCTTTTTGAGAGAAAACTTTCAGTTGGAGGAGGAATGTGGGGCGGTGGAATTATGTTTAATGAAATTGTAGTACAGGCTGCGGCCAAAAGAATCTTGGATGATTTTGGCGTTAAAAGCCGGCTTTATGAGAAAGGTTATTACCTTGCTGATTCGATTGAATCTGTTTCAGTTATCTGTTCGAAAGCGGTTCAGGCAGGATTGAGGATTTTCAATCTAATTAGCGTTGAAGATGTAATGGTGCGGAGCAAAAAAGTAACCGGGCTTGTGTTAAACTGGACAGCAGTTGAAATGGCGAATTTGCATGTTGACCCGATTACAATGCGGGCTAAATTTGTAGTGGATGCGACAGGCCATCCAGCAGAAGTGGCAAGGATTGTTGAAAGAAAATCAGGCATAAGGCTTGAAACTAAAACCGGTAAAACCATGGGCGAAGAATCAATGTGGGCAGAAGTCGGAGAAGATACCATTGTGAAAAATTCCAAAGAAATTTGCCCCGGCTTATATGCATGCGGTATGTGTGCAAATGCCGTATTCGGCGGGCCACGCATGGGCCCGGTATTTGGCGGAATGCTTTTGGCCGGAGAGCATGTTGCAAAAGACTTGCTCAAGGTGCTTTAAAGTTATAATATAATTTATTGTGTGGGGGTGCGTTAATATGATTAAAACAAAAATTGATGTGTGTAGTTTATTAAAGAAAATCAGAAAAGAGAAGCCAATTGTGCACCATTTAACCAATTGGGTTACGATTTATGATTGTGCAAACATAGTAAAAGCGGTGGGTGCTTCTCCGGTTATGGCGCACGCCAAAGAGGAAGTCGCTGAAATGGCGAATATTGCCTCAAGCCTTGTTTTAAATATCGGAACGCTAACGCCCGAATTTGTTGAGGCAATGAAAATTGCTGCCAGAAGTGCAAATAAAAAGGGAATTCCTGTTATCCTTGATGTTTGCGGCGCAGGCGCAACGCGGTTACGCGATGAAAAATCTTTTGAGTTGTTAAATGAAGTAAAGATAGATATTATTAAAGGAAATGCTTCCGAAATTGTGAGGCTTTCCGGAGAAAACATTCGGACAAAAGGCGTAGATTCTGCCGAGGTCGAGCAAGATATACTTGCTGTTAGTGGGTGGCTTGCAAACAGGTTTAAAGCCGTTATTGTAGCCACAGGCAAGCATGACATTGTAAGAGGTAAAGACAAGAGCTATATTATAAAAAATGGCCATCCGATGATGACGCATGTTGTAGGAACTGGCTGTATGGCAGCATCGGTTATCGGAGCATTTGCCGCCGTTAGCAAAGATTTAATTTATGCAGCCTCATCTGCGCTTGTATGTTTTGAGGTTGCTGCAGAGCTTGCTGCTAAAAAATCCAAAGGCCCGGCTTCGTTTAAGGAGGAACTATTTGATCGTATTTTCAATTTAGACGAAAGAACAATCAATAAAATGCAAAAGATATATTTATGAAAGGTTATTATTTTATTACAGGTAGCTTTTTAAGCCGGCTTGGAAACGTAAGTGACGTTAAAAATGCTTTGAAGGCAGGAGTAAAAATCGTGCAGTACCGTGAAAAAAATGCGGCTACTTACGAAATGTATATCGAAGCGCTTAAGTTAAGAAAAATCTGCAAAGACATAATTTTTTTGATAAACGATAGAGTCGATATAGCTTTGGCATCCGGCGCAGACGGCGTTCATCTTGGGCAAAGTGATTTACCGTATCGAATGGCAAGAAAATTATTGGGAAAAAAGAAAATCATTGGAGTTACCGTGCATAGTTTAAAAGAAGCTAAGGTGGCACAGGCTAAAGGCGCTGATTACGTGGGTATTGCGCCGATATTTCCTACCTCAACAAAACCGGATGCAAGAAATCCCGTAGGAATAGAATTAATACAGGAGATAAAAAAGCATATAAACTTACCTATAGTAGCTATAGGCGGTATAAATCTTTCAAATGCCAAGGAAGTGATTGCATCCGGAGCCAATTGTGTATGTGCTATATCTGCAGTGGTTGCCAGCAAAAACGTAAAGCGTCAAATAAATAAATTTCAAAAGATGTTTAATGCTTAGAAGAATCGTATAAGGTTATGTATAGCTTTACTGTGCTGCTTTCCGCCTTATAAATTTTCCTCTTTAAATAAAGCCTAATTACGGTAAAATAATAATCATGTCAAACGAGAAAAATTTTTACAATTTATCTATTCAGGGCATTGCTGAGGCGCTTAACGCCAACATCGATAAAGGGCTTAGTAGCGATGAAGCCAGCAAGCGGCTATCAGATTTTGGGCTTAATCAGCTTGAAGAAAAAAAGAAGATTTCTCCTTTTGAAATTTTCTTTGAGCAATTTAATGATTTCATAATATGGATTTTGATAGGCGCCGCGGTTGTGTCAGGATTCTTAGGTGAATGGATAGACGCGCTCGCGATAGTTGCGATTGTTATATTAAATGCAATTTTAGGTTTTATTCAGGAATACCGCGCAGAAAAATCACTCGCTGCCTTAAAAAAATTATCTTCACCTACCTCAAAAGTTATTAGAAACGCAGAGCGCCAGATTGTTTCGTCTTTACATCTTGTGCCGGGAGATTTAATTGAGCTTGAAGCAGGAGACAATGTTCCTGCTGATTCAAGAGTTATTTGGCATACCTCAAATTTTAGCGTGCTCGAGGCAAGCCTTACAGGCGAGTCAACTCCGGTTGCAAAAACGTTACACGCCTTAGAAGAGAAAAAAATTCCCTTGGCGGATAGAGCGAATATGGTTTATATGGGAACCTCCGTAGTTTCCGGTAAAGCAAAGGCATTGGTTACTGAAACCGGAATGCGCACTGAACTTGGAAAAATTGCAACCATGGTTCAGCAGATTGGACGTGAAACCACGCCTTTACAGAAAAAACTTGAAACATTCGGAAAGTGGATAGTTTACCTTTGTTTTGCGCTTGTTGCTATTGTATTTATATTAGGCATTGTGCGTGGAGGAAAAATACTGGATATGTTTTTAACCGCAGTAAGCCTTGCGGTTGCGGCAATTCCGGAAGGCCTTCCCGCGGTAGTAACTATTGCTCTAGCTTTAGGCGTGCAAAGAATGGTTAAGCGCCACGCGCTTATTAGGAAATTGCCGTCCGTTGAAACGCTTGGTTGTGCTACGGTTATTTGTTCTGATAAAACAGGTACGTTAACTAAGAATGAAATGACAGTGCAGGCAGTATTTGCCGCTAATTGTCTTTTTAAGGTAACCGGTATAGGATATGCGCCTGACGGGAACTTTCTGTCTTTCGAAAAAGAAATAAACCCTTCGCAATACCCTGATTTACTCAAGACGTTAACTTTAGGCGTATTATGTAATGCAGCTACATTAATAAAAAAAGATACAGGCTACAAAATAATCGGTGACCCTACGGAAGGCGCGCTTTTAACCTGTGCTGCCAAGGCTGGGATTTTAAAGGAAGATATGGAAAAAGAATTTAATTTTTTCGATGAAATACCTTTTGATTCCGAAAGAAAAAAAATGACTGTCATCCGTAATTCTGCTGACGGAAAGAGGTTTGCTTTTGTAAAGGGTGCACCCGACATATTACTTAATGATTGTAAGGTGATTTACGAAAATTCAAGCACAAGAACTCTCTCTGCCGAAGACAGAAAAATAATATTAAAAGTAAATAATGATTTAGCAGATTCCGCAATGCGCGTTTTAGCGGTTGCCTATAAAGAAGTTTCGCCAGCTGAGAAAATCGAAGCGGAAACAATAGAGAACAATCTTATTTTTTCAGGCTTAGTTGCTATGATTGACCCTCCGCGTGAAGAAGTAAAATTCGCAATGGAGGAATGTAAAACTGCCGGCATAAAAACAGTTATGATTACTGGCGACCATAAAAATACAGCTGTGGCGATAGCGAAAGACCTGGGTTTTTTTAAGGAAGGCTCCATAGCTTTGGCTGGTGAAGAACTCGATAGATTAAGCGAGGATGAATTTAGGAGTAAAATTGAAAAAATACCGGTATACGCAAGAGTTTCCCCGGAAAATAAATTAAGAATTGTGCGCGCATGGCGTGCGCGCCATGAGGTCGTTGCTATGACCGGCGACGGTGTAAATGACGCCCCGGCAGTAAAAGAAGCTGATATAGGCGTTGCCATGGGGATTACCGGCACCGACGTTACAAAAGAAGTTTCGGATATGGTAATTACCGATGATAACTTTGCTTCAATTGTCGCAGCAGTAGAAGAAGGCAGGGGTATTTACGAAAATATAAAGAAATTTATTCATTATTTACTCTCCTGTAATACTGGAGAAATTCTGGTTATGTTTATTTCTTCTTTGGTTGGTTTGCCGGCGCCACTTCTTCCTATACATATACTTTGGGTTAATCTTGTAACTGACGGATTTCCTGCGCTCGCTCTTGGCGTTGACCCGGTTGACCCTAACATTATGACAAAGCCGCCCCGTCCTACTAATGAACCGGTAGTTACAAAACAAAGAGCAATTCTTATGCTTATGCAGGGCGCTTTTATTGCTTTTTGCAGTTTATTTGCTTTTATATTTGTGTTATTTATTGAGAAAGAAGGAATTGTTCGTGCGAGAACCGCGGCATTTATAGTTCTTGCCTGTAGCCAGTTGTTTCATTCATTTAATTGCCGGAATATGACGGAATCACTTTTTAAAATAGGAATTTTTACGAATAAAAAACTTATCCTGGCAAATTTTATATCATTTTTTTTACTGATGGCAGTTGTATATGTCCCATTTTTACAAAAAATTTTTAAGACAGAGCCTTTAGGCAGCTTTGATTGGGTTTTGGTTGTGGCCATTTCTTCTTTCCCGTTGTGGGCAATGGAAATTGTAAAGATAATTAATAAGAAAAGAGGGTTTCTAAAATAAAAAAATGAGCATAACCACGAAAACAGGCGATAGCGGAAAAACTTCTTTATTTTTTGGAGAAAGGATTTCTAAAGATGATTTGAGAGTAGAGGCGTATGGAACGCTCGATGAGTTATGTTCATTCATGGGCATGGCAAAGAGCCTGGTTAAAGATAAGGCTACTAAAGGAATTGTAGAGGGCATCCAGCGCGATTTATTTATAATTGGTGCAGAAACAGCAACCCTGCCCAAATCCTTGAATAAACTTAAAAAAAGAATAAATACTAATTATGTATCAAAACTTGAAAAGCTCATAAGGCACTGGGAGAGCAAAAAGAAATTCGAAGCCCGTTGTTTTTATTTACCGGGAGAAAACCTAATTTCCAGCTCTTTTGATATATCAAGGACTATTGCGAGAAGGGCAGAACGCCTGCTGGTTGCTTTAAAAAGAAAGAAAATTATTAAAAATCCTGATATAATTATTTATCTAAACAGATTGTCCGATCTTTTATATCTTTTTGCGCGTAATTACGAAAAGAAGCCTAAAAGAAAGTAACTCGAAAATAAGGAGGTGTTTATGAGAACCGTATTTAACTTTTTGTTTATTTTGTCTGTTTTTTGCTCGTTTCCGGCAAACGCCGTTGACTATGATGATACTTATTCAAAGGATGAAATAGGTTATGATAAATTTCTTTCCGTTCAGGATGACTATAAACTTGTTATGAAAGATAATGATATATACGTATATGATATAGCAGGCTTAAGCCGGCGGCGCATAACCCATACGGCAAAGTTAAATAAGCCAATGGCAACTTTTTCAAAGGACAGAGGTTATATCTTGTATGCGGAATATTCGAAAGAGGGTGAAAATGAGGGAGAGTTAAAATATTACAGGGTTAAATTTGACCAGGACGATGATTCCCGGCAGCTTATTTCCAGTGACGAATATAACGCCTTAGCTTCCGGAGGCAAGTAAAATAAAAATACGGATTTTATATATTGATTGTTAACAGGTAAAAATACAAAAATTTACACCATTGGACACATCAAGCCACAAATAATTACGTACCGGCAGGCAGCCTTGTTTTTGGCTTGACAAACATATCGGCAGGAGTATATTAAAGGCACAATCAGGCAATCGTCCCGAGTTTGAAGGGCTAAATCCAGGACGTTCCGCCTTCGCCCTTTGTTAGGGTAGTAGAAACTCTGACGGGCTACGGCGGACCAGCCCAGATAGATAGATTAAGGTGGCTGGAAAAACAATTAAAACCTTTGCATAAAGAGCAAAGGTTTTTTTATTTTATAGGAATTGAAATATGTTGATTAAAGCAAATATTAGCCTGGAAGAAAAACTTTCTATATTATCAAATGACTCGAAATATGACCTTGCCTGTGCCTGCGCTCCTTCTAAAGAGGAACATCGTAAGCGCTCGAAGGAAGATAAATGGATATATCCGGTTGTATTTCCTAACGGAGGCAAAACTTTTCTTTTTAAAACCCTTCTTTCCAATGAATGCATCAATAATTGTAAGTATTGCCCTTTAAGGATAAATGCAGATACAAAACGCTTAAGGTTAGAACCAGAAGAGCTTGTTAGGCTATTTCTATCGTATTATAAAAGCGGAAAAGTATCCGGACTTTTCCTAAGCAGCGGCGTTATAAATAACCCCGACGTTACAATGGAACGTATCAACCATGCGGCAGTTTTACTGCGCCGTCAAAATTTCAGAGGTTACATTCATTTAAAAATTATTCCGGGAGCCTCAGACGCAGCTATCCGTAAGACGATTGCCTTGGCCAGTGCCGTATCGCTTAACATTGAAACAGCCGGAGAAGTAAATTTCAAAGAGCTTTCTACGACAAAGAACTATCTGCGTGACATAATAAACCCAACAAACCTTATCAGTAGATTAACTCAAAGGGGCTCTTTCTATCAAAACGTAAAACATACTACACAGTTTGTTGTCGGCGCATCCAAAGAGACAGATAAAGAGATTGTAGGCTATAGCTGGAAGCTTTATAGGGAGTTTAACCTTGACCGCGTATATTTTAGCAGTTATCAGCGCGGCGCAGGCGCGCAGGATTGTTTCGGCGAACGTTCCAGCTATACGAACAACCAATTGCTTACTCGGGAACACAGGCTTTATCAGGCAGACTGGTTGCTGCGTAAATACGGATTTCAAGCCTGCGAAATCCCTTTTTGTCCGGATGGTAACCTTTCTCTGGAGACTGACCCAAAAGAAATGTGGGCGCGAAGGCATCCGGAATCCTTCCCGATAAACATAAATAAAGCAGATAGATTGAGCCTTCTTCGTATACCAGGTATCGGTATAGTTCTGGCAGAACGCATCCTTGCCTTTAGGAAAAACCGCGTAAAGTTGAGCTCTCTATCTGATTTGGGAAAAGTAAATAAAAACTTGAGAAAAGCCTTATCTTATATAGCTTTTTAGCATAGGCAATACTAGTTGACAAATCCCCAGATAGGCGTATCATAAACATACAAACAAACAAAAGATTAGAGTTCTTAGCCGTAAGGATAGGATAACTAACTTTACGGCTTTTTTATTAATAGCGCACTTAGGTTGCGCAAAAAAGGAGGTTCAATGCATACAGGTAAAATCAAAAAACTAGTCAGGGAAAGAGGTTTTGGCTTTATTAGTGACACTGACGGAAGCGAAGTGTTTTTTCACAAAAGCAGCTTGCTTGAGGCTCAGTTTGATTCTTTGAACGAAAACCAGGAAGTCGAATTTGAAACCCGTAAAGGCCCAAAAGGCCCAAGTGCTGTCAGCGTCCGTGTAAAAGCCCAACAATAGTTTATCGATATGAAAATAGCGTTTATCGAGCCTAGCCCTGTTGAGAGCAATGTTTACAGTAAATTGCACATGCCATTGCTGGGCCCTCTTTATTTGGGAGCAATCCTTAAACAACGAGGGCACCAGGTTTCGATTTTTAACGAAAATATTTACCGCCCCGATTATTCAAAACTTGATGCGGATTTAATCGGAATTTCTATTCTTACCTCAACTTCTAAACGCGGCTATGAAATAGCCAAAAAATTTCCAAAAGAAAAAGTAATTATCGGAGGAGTCCATGCGAGTTTGCTCCCTGAAGAGTCTCTGCAATATGCGCGGCAAGTTGTTATTGGAGAAGCAGAAGAAGTTATCGCTGACATAGTTGAAGGCAGGATGAAAGATCCTATCGTGCGCGGTAGGGAAGTTAAAAATCTGGATAGTCTGCCGCAGCCGGATTTTTCTCTGGTAAAAGGCTATAAAATTCCGGCAATGATTATGCCGGTTTCTACATCCAGAGGTTGCCCTTTTGACTGTAGTTTTTGTTCGGTAACAAAACTTTTTGGACGAAATTACCGTTTTAGAAGCGCGCAAAGTGTTATGCAGGAATTATTAACGCGGAGAACCGGTACTTTATTTTTCTGCGATGATAATTTTACCGCTCATCCAAAGCGTACAGAAGAGTTATTGAAGCTTATGATGGAAAATAAGATAAATAATTGGACATGTCAAGCGCGTTGCGATGTTGCTAAGAATGATAAATTGCTTAATATGATGGTTCGTGCCGGCTGCACCACGGTTTGCGTGGGCTTTGAGTCGGTTAACAACAAAACACTTGAGGCATACCACAAAAAACAAACAATAGAAGATATAATAAAAGCCATAAAATCTTTTCATAGAAAAAAAATTAAAATTCACGGTATGTTCATTTTAGGAGCAGATCAGGATAGCGCAAAAACCGTATGGGAAACATTAAAGTTTGCGATAAAGCAAAAAATTGATACTATTCAGATGTCAATCCTAACGCCTTTCCCTGGGACTAAAATTTGCGAAGAGCTGGAACGGGAAAAAAGGATTTTTAGCCGCGACTGGAGCCTTTATGACGGCCAGCACATTGTTTTTAAGCCAAAGCTACTGTCTGCGAGAGAACTTCAGCTAAACGTTGTAAGAGCGTATGCCAAATTTTATTCGCTTTCTAATTCTTTAGCTTTACTTTTAGGGCTACGCTTAAGAAATGCTTTCTTTAGATTTATGGGCAACAGGATTGTTAAGAAATGGGTTGCTCATAACCGAAAGATGCAGTGGATACTGCAAGGATAGTTTTAAGATATGCAAAAAATAAAAACTTCAAGTAAAGGAAGAAGATGCAAATATCCTACCTGCAATATAGTTCTCAGTATCTATAACCACGAACGCTACTGTTATCTGCATAAGTGTAAAATGCTTCTTAAGCCAGCGAAAGTTAAATAACCATCTTTTCCTCCAGCTCAACATCTTCATTAAAGCATAAACTTTCTGCAGCATTACTAATATTCTAAAATCTTCAATTGATATATTTTTAATTCGGAAGTAAAATAATCTAGGATTTATAAACATGTAATTGCTAGAAGCAGATTGCCGTGGATATTCGTTTCTATATTTACCCCTCGCGCCTATATATCGTGTAAATTTTCTCGGCCTACGGCCAGGAAAATTTACACGAAGCGCTTCGGGGTTAATTTTCCGCCTCAGGCGGAAAATTAAGGAGGTCCATATGAAAATAGAGGATTTGACCGGTAAGTTGGTTCTGTTTAAATTTTCTGAAGAAATACGCTCAGATTTGTCGCTTTTTCAAATTTATAAAGACGAAATTTGGGCTTTGGTTACCGGCGTTGATGATATGGGCATATGGATAGAAAACCCGGCATATGAGCTTGGAATATGGTGGGATGAAAAAGGAAATTTAATACCACCGCACAAACAGGTGAAAGAAAAAGTAAAAACTGATATATTTATGCCCTGGCGTTATATAAAGGTTCTCATGAATGTGGTCGATGAAAGGTTTCAAAAGTCTAAAAACGAAAGGCTTCCGGGATTTCAGTCTTATAAATAATATAAACGGATTTTGTTATAAACTAACTAGAAATTGAGATAACCCTTTTTTTAAAAATTTAGTATGCTGCAGAAAAATAAGTGATACGTTAAAAATAATGAAATTTATCCCCCCTTTTATTAATAGTTTCAGGGTAAAAGTAACTCTTACTTTAATCTTCTCATTGTTGTTTATTGCGGGATTGGATAATTTTATTCTTTACGAATATAACTTACGTCTGCAATTCAAAAATTTACAGGATAAATTAAAAACTATCGCCAGTACGGCAGCCATAGATATCGATGCGGATTTAATTGGGAAAGTCCCATTGAATAGGGAAGGAATAAACAGCCAAGCCTATGAAACAATAGCCGAACAGCTTAACAAAATTAAAAAAGCAAACCCGCAATTAAAATATATTTATACTCTTGCCAAAACCGGCACGCCCGGCATTGCGCAATTTATCGTTGATCCTTCGCCTTATATAGGCACGCGTACATCTTTGCCGGGAGATAAATACGATGCCTACCGTTTTCCGGAAATGCTCGAGGCTTACGGGGGCCCTACCGTAGACAAAAATCTTGTAATTGATGAATGGGGAGCAACGCTCTCGGCTTATGCGCCGATTTATGGTAAAAATTTAAAAGCTGTTGCGATTTTGGGGGTGGATATAGATGCCAATGAAGTTTATACGCTGCAAAAGGCTGCCCGGTTAAAAACGCTTTTTATTCTAATACTTGTAATAGCTGTTTCAATATTGCTTGGAGCTTGGATTTCAATGGATGTTACGCGGCCGGTTCAGAATCTTGTTGAAGGCACGCGTAGGATTGCGGCCGGAAATTTGGATTATAAAGTTGAGATTAAAAGTAAAGACGAGATAGGAGAACTAGCCGAGGCATTTAACGCTATGGCTGGGAATTTAGCAGCTTCGCGGGAAAAACTGCACGATTATTTCTATCGTGTAGTCCAGGCTATGGTAAGGAGCCTTGAAGCAAAAGACCACTATACGCGAGGCCATTCCGACAGGGTAAGTGAATATTCCGCAGATATAGCAAAAGCTATTGGGTTTTCCGATGAAAAAGTAGAAATGCTTAAAAAGGCAGCGCAGCTGCATGATATAGGAAAATTAGGAATTCATGAGGATATTTTGAATAAAAAAAGCGCGCTTTCAGAGAATGAATGGGATTTAATTCATCAGCATCCTGCTGTAGGAGAAGAAATCTTAAAGCCCATTTTTCTGGACGAAGAAATGCTTGCCGTTGTAAGGAGCCACCACGAGCGGTATGATGGAAAAGGATATCCCGATGGCTTAAAGGCAGAGCAGATTAATATTTTTGCTCAAATTGTTTGTGTCGCTGATAGTTATGATGCAATGACATCATCCCGTTCCTATCGGGCTGCTTTAAGTAAAGAGGAAGCAATAGAGCGCCTTAAAAAAGATTGCGGCGCTCAATTTAACCCGGAAATTGTAGAGGCATTTATAAAAGTATTATAGTAGCGGATTACCGCGGAACTAAACGCGGATAAACGCATGCTAATTCGCTTGCGTAAATCCGCGTAGGTATCCGCGGCAATCTGCTTCTATAGCAAGGAAAAACAAATGGCGGTTTCGATACAATTTTGTGGAGGAGCCAAGACTGTTACAGGCTCAGTCCATCTTATTACTACAAAACATTCCAAGGTTATCCTTGACTGCGGGCTGTTTCAGGGAAAGCGTGACGAATATTTTGCCATAAACTCGCAATTTCCGTTTAACCCGCAGAATCTTGATGCTTGCGTGTTATCACACGCGCACATAGACCATTCCGGCAATATCCCTACACTGGTAAAAAAGGGTTTTAGGGCCTCAGTTTATTGTACGCCTGTGACAAGAGATTTATGCCGCTATATGCTTCCTGACAGCGGCCACATACAGGAAGAAGATATAAAATACGTTAATAAAATAAATAGACGCCGTGGCTTGCCGCCGCGCGCGCCTCTTTATACGAAAGAGGATGCCGAAAAGGCGCTTAAGTATTTTCGTGCTCTTGATTATGACCATACTATGCGAATCGCTGACGATGTAGATTTAAATTTTTATGACGGCGGCCATATTCTAGGTTCAACCATAACGGTATTGGATATTATGACAGGTTCAAGGCAGCCTATAAGAATCGCCTATGCTGTGGATTTAGGCAGGGAGGGTATGCCTCTTTTGGATGATCCGGAAGTCCCGCCAGGCATTAACTATTTAATTATGGAAAGTACCTATGGTGGAAGGCGCCACGAGACATTGGAAGAAGCGGAAATTAAACTTGCCAATACCATTAACAAAACAGTGCAGCGCGGCGGGAAGGTTATTATTCCTTCTTTTGCTCTTGAGCGCACGCAACTGATTGTTTACTTTATAAGTGAATTAATAAAAAGAAAAATGGTGCCGAAAATTCCCATATACGTTGATGGGCCTTTGGCGGTTAGTCTTACCCAGGTATTTAGAGAAAACTGGAAATATTTTGATGAAGCAACAAAAAAATCTTTTCGCGAGCACAAAGACCCTTTTAGCCATGATAATATTGAATATATAAGTAAAGTGGATGATTCCAAAAAACTTCACGATATAGATAAGCCGATAATAATTATATCTGCATCCGGCATGTGCGAAAACGGCCGCATCCAGCATCATTTGAAAAATAACATTGAAAACCCTAAAAATGCAATTATTGTTGTTGGGTTTATGGCGAAGGATACTTTGGGCAGGCGTATAGTTGAGAAACAGGCTACCGTGCGTATTTTTGGCCGCCCCTATGATTTAAGGGCAGAGGTGGTTGTGATAAACGCTTTTAGCTCTCACGCTGACTGTGACGGGTTGGTTGAATATGCCGGCAAATGCCGTGGTAATTTAAGGCAGATATTTTTAGTTCACGGAGAAGCTGACCAGGCAGAAATTTTGAAGAATAATATCAGGAAGAAGTTCCGTTTAAAGGTAAGCATCCCGGAGAAAGGTGAAGCAGTTTATTTAAGATAAATTATTTCTTGCGCACGGGAGCCCCGCAGGGGCGACGTCCCGAACCGCCACGGTGGTGCAAGGCACCACCAGCCCGCGGGCTACCGAAAGCGAGCCCGCGGTATCTGGCAACGGAATAAGGCAGCCGCTTTACTAATTTTGTTACAAAATCAAATCTTTCTGTTATAATATGCCAGTATGAAAAGGGTAAATCCGGTTTTAATATTCTTTATTGCCGCAAATTTAATGCTAAATGCAACTTATGCCCAGCCGAAAATACCTCAAGACAAAATTCCTTCTGACGTTGTACCTGGTTTAAAGAAGCAAATAGAAAAACTGTATTCGGAAAATCCCCTGGAGCGAAAACATGCTGTGATAACGATAGGGGAATACGGAAAAGAGGCAGAAGCGGCAATCCCTTTTCTTATAGAGCTTATGGCGGATTCAAATTGTTGCCCCGAGCCTGGAGTTATATATGAACATACTCCGCTTGTGAATGAAGCAGTTAACTGGGCTCTCATTCAGATAGGAACAACTTGCGTTAAACCGCTGATAAATGTTTTGGATAGCAGTTCGCCGCTTGTGCGGCGTAACGCGGCATATTGTTTAGGGCAGATTGCCGACAAAAGAGCGCTTTTGCCGCTTATAACATTATTAGACGATAAGGACCCAGCAGTTAAATGGCAGGCAATACAGGCGCTTGCCGGATTAAAAGACAAACGTGCAACCGAGCCTTTGCTTAATTTATTAAACGATGAACATTTACGCGCGGATATAATATATGTTTTAGGGCAAATTGGAGATGGCAGCGCAATAGATACTCTAAGTTTTTATCTAAAAGATAAAAACTTAGAGGTTCGCATTGCAGCCGCTTCAGCTTTAGGAAGCATCGGCCATAAAAGTGCGGTATTTTATTTAGTTGATGCGCTTTCTGACAGCGATAGCCGGGTTAAAATTGCGGCGATTCTTTCTTTGGGGCAAATAGGCGATCCAAGCGCGGTAGATGCATTGGCTTCGGTTGTGAATAGCGAAAATACGGAATTAGGGGTTCGTGCAATTGACGCTTTAATGCAGATAGGAGGCGTTCCCGCAGCTGAAGCTTTGATATTATTTCTTGATAATAAAAATCCGGATATTCGGAAAAATGCTTCCTGGGCTTTGTATAGCATATGTGGTGCAGGGGTTAGTTTTGGAGAAGATGCAACTAAATGGAAAAATTGGATTAACGCAAATAAAAGCAGGCTTAAAAATAAAAAATCTTAAATTTCTGTGCTAATTTATGTGTTGAGAAGGAGGGTTTATGATTAAAAGGTTGTTTGGTCTAATGTTTGTTACGGTTTTGTTGTTGAATTTTACCGGTTGTGTTGCAGTTGTCGCCGGAGCTGCTGGCGGGGCAGGAACAGCTTTTTGGTTGGAAGGTAAAATCAAAGAGGAAGTAAAAGCGCTTATCCCTAAAGTTGTAAAAGCCACCACTTCTGCGTTAAAATCAATGAGGCTTGAGATCACAAAAACTACAGTTAAGGATGAGGTGGCACAAATTAAGGCTGAATATACTGACAAGAGAGTTGTTTGGATAGACATAAAAAAGCTGACGCAAGATTCATCGCAAATTGAGATACGCGTAGGCATGAAGGGCGATAAGGAAGCGTCTACGAAAATTTTAGAGAGAATCAAAAGATACCTTTAATTTACCCCGACGTATCGTCGGGGTTACGGAGAAACTTCAAGCAAAATTCAAGGGTATTTATTCGATGCCCCAATACGTCACACAAAAACATGAGGTTTATTATTCTCCGAAGCCGCACTGAAGGTTAATTCCAAACGGCGAAGGATAATAAAATTCAACCCGCCAGAATTCACCAGTCCGGTAAACTTTTATATTATTTGTATCGTCTAATTGTTATTATTTCTCTGAACTCCTTTTTAAACTTTATTGACACTGTGGTAAGATTATGGTATCCTTTATCTATATAGTTATACTTTTCATACCAGTTATACTAAAGATTTTTTAATTCCCTACAGTGGGTTTATAAGGTTTTGATTTCTATGGCAAATCTAAAAAGGAGGAGAAATGAGTAATTCCCCAAAATTTTACGGAAAAGTTCCGGTAGGAACTAAAGGGCAAATCGTTATTCCCCTCGAGGCGAGGAAAGCGATGAATATCAATCCAGGCGATAGCCTAATTATTATTTCAGGCCCGCCGCATCATAATAAGGTTATCAGCATTATGCCTGAGGAAGAATTCAGTAAATTTTTAAAATTTTTCGAGGCACACATTACTAATCTTAAAAAAGCAGTTTCTGAATAATAAAAAAACATTATGCGCGTTGTATTTTTTCTCGGATGAGATAATATAATTATATAAGTTTAAAAAAATAGTATGCGGATAAGCTTTGTTATATTTTTATTGTTTTCTTGTTTTTTTTATCCATCAACGTTGGTGATGGCCGAGGAAGCACTATCTTGGCATACTTGCGTAAAAGAGGCTGCGAAAAACCATCCAGATTTAATTTCTGCCGAAGAAGGCATAAAACAATCAGAAGCTACTAAAAAAGTTACCGCCAGCGCACTTTTTCCTCAAGTAAACAGCAATCTGGATGTGTCTACTGGAAGAACTGATAACGGAACGGTCTCTGCGGCAGGAGATAACTATACCTACGGAGTAACCGGCAGCCAACTTATCTTTGACGGAGCCAAAACCATAAATAATGTGAATGCGGCTAAAGAAAATATAAAAGCAGCCAAAGAAAATTTTCGTTTTACTTCCGTAGATGTAAGGTTGCGCCTAAGAAAAGCTTTTGTTAATTTACTAAAAGCACAGGAAGGCGTGCATATCGCCAAAGATATTTACAAAATAAGGAGTAAGAATTTAGCGTTAATTATGCTACGGTATCGTTCCGGCCTTGAACATAAGGGTGCGCTTTTGACTGCGGAAGCTAATTTATCGAAAGCAAAACTCGAAATTGCTATCGCAAATAGAGACGTAATCGTTTCACAAAGGCAGCTGGCTAAAGAAATGGGAGAAATCGGGTCTACGTCACTTGCCGTTAATGGTGACTTTGAAGTGAAAGAATCTGTCGCCCAAAAGCCTGATTTTGAGATTTTAGCGAAGAATAATCCATCCTTTCAACAGTTGGCTGCGCAGGTCAATTCTGCCGACTTTGGAGTAAAAGCTGCCTACGCAAATTTTGCTCCGACACTTTCAGGCTCTGCGAGCGCAAACAAAAATGATTCGCGTTGGGCACCACATGATGACCAGTGGAACTTAGGGTTAAGCGTGTCTATGCCGGTATTTGAAGGCGGCCTTCGTATCGCCCAGGTTGAGCAGGCAAAAGCGGCATTAAACCAACTTAAAGCTAATGAGAAAAGCACAAGAGATGGGCTTATTTTTACCTTGGAGCAAACCTGGGCATTATTGCAGGATGCGATAGAGAATGTTAAGGTGCAAAAGGAGATTTTGTTTGCTACTGAAGAACGTTCAAAGATAGCCCAAGCACAATATTCTATCGGTTTTATGACGTTCGATAACTGGACCATTATCGAGGATAATTTAGTAAGTGCGAAAAACACTTATTTAAGCGCCCAGGCAGCTGCCTTGCTCGCGGAGGCTAACTGGATTCAGGCGAAAGGAGAAACGTTGGAATATGATTAAAAAAAAGTTTATTCTGATTATTTTGCTGGTTCTCGTTGGCGTGGCTATCGGTTTTTTTAAGTTTAGGGCCAAGTCCGTAGTTGAAGATACCAGCCAGGAGATAACACCGTCGACAGGCACTATCCAAAATATAATTTCAACAACCGGAACGGTTTTACCTAAAAACAGATTAGAGATAAAGCCTCCTGTTGCCGGGCGCATCGAGAGTATTTCGGTCAAAGAAGGTGAAGAGGTGAAAATCGGACAAATTTTAGCATCGATGAGTTCGACCGAAAGAGCCGCGTTGTTAGATGCGGCGCGCGGGCAAGGACAAGATGCTTTGAGGTATTGGGAAGAGGCTTACAAACCGATAACGCTGCTTGCTCCTATCGATGGAGAGGTGATTGTCGCTACAACCCAACCAGGCCAGACAGTTACTACGAGTGATGATGTGATTGTTCTTTCCGACCATTTAATAGTCCGCGCGCAGGTCGATGAAACAGATATAGGAAAAATTAAAGTCAGCCAGGATGCAAACATCATACTTGATGCCTACCCTGACATTAAAATAAAAGCAAAGGTTGAACATATTTATTATGAATCCGAGACAGTAAATAATGTGACCATATATAAAGTCGACCTGATTCCGGAAAGTGCGCCGGAATTTTTCCGTTCCGGTATGAACGCAACCGTAGATTTTACGATTTTAAATATTGAAAACGCCTTGCTTATACCGGTTGCCGCAGTCCATAAAGATAAGAACGAGAATTATGTTTTGTTGAAACAGGCAGGTAGCGTGAATCCTGTTAAGCGCGTAGTTGAGTTGGGTGTTACAGATGATAAAAATTATGAAGTCATTTCCGGTGTAACTGCTAATGACACGATAATCATTACGACAAAAAAATATGTTTTTCCGAGTAACAATAATACCGGAAGCAACCCTTTTTTACCTAAGATGCCAAGCCACAAAAAAGAGAAAAACAACCAGTAATAAAAATGATTGAAACGAGAAATTTGTATAAAACTTACCAGATGGGCGAGATAAAAGTGGAAGCTTTGTGTGGAGTTTCTTTGAGAATCTTGCAGGGAGAATTTGTCGCAATTATGGGCGCTTCCGGCTCGGGCAAGTCCACTTTGATGCATGTATTAGGGCTCCTAGACCGTCCTGATTCAGGCGAATATTATATTGGCGGCGAAGATGTAACAAAACTTACCGACAGAGAACTGGCGTTAGTCAGAAACCGGTTAGTTGGTTTTGTTTTTCAGCAGTTCCATTTGTTGCCGAGAATGTCAGCGTTAGAAAACGCCGAATTGCCATTAATTTATGCCGGTAAAAGGCATTTAAAAGACAGGGCCATGAAAGAAATAGAAGAAGTCGGTTTAAAAGATAGAATGTTGCACAAGCCCAACGAGATGTCCGGCGGACAGCAACAGAGAGTGGCTATAGCC